>ENA-UOJG01002772-UOJG01002772.1-human-gut-metagenome-genome-assembly--contig:-C47-NODE-2772-length-13948-cov-6.445836_pt1 | contig 13948 bp, 11 predicted proteins | sample MGYA00242340_ERZ723887 | MGnify/ENA metagenome assembly ERZ723887 | reverse complement strand
TGGTGCATAATAGTTGTGTGAAACAGCCCGGTACCTATGAAATCAGTACTTCAAATGATCAGGTATATGTGGGTAAGGGTTCGGCGTCTCGAATGAACGCATCTATACGACGCCTTGAACGAAAGGGATACGAAGTTATAGACGCCGTTTGGCAGCCATCAAGGAACAATGCAACTGCCTTTGTGGATGAATATATGAAAATGGCAAAATACAACTTCGATTTTGGAGGAAAGTTAATTAACAAAATAATGAGTCCTGGGTTTAAAATCTTTAATTCATGGTTGTAAAGGGGTGGTGATATTTGCGACATTCCAATGAATTTATGAATAAAAGCAGGTTAGATTTTATTGAGATTGGCAGCTATGACGAAGAAGAGCTTGCAAAACTTGGCTCGCTTCCCTTTCGCAATGTATCTGTTGAACTGGATGCTTTGCAATGCTTGCGCTTTTTTCCTTGTGTAGAGAATCTAATTCTGCGTCCTGGTGAAATAAGCGAGGAAGGTTTGGGATACCTAAGGGGATTGCGTATCATATCCTTAAAGTTGGACTACTACTCAGACTGCATTGACTTGTATGCGATTGACTTAGCGCAATTCCCCGATTTGCAATTTCTATTTTCACGAACGCAATACAATTTTTACAACATAGCTATGTGTCAATCGCTTTGCACTCTCGTTGTGCAGGAATGGCTTGGTAACGATTTGACATACCTTGTTGGGAGTAGTCTCCGAGCCTTATGTATATTTAATGGGAAACTACAACGCGTTGAGGGAATACAGGCGATACCTCAGATCATATCACTCTCGATTGCGAACCAACGTAGACTGTCGGATGTTCATTACCTTAATTTATGTTGTGGTTTGGAAAGCCTTGCTATTGAAAGGTGCAACCGTATTCATGTTTCACAAATTCCACCGTTACCAAACTTGCGTTATTTAGAGCTGATTGGCAGTCAAACAGCAGATGACCTATCTTTTTTGGAGAATTATCCGCGCTTGGAGTATTTGTTGTTAGGTATACTTGTTATCAATGGAAATATGCAAGTATTATCAAAATTAAAGCATTGTGCGACTATGTCAGATTGTAAGCACTATTCTATTAAAAACACTGACTTGCCCAAAGCGCAACACAGATTTCACTCACATAGCATTCCTCAATGGTTGGAAATATTACCACAAGCTTTTTAAGCATATAACACTGCGGTTAGCTCTAAGTGTTGGTAATGATCTAGCAATTCTTAGATATATCCATATTCCCAGAGGGTGCTTCTTGCGCCCTTTGGGAGGTATATCCTTCCTTACTGTGTTAGGGTATGAGATGAGAAGGCTGAAATAGGTTGTTGAAACCTATATCAACGAGACAACCGAGTTGACGCACATTTTCGTGGGCAGCGAGGAAATTGTCTATAGTTTGGTATTCAAACTTTTTAATTCCCCAGCCCTTGGGTTTCGCACAATTAGAGTGTCCACTTTATGGGGTACATTTTAACGAATATCTCTATCTTTCAACGAATCCCCTAAAAATTCAACGAATACCCATAAATTTAACGCTTACTTTGGCCAAAGTCACCACAAATACCGTAAAACGCACAAACCCCCGCCGCAGAATTGTTCTGCAGCGGGGTTCGCTTATGTGCCGAAACAGCCGAAAAGCCTTGATTTCAAGCGGTTTTCGGGCATAGAAAAAGTCCGCCGTAATTCTATCAAAATTACGGTGGACTTATGGCAAATGACTCTAATTTTGACAGAAACCGTGTAAAGGGGTGAAACTTCGGTTCGGAGGGGACAGTTCTCAATTTGAGAGGAGTGCATTGATTCTCCTTTTAGGCGGCGCATTTTCCTACTCTGTTACACCTCTTTGAATTTGAAATTAAGACAGATAGCCCTCTCTTGCCTTCACGCCGAAATGGGCCTCCAACTGGTGCATCTGGTCATCGGTAATGGTATTGACCAGCGGCAGATGGGCGATCTTCATGTAAATCTCTGCCGCCTTTTCGGCGGTCTCGATGAGGCCGAACGTCTCGTCGAGGTCTTTTCCCGCGCCGTAGATGCCATGCTGCGCCCAGACAACAAGCCGGGCGGTGCGCATCTTCTCAGCGGTGGCCTCACCGATCTCGTTCGTGCCGCAGAGCATCCACGGCAGAACGTTCACGCCGTCCGGAAAGACGACGATGCACTCCGTGCACATCTGCCAGAGCGTGCGGGTGAACTGCTTTTCATTGAGCATGTGGACATAGGTCATGGCCAGCAGATTCGCCGGGTGACAGTGCATGACCACACGGTTCTGTGGATCCACCTTCAAACGCTCGGCGTGGCTCATCATGTGTGCCGGAAATTCGGACGTGAATTTCCCGCCGTCCGCAAAGCCCCACAGAAGCTGCGCCGTCTCGCCGCCGTCCGTCAGACGCACGAGGCCGAGATTGATCTCCGGCGCATACTGGACATTCTTGAAATACTTGCCCGTGCCGGTGACGAGGAAGTACTTGCCGTCCAGCTCTGGACAGGAAAAGCCCGTGGGAATCTCCCGCAGAACCGCGCCGTCCACATAATCGTTGACCTGCGATTCCTCCAGCAGCAGGCTCACATTTCCGCCGTTGCGCTCGTCCCAGCCGTGGTCGTACATATTGGTTACGGTGCGGATCATCTCCACCATCCACGGGGCTGTCAGAATATTTTTCATGCTCTCGCCTCCAGAACGTTCTTTTCATACGCCCACACCAGCGGCAGCCACGCGCCGTCCTCCGGCACGCCGCAGCGGCGGCAATACTCTGCCCAGACCTCGCCGAAGGGCATGGTCTTCAGTTCCTCCTGCCGAACGAGCAGATCGGTAAAATTACCCGCGTTCTGTTCAGCCGTCATATCCGGCGTCAGCAGGGCGTTCAGCAGGGCCTTCTGCACATTGCGGAAGCCCGTGACCCACGCGGCGATGCGGTTGACAGAGGCATCGAAGTAATCCAGTGCCAGATACACCCGGCCGTCCAAGCCGCCGCAGCGGACGATCTCCTTGCAGAGCTCCTTCGTTTCGTCATCGAACAGCACCACATGATCGCTGTCCCAGCGCACCGGGCGGGTGATGTGCAGGGCGATCTCCGGGAAGAAGGTCAGCAGTGCCGGGATTTTGTCGCTGACCACCTCGGTGGGGTGATAGTGGCCGTTGTCCATCAGGGGGATGCACTTATCCCGATTCATGGCGGCGTAGCTCAGGGCAAATTCCGCGCTGCCCACGGTATAGCTCTCCACGCCGATGCCGAAAACCTTGCTTTCGATGCATGGCTTGACCTTGGTAAAGTCAAATGGCTCCGAGAGAATTTCGTCGATAGACTGCTTGTAGCGCAGCCGGGGGCCCAGCCGGTCGGCGGGAATGTCCTTGAAGCCGTCGCCCGTCCAGATGTTCATGGTACAGATCTGCCCCAACTCCTCCGCCAGATACTGCGAGATGCGCACGCAGGCCCTGCCGTGCTCGATCCAGAAGCGGCGGGTTTCCTCGTTGGGGGAACTGAGCGTCAGCGGATCACACTTAGGGTGGGAGAAGAACGTCGGGTTGAAGTCCGCGCCGAGGCCGTGCTTTTTGCAGAAGTCCACCCACGGTGCAAAATGCTTCGGCTCCAACTTATCGCGGTCGACCCACTCGCCCTCGGCAAAAATAGCATAGCTGGCGTGGAGATTCAGCTTCTTCGTGCCGGGGCACAGCTTCAGCACTTCCGCGATGTCCGCCATCAGCTCCTGCGGGGTCCTCGCGCGGCCGGGATAGCTGCCGGTGGTCTGGATACCGCCGGTAAGGGGCTTGGTGGGGTCGGTGTCGAAACCGCGCACATCATCGCCCTGCCAGCAGTGCAGAGACAGCGGCACGGTTTTCAGCTTTGTAAGCGCCGCTTCGGTATCCACACCGAGGGCGGCGTATTTTTCTTTTGCTTCCGTATAGCTCATAGGTCTGCCTCCATTTGTATTTTCAGATTTCCCAGCGCCGTCGCCTCAATGGGCAGGGCAATGACCCGCTTGCCGGTGGCCTGTGCCGTCAGGCGGTTTAGCAAGTCGTTTTTCGCGCCGCCGCCCACGATGTACAGCTTGTCGTATTGCTTTCCAGTGTTTCGCTCCAGCTCTGCAAGGGCTTTCGCATAGCTCTCTGCAAGGCTGCGATAGGCGCAGCGGAAATAGTCGCCGATGCTGATGAGCTTTCCGCCGGTCGCCGTGTCAAAGGCGGCCTTCATACTCTTGGGAGCCAGAAATTCCGGGGCGTTGGCGTCGATGAGGGCATCGCAGCGGCTCTCCTTTGCGGCGTTCACGATCTCCGCAAAGCCCAGCCCGCTGCAAAGCTCCTTTTGCAGCTCGTTGACCAGCCACATGCCCATGATGTTCTTCTGATAGCGGTTATAGCCCCCGCCGCCCGCGGGGGAGGAAGTGGCGGCCCGGCTGGCAGGATTGGTATTGGGCTTCGGCGTTTTGACGCCCAAGAGCGACCATGTGCCGGACGAAATATAGGGCGCGTTTTCCACCATGGGGATACCCTCCACCGCTGAGGCTGTGTCGTGGGTGGCGCAGAGGACGCACTTTATCCCCTCATACTCGCCCAGCACCGTCCCCGGCTTTTGGAGTTTGGGGAAGATGGGCGGCAGGCCGAGCGCTGAAATAATCTCCGGGTCAAATTTGCCCGTTTCTGCGTTTACCATGCCGGTGGTAGTGGCGTTGGTGTACTCCCTGGACTTCACACCGCAGAGCTTCCAGAGGAGATACTCCGGGATCATCAGAAAATCCGTCACGCCCTCCAGCCGCCCCGCCAGCTGACCGGCATAGAGCTGGTAGATGCTGTTGAAGGGCTGGAACTGGCAGCCGGTTTTGGCGTACAGCTCCGCAAACGGCAGAATTTCGTGAACCTTGGGAATGGCCGCCTCCGTGCGGCTGTCGCGGTAGGCATAGACGGGACGGACTTCTTCCTCGCCCCGCAGCAGCACATAGTCCACGGCCCAGGTATCGACAGACAGGCTGACGATCTCCGGGAACTCGGCCTTCGTCGCCGCGATGCCCGCCTTCACATGGGAAAGCAGCGCATCCACGTCCCAGACGAGATGGCCGTTCTGCTCCTGTACGCCGTTGGGGAAGCGGTAGACCTCTTTTGCTTTGATCTCACCGGCCTCCCGCCAGCCCACAATGTGCCGGCCGGAGGACGCGCCGATGTCGATTGCAAGGTAATATCGTTTCATTTCCATTCATACCGATGCTGTCCGGCTCCGACGGTCCGGCCCGTTCCGTCCGGCAGGAGGATCTCCGCAGTTGTGTTCGCAGGGATGCCCACGGTCAGCCGATAGCCGTTCTCCGTCCGCTCCCAGCTTGTCGTAACGTTTCCACAAATGCTCCAATAACTAGCCCGTGCGAAGGTGATGTCCCCGCCGGGCTTCGGTGCAATTGTAACATGTTTTTCTCCGGTGATCCGGATACCGCACATCGTGTTCATCAGCCACTCGCAGACCGCGCCTTTGGAATAGTGGTTCAGCGAGGCGATCCATTTGTCCTTCTGGTTGCCCTCCCAGGCCTCCCAGATCGTTGTTGCGCCGGACTTCGGCATAAAGAGCCAGCCGGGCATTTCCTCGTTTTCCAGCAGACGGTAGGCATAGCTGATATCCAGCCCCGCCAGAACGTCCAGGATCATCGGCGTGGAGAGGAAGCCGGTCCCGAGACGCCAGCCATAGTGGTCCAGCGCGGCAATGAGGCGCTTTCTGGCAAAGGCCTCCTGCTCCGGCGTCAACAGCCCCATATACAAGGGCCGGACGAGCTTGGCCTGCCGGTCGGTATCCAGCGAGTAGCCGTCCTTCGTAACGAGTTCCTGATAGGCGCGTTTCGCACCCTCGCTGTATTCCCGGATGCGCGCCAGCTGCGGCGTTTCCGGCTTGCCGAGAATCGAGGCGATCTCCAGCACACGCTTGAGCGTAAAATATGTATAGGCCGTGGATTCCTCCGGGTGCGGAATGAAAAAGTCGATCCCGTGGAAGGCCATGACGTCATTCGGCTCGGCCCACTCGCCGTAGGACTTGCCACAGTTAACAGCATACTTTCGATTTTTGTGAGCAAGATGCATGGGCTTGGCGAAGATCCCGCCCCATTTCCCCGCGCGGCGGATCATAAAGTCCGCATAGCGCAGCATGTTGTCGTAATACGCACGCAGCAGGCGGTCGTCGCCGTATTTCTGATAGAAATAGTACGGGATATAGACACCTGCGCACGCCCAGCCGACGGAGCCGTTCATTTTGTTGATGCTCGGCGACTCGTTTGCAAACGGCGCGATCTGCGGCAGGCGGCCGCTGCGCCACTGGCGGTCAAAAATGTCGCGCACATGCTTGCGGGCAAAGGCCGCATAGTCCGTGAGATAGGACGCCGTGTTGAAGAAGACCTGACTGTCGCCCGTCCAGCCCATGCGCTCACGCGTCGGGCAGTCCGTCGGCACGTCGGTGGAGTTGCTCTTCAGGGACCACAGAGTGTTGTGGTAAAATTGGTTGATCAGGCGATTGGAGCACTCGAATTTTGAAGTTTCCTCAAAGGCGCTGTACACAGCAACAGCCGTAAAGTCCTCTGTCCGGAATTCGACGTCCGTGTCGACCTGCGCATACTGGAAGCCGCCGTAATAGAATTTCGGCGTGTATTCGTTCACGCCCTCCCTGCAGGTGTAATCCAGCTCCTGCAGCGGTGAGGGTCTTCCTTTGGTAATGCACTGGATGTTCCGGAGCGTCAGTTCGCCGCTGTCATCGAGCGTTTCGCCCATCGTGATGTGGACTCGCTGGCCCTTGTGTGCCGTCACACGGAAGGACACATAGCCCGAAAGATTCTGCGCATATTTGAGGACAGTCTTGCCGGACGGCGTTGTGATCCGTTCGACCGGGGCAAAGCGCTCGCGCTCGAGGACCGGTACGTTGTCGGATGCTGTCAGCGGCGCATGCTCCTCCACGACGCGGACACTGCCGGAATAGGAGGGCTCGCGATTTGCATCCACGATCTCGCCGTCCTTGAGGTCGGCAAAGCGGATGGGGCCGTCATTGCTCCACGCCCAGCTCCCGTCGCTGCAGACGGTCTGCGTCGTTCCGTCCGCCAGCGTCAGCTCCAGCTGCGCCAGCAGCTTTGTCTGCGTGCCGAAGGTGTTCGTCTGCCCTGCGCCGCCGTTGGAGCCGCGGTACCAGCCGTCCGCCAGCTCGACGGTCATGGCGTTTTCGCCGCCCCGCAGCAGGTCCGTCACATCGTAGACCTGATACTGGATGCGCTTGCGGTAGTCCGTGGAGCCGGGCGTCAGCAGCGCGTCCCCGACGCGCCGGCCGTTGAGCCGCGCCTCATACAGGCCGCAGGCCGTAAGATACAGCCGGGCCTTTTGAACCTGTCCCGCGGAAAACACCTTGCGGAAGCAATCCACCGGGTAGCGCTGCTTTTTACGGACGGGATAGTCCCCCGCGATCCACAGGGCGCTCCAGTCCGAAGCATTCAGAAGCCCCATTTCGAAAAAGGCCTCGCTCGACCACGCGCCGGGATCGTCGTTCTCATCCCAGAGCCGCACGCGCCAGCTGACGCGCTGCCGGGAAGCAAGCGCGTTTGGATAATCCGCGTGCATGGAGCCGGAGGGCACCTTCCCGCTGTCCCATACCGTACGGCCATCCGTCGCTGCAAGGATCTGGAATGCGCTCTGCGTGATCCCGTCCTCACAAGTCCAGAACAGCCGCGGATGCGGAATATCAATGCCCAAAGGGTCCTGCAGATATTCCGTTTTTAATCGTACTGCTTTCATGATTCACTCTCCTGTTTTCAGCGAGCAGAAATCGCCGCCGGTCTTGCCGGTATCCTTGTGCTCTGAAACAGAGTATCGGCCCGCCGCGGCAAACGCTGCGCAAGCCGCGCCTTTGTTCATCACTTTAATTCATTATAGAGAGCCGTCCGGAATTTGTCAATTGCTTTTGACAGCATTTTCCGCCGCCCAATTTTCAGAAGAACGGCCGGAAATTCCCTGACAGACTTCCGGCATATTCGATCTTTTTCGGGCAATGCTATGACTGCGGTACCCAAAATCACATTTCAAGGAGATGTACGCAATGAAAAATACGAACCAGATCAATATCCCGGAAGCTCGCGAGGCCATGGACAAGTTCAAGATGGAAGCCGCCAACGAAGTCGGCGTCAACCTGAAGCAGGGCTACAACGGTCACCTGACCTCCCGTGAGGCCGGCTCCGTCGGCGGCCAGATGGTCAAGAAAATGATCGAGGCCTACGAGCGCAGCATGAAGTAAGACTCCGGACCGCGGCAGATCCCTGCCGCGGTCCAAATCTCATAATGCGCTGTCTCCGATATTCTGTGCCGTACATTGCAGGAAAAAACCAGCCAAAAGATAGTGATCCCGCCCCACGCGGGGCGGGACCGGCTGCCTGCTCACACCGATGATATTTTCTTGAATTTCAATCCACCCGCCCCTTGCGGGGCGGGACCACTTATTCCGCGGCCGGTGCTTGACACCGTCACATTTCAATCCACCCGCCCCTTGCGGGGCGGGACTGACTACATGCAGCAGCTTGCAGACAACGATAAATTTCAATCCACCCGCCCCTTGCGGGGCGGGACCGGCGTGGAGATCACGACCGTCAGGCCAAAGAAATTTCAATCCACCCGCCCCTTGCGGGGCGGGACCAAGGCAAAGGTCCTTGCGAGCTACGACAAGAGCATTTCAATCCACCCGCCCCTTGCGGGGCGGGACTAAGAGCCTGCCAGTGGATCGGCAAATTCTTGAATTTCAATCCACCCGCCCCTTGCGGGGCGGGACGCCCAAGCGCAGTGTCATTGTCATAGTCTTTGTATTTCAATCCACCCGCCCCTTGCGGGGCGGGACCCGGTCGCGCTGAGCAGCGCGTCGAAACCGCGCCATTTCAATCCACCCGCCCCTTGCGGGGCGGGACCTGCCGCACGAACTGCCTCGGATACCGCAGCCGCATTTCAATCCACCCGCCCCTTGCGGGGCGGGACAGCGATCTTGCACAAAAAAACTGTGCAAAACATCGCATATTGCACAAAAAGTGCATTTACCCTGGCCGTATTGAGCGGTTTTCTGGCTTTGATGCGGTCATTTTTTCTGCCAAACGTGCACAAATTTCGGTGCGAACCTTCCGAAGAATCGCTGCTCACTCCCCGTTCGCACGCTTATACCATCAGGACCCCCTCCGGCTGATAGCCGACATTGATGCCGAAGTGTTCCACCTTGGCTTCATAGCGATTGCCCAGATAATAAAACCGCAGGCTGTCCTTCTCCTTGTCCATCAGGGAACAGAGCTTATGCTGAAGCTGCCTGCACTGCGCAGCATCCAATATGCACTCGAACACGGAATTCTGGACGCGCTGCCCATAGTTCACGCATTGCTTTGCAATCAGGCGGAGCCGCCTCCTTCCTGCCGCATCCTGTGTGTTCACATCATAAGAGATCAGAACCAGCATAGGCTCACTTCCAGAGAAACGGCGGATAGGCATCCAGATCGCGCAGAGAATCGAGCGAACCCGCCTCCATGACCGGATATCGCAGATCATATTATCCACAACAGCCGAACCGTTCTATTCCGTCAGGAGCACACCGTGCATATAGCCCAAAAAGCTGTCGTACCCCAGCGTCCATTGATATATGCCGTCGGCGATCTCTCGCAGATGCCACAGCACGATCTTCTCTTTCCGAACGGAGACCGCATGCCGCTGCAGCTCCTGCCAGCTTGCTCTGCCTTCCGCAATAGCCGATGCCATGGAGTCATCAGGAACCGCGAGAACCGTTTTCTGATCGATTACCCGGAATTTCTGCGCAAGGGTTCTGAACTGCTGTGCCGCTTCCAGCTCTGCAAAGTCACAGATCGCGCTCATGCAGCTGTCGTCCCGGACAAGCTCATCCTGCATGGAGCGCGTGCTGAGTTCCGGTGTGATTGGAAGTCTCTTTTGGAAATAGCTTCTGAGCACCGCTGCAGAGACATCCAGCGCCGGATTTTTTGGCAGCATGGAATCATCCTGCAGCGAAAAGCTCCACATGACCGCTTCCGTGTTTCTGCCGTGGCGGTTGACCCTGCCCGCAGCCTGCAGGAGCGACAGCAGCGAGGATATTTCCCGGAATCCCGTCCGGAAGGAAAAATCAACGCCAGCCTCCACGCAGGAGGTCGCCACAAGCGTCCAATCCGCGTCATCCGGATCAGCCAGCCGCCGTCTGATCCGATCGATCGTATTGCCGCGGTCCTCCGGCGTCAGAGCCGTAGACAGATGCTCCATATGCGTCTGTCCAAATTCTGCAGCCATATCCGCCGCGATCACGGCCGCACTCTGGACCGTATTCAGGATCAGCAGCCGGGGACCCGGTGCTTCCTGCACCCACTCGGCCAGCTCTTTCCGCCCGATCGGCTTCTCTCGCCACCGGAACGTGATCCGGCTACTTTCGTACCGGCTCAATTCTCTCTGCAGGTCAGGTCGGACCAGCTCCGCGATCTCCGGTCGGGGCATAGAGAGTCCGGATAACGGTTGGAGTTCCCAATACCGGACCAGCGAACCGGAAGCCAGCACCCAATAGCAGCTCCATTCGTCTGACAGAACATTCATCCAATGCCATGCAAGCGGAAGGAGCCGGAGCGGCAGTGCACTGTGTGCCTCATCGACAAAGATCAGGCTGCCCGGCAGCTCATGCAGCCGCCGCAAGGCCGCCGGATTATGGGAAGACAAGGTCTCAAAGAATGCGACCGCAGTCGTCACAACGATCGGCGCGCGCCAGAGCGCAGTAAGATAGCGTGTCTCGATATCCTCAAAATCCGCTCTGGAATGCAGCTCTGCCACAACATCTTCCGGTGTCTCCCCCGGAAGCACGAGCGCTTTCCGGTAAATATCAACAGACTGGCGGATAATGCTGGTATAGGGCAGGACTACAAAGATTCGGCGAGCATTCCGTTTGCAGGCCTGCTCCAGAAGATGCGCCATCACCGCCGTCGTCTTGCCGGAGCCAACAGGACTTCCGCACACGGAAAAGCCGCTATGAGCCTCCGCCGATCGGCAGGACAGATACAGCTCTCTGCGCAGGCTGCTACGTTCGTCCGTCTCGCCGAATTTAGACACATAGTGGTCGAGCGCAGCGAGCCGTTCCTGCGGGCGCAGCTCCGGCATGGCTTTTTCAGTCTGCCCGAATGCCGCGGCCGTGTCGCCGTGGTCGGCATCCGCAAGACAGGAAAGCGCCATACGGAGGAACACCGCCGGGTCCCCGTCATACGCCTGCACTTCTTTGTTTGGCTTCCGGGGAAAAAGCGCTTCATGCTGCCGAAGCAATGCAGGCAGCGCAGCATCCGTCTCTGCGCGCACCTCGGCATTCCCATTTCGGAATATGGAGCATCCTCTTGCTGCAAATTCCGTCGACAGATCGGGGAGGCCCTGGTGATGGGAGTATACCAGCATTGCGGCACAGCCGCTCCCCATCTTCTGCAGGGCGGCGCTTCCGGCGTCGGTATGGTCCACAGGCAGATGCCTCCGCCTTCTGCTCTGCTCACACAGAACGCTCTGGTTCCGTTCCTCCAGCTTCCCCAGATCGTGGAGCAGCGCGCTGTCCCGAACGATGGTTGACAGGATACCGTTTGCTTTCACCGAATAGCATTCTGCCTCAGCCGCGTATTTTCCCGCCCTTTCGCAGACACCGCGGACGTGCGCTTCGTAGGTCTGCGGCGGATAATTTTTTCGCGCACTGTGCGCAAGCGGCGTTCTCATCCCCGCAATATCAGGTCCGTGCAGCTTTCTACGCGCACAAGGAGGTCCTCCGGCAGTCCCGTTTTATCCTGATAATCAGTCCACGATGTGGACGGCTCGTCAGGGTTTCCCAATTTAACGGGGGTCAGCGCCTCCAGCAGCAGATGCTCCGGGCAGCTTCCCAGAATGCTCTTGTGCTCAATGTACCATGCATGACGGATCCGGACATCCGGCCGGATCGCAGAGCGGTTCTGCTCATAGGCGTGCGGGATAAGCAGCTTGAGCAGTTCAATATCATCCGCCGTGCAGCCGCTTTTCTCTGCTTGATTCGGATTGACAAAAAACGGCATGCAATATACCCCATGGTCCACAATACGATATGCCATCGGCGCCATGCCCCGGTCCTTGCCGCTCTCCACACCAGCCTTATTGGTATTTGTCTGCCGGATGATCTCGACCGGCGCGAGGGAAATGCCCATTCCAAATTGTACGACGCCGGTTCGGATGAAGTTGTCTTCCCCTTCTTCGAGGAAGGTATTGCCGAAAACACGGGCGTCCCAGTATCGCTCGACAAATTTGCGTCTCCCGCTCTGCAGTGAGTTTTCCCTCATCTCTTCTTTGATCTGGCTTCGGTTCCGTCCGCGGTGTTCGAGGATCAGGTATTGCTTTTCATGTTCTTTCCCGCTGAATTTTTCCGGCAATGCTTTGAAAAACGGCGTATCGTGCTCATCCTTGTCATTCTGCTCGATCAGATCACGCAACTTCCGCTTGAAGGAGACCGGAGAGATCTCCCCGCGGCCGTTGTCACGCTGTCTGGGCTCGCCATCGCGTTCCGGATCGCCGTTTGGGTTTGAGTTGACTGCTTCGAGGACCAGAAGTCCGGTTGCACGTTTGATCTCATGATTCATGATTTGATTCCTCCTCTAATTTCATTTCTTTCTCAGAAAATGACGCCAGATAGCCGATAAACAGCTGCGCCTTCTCTTCATCGTTGAACCGGGACGGCACAGTCTGACTATTCCAAAGCCTCGTTGTGATCTGCTCACAGACCCGATACAACCACCCGGCACGAGCTGCATGCTTCCTGTTTTCGTTGTCACTCTTCCGGCGGTAGACTTTCGCCCACGCATAATATGGCATGATCCTCTGGCTCAGCACTGGCAGCATGCGGAGCGGTGACTCCGATACGCTGCGGAACATGCTGCTTCCCACAAGCTCCTGCGGCTTTTGTCCGTCGCGCACGACATCGCAGTACAATTCATGCAGCTCATCAGCCGCCTTGAGCAGCTGGCCATAGAGATATGGCAAGTTCTCCATATAATCTTCCTTTCTGATTCTCATTCGGTCCAGAAATAGTCCCAGCAGGAGCAGCTGCTTCCCTGCAGCTTCCTGTATTTTCTTTTCTTTCTGTATGTCCTCTTTCTTCTTTGCCTTACTGCATTTTGGTTTCCTCAAAAGTGGTCCGATGACCATCGCGCTCTCGGTCAAGCGGTGCAGATCGGCTGTAACGGGCAGCTTCGGGTCCATCAAGAGCTCTATACCGTGATATTGGGAATACGGTCTGTACTTATCCGTCACAGCATCGCCGTCCCGTCTCCAGAAGCCGTTCAGAATACCGGCAGCCTCCAGCGGGTACAGGTCCTCCGGCTTGTCAAAGGGAAATGCAGGGAGATTCCCGCAGCCCCGCGACCATGCTTCGCAGCACCGCTCCAGCTCGGCAGGATCGGTCTGCTTGGTGTAGACGATCTTTGTGCGGGCTTTGTCAATTTTTCTGAGTATAAATATCCTTATCCATTCTGCGTGAGTATCTGTCCCATCCTTTTTCGGGCGCAAAAGCTCCCGAAGGAACTGCTCTGCCTGCGCAGAGAATGTTACACTCATGTCTGGCATCCTCTTGAATATCCGGGTGTAAGAAATCGGAACTTCCGGCCAAGAGGACGGATACGCAAAAAGGATCTCATTCTTATCCGTGTTGATCCATGTTCGATTCTCCTGTTCCTTCTCACTCCCGATCCATGCAAGCGCTGATTGCAGTCGTTGGCGCATCTCGGATGAGACCGGATAGCTTTCCCCTTCAAACCGTCCATATCGGCTCTGGCACGGCTGCCCTTTGAACATGGTCCGAAGTGTCACTTCAAATCCGCCCGCCAGCTTGACGCTGGGCATCGGCTCATCTACCGGCTGAAAGCAGATGCCGAATGCATCGATTTCACTGTTCTGATCCTCTGCGCCACTTGGGGAATTCG
>ENA-UOJG01002753-UOJG01002753.1-human-gut-metagenome-genome-assembly--contig:-C47-NODE-2753-length-14029-cov-6.821669_pt1 | contig 14029 bp, 12 predicted proteins | sample MGYA00242340_ERZ723887 | MGnify/ENA metagenome assembly ERZ723887 | reverse complement strand
CAACTAATTCTATTATCGCTGTCACAACGGCATCAATAACCGTTAACAGTCTATCCAGAACCGTCTTCATTAATTTCTCCTCAATTACTACTAAATAATTACACTAAGTTTATCACAGTTTTTGCTACATTTAGTGCTGTTTTTCATTATACCGTTTCATAAAGAAGTAGGAGATCGCAGCCAAAGCAGCCACGACTACGGCAACCATTAATGTCTTAATAGTAAAGTTAGTAATCATGTATGCAGAAATTATTAAAGCAACTACTGGAATTACATCTTTCCCCGGCAGCTTAAATCCATTACTTGGAAATTGTCCAGTATGCTCAAATTTAATTACCGAGAGAATTGACGGGACATACTGAACAAAACTAGCTAACACAATACAGGATACCAAGAAAATATATGATTGGGTAACAAGAAATAATGCTACTATTGCTGTTACCAGAACTGCAACCCATGGAGCATCATATTTGTTTTTTTGCCAATCCACTTTGGCAACATTCGGTGCTCACTCGCAAGAGAAGAAAGTAAGGATGGAGTATCAAATGAAATTGCAAAGGCAACTCCAAAAATACTAATTAACATACCTATAATCACTAATATATATCCCCACTCACCAACTCCATTTTTAAAGGCATGGGCAATTGGTGTGCTATATTTCGCAGTTGCTGGTCCCAGAATCCCAATTGCAACGACCATCATTAATGCGTAAAGGATGGTAACACTTAACATTACTGTAACCAATACTTTCGGAATATTTTTTTCTGGATTTTTCATTTGTTTAGCGGCAATTGGAATAAACGAAAAGCCAGCAAACATATAAAAGGTAACACTAAATGCCGCCCCAAAATGCTTTGCAAACGGCATTAAGCCAGTGGTTGCTGTCTTTGGAATGACAGGAGAAAAGTTTGTAAAGTGAATAAAGAAGATCCCAACAACAATAAAGATAATAATTGTCAGCATCTTGGCGGCCGAAGAAAGGTTATCTAACGCTTTAACAATTCTTCGTCCAAAGAAATTGACAATTGCAAAAAAGATAATCAATCCGAATACACTTGAATAATAGAGCCAATTATTATTAAAAATTGGAAGAAAACTTTTTAAGGTAGTCAAAAGAGCAACTGTCTCAGCAGCCAGTGTACAACAGCCCATGAACCACACAAAAATACCGACTTCGTAGCCCCAAAAACGCCCAAATGCATTATAGGAATAAATCCAGGCAGCTCCCGAATTAGAAAAACGACTGGCTAAGTCAGCATAACAAAGGGCAATTAAACTAACCGTTACGGCTGCAAACAGCATTACTAAAACCCCCGTCAAATTCATATCCTTATAAATTTCTTGTGGTAACAAGAAAGCTCCAGAGCCAACAATTCCATTAATCCCTAAAAAGTAAATTGACATAAAAGAAAGTTTTCGCGGAATTTTTTGCTTTGTATTAATCACAATCGCCCCATTTCTTATAAAATTATTAATAGCTATATCGTAATTATAATGCCATCAAATTAAGCTAGGCAAATAATTAGTGCTGAACTATTAATAATTCTTCAGAGATTAACCAATTTAAATTAACTCAATTATGGTTCTAGTCCCCCACTTGAAGGAACAGCTAAAATAAAATTAAGAATCCGGTTAGCATAACTCTTCGTACCTAAATAATCATCGATAGTTGAATTTAACTCACCTAAATTATCAGTAATGATTCCATCAACATGGTTATACATCATCTGCTTCATAACATCGGCATCGTTAACCGTCCAAGAATAAACCGTATCTTTTTGATGATGTGCCTGCTGAATAAACTCGAAGTTCAGCGTGGAGTATTCCATCGAATAACCATCAGCAACACTCCGCGGGTAGGAGAAATTATACGGTTGGATGTACAAGACCTTTAGCCCAGGATTCAACTGTTTTAATCCCGCAACAACACGGTAATCAAGTGAATGGACTAAATCATGATCCTTAATAATTCGGTTTCCATATTGACGGTTAAACCGCCTAAGCATTCCTTTAGAATCTGCAGGAGTTGTTTTTACTTCAATCAACAATTTTTGATGAAGTTTTTCCGCTGCATTAAGATACTGATCAAAGCTAGCAATTTTTGCGCGGTGCCCGTTTTCACGCGCTGTCAACTTAGTTAGTTGAGCTAACGTTAATTCGTGAGGAGTTTTGTTAATTCCCGTTAGCTTCTTTAGATTTTCGTCATGAAGGACGACAAATTGATGATCCTTAGTTTCATGAATATCCATCTCAACATACGTTGGCTGCAGACGATGGGTCTTTTTCATTGCGGGAATTGTATTTTGAACACCATTTTCTTCTGCAACTCCTCGGTGAGAAATGGTAACTGGTCGCGTTAATCCAGAACCCTTGAGATAATAGTAATTATTAACCACGATAAGGCCTCCAGCAAATATTGCTAATAAGGTAAAAAATGTCCAACCATACCAGCTGGTTCCCCTTATTTGCTTCTTATCTGCTGAAAAATCATCAATTAGGGAAATCACCACCTGTAGTGCAATTGTTCCTGTCCAAATTGTCAATAATTCACTAATAGCTTGAATTAAGGTCAAATTAAATATTGCCATTCCAAACGCTAATTTCCCGGGAAATAAATCCATTACCGTCTGCAATCCATAGATTAATAGGTAAAACAGCCCTAAGCTAACTGTGGTCACTATTCCAAGAACAATTAACTGTTTAACGTACTGCCACCATTTTAATTTTTGGGTAAGTCGCCAACTTACAACTAAAGCATCGCGAGTTCGGTAACGTTGATAAATCATCAAAGGCAAGGTTAAGATTAACCGAATACCAAGAATCGTAATAATAACGTAGAAAACAATCAATCCAGCCAAAAGCATATTACTTCGCGTCATAAAATCAAAGATAAATTCAGGAATTTGAACCTTTGATAGCAGTGGTGTCCGAAATACCAGATCGACAAACGGCAGGACCAGAACAAAATAAAGAAGCATTAATGGCAAAGATCCAGGGCGAATATTCTGCATCACCAACCATGACTCCTTCATCAAACGTTTGAAACTAATTTGGTTTCCCAAAATCAGCCGAAGTCCCAATAAAAGACATGCAAACTGCCAATAGATCACAAGAAGCAAGAGAACTAATTCAACTAATAGTCCAATAACTACCATTGTGTGTTGTGTCACTAGTATTCCAATATTTTGGTAAGAGATAAACGGGATTCCACCCGCTTGCAAGATATAGGTCGTTGCTAACCGAAAAAGCGGGATAAAGATCAGCTGGTTAGCAAGATCTATCCCTACAAATAAGATAATAAAAGATATCCAATGTTGCCAAAAATTCTTTGAATACTGGCAAAGGTTACGCCAAATTGCTTTCAAAACTACTCCCTCTTCAATTGCTCAGTCAGTGTATTTTATGTCCTCACCATTATACAGCACTCATCATTGACGAACCTGTTTAATATTGGCAAGTGCAATGGCTGGATGGTGATTAAAGAAGACTTTCCCCCGCTCAAGCTTAACTACCGATACCTGATCACGGAATTCTTCATAATAGCCAACTTCATCATTAAAGTAGTTAATCACAACTGCTTTTTTCGTCCCAGCTAAAGTCTGGAGGACATTAAGCAGATGTGCTTGTGTTTTAGCAGGAAGATACTTTTTATGAGAATAAATTACTGCCTTTTGGTGAATTAAATTATTAAATCCCGTCAAAGCTGCAAAAGGTGAAAATTGACCAGCACGATCCGATTGCGGCATCGGCATGTGTCCCCTTGAATGTTGATAAGGACGTTTTATGATGTCGTTATACTGAGAAGTATCGGTAAATAATTTTTGCTCAATTATCTCTTTCTCTTCCATTACTATGCTTGGTGACCCCCAATCTGATCATTTCGTTCCTTAGTTGTCGATCCCTTTTTCAAATCTGCTAGGTGAAGGATAACGTTTTTGTTACCTAGTTTCTGCTGAAGTTTAAGAATCGTCGCTTGCAGTTTTTGGTCACGTTGCCGCTTAATTGCCGCTGCTTGCTCTTGCTTAATTTCCTTTTGCGGATCCTCAAAAAGATTAACCTGTTTGAAGTGCGGGGTTTGCGCTGCAACATCTTCATCAATCATGTGAGTCACAATTAACGTTATCTTCCTGATTAGTAGGCTAGGATTAGTGCATTTTTTATACAACTCTTTATAGATTTGCCTTAATTCTGAACCAGCGGCTGTTGGCAGATCAAGCTTTCGGTGCGCGTGACTGGGCTTAGCTGTTCTTCGGCCATAAAAATCTTCAACTACCGGTCCCTGATAGTTTGGCGCATACTGAAGACTCTGCGGATCATAGTTAATGACAATGCCAAAATCAGCACTGACTACATGTCGCTTAACCATACTCAATGCAACTGAATCAACCATCCCCTGAGCCGCAGCTAACCCTTCATGGTACTTATACGGCTTCATCAATACTTGACTAGAATAAATCCCGTGTTCTTCTGAATGGTAGTTTTTAATATCCGCGATAGTTGCCGACTCATGCCCCCAAGCATGGTCGATTAGCAGCTCCGCATTTTTCCCAAACTCACGGTAGAGGATTTCCTCATTGAACGGATCTGACAATTTACCAAGCGAACAACGGGCAATGTCACCCATGGTATGTAAGCCTAATTTTTCCAATCGTTTTGCATAGCCGCGACCAATTCGCCAAAAATCTGTCAGGGGCTGATGGGCCCAAAGATAGCGACGATATTGATACTCATTCATTTGGGCAATCCGGACACCATCTTGATCAGCAGGAATTCGTTTAGCAACAATATCCATCGCAACTTTTGCTAAGTAAAGGTTTGTACCAATCCCGGCTGTTGCAGTAATTCCAGTTTCTAACTGAATTTGTTGGATAATTTGTTTTGCTAAGGTATGAGGCGATACCTGATGATCATGAAGATAATCTGTAACGTCCATCATTACTTCATCAATTGAATAGGTATGAATGTTCTCGGGTTTGATAAACCGTAGATATATTCCATAGACCTCCGCGCTTTTTTCCATATAAAAGTGCATCCGCGGCGGAACAATTTGAAAACCAATTCGTAAATTAGGCGACTTTAACAACTTCCCCCGATAAATTGAATCATGTTTCGAAAGGTGGTGACACGTTGCTTTCTTTGCCCGCTCCCGATTTAACCGATCAACAATTTGTTGAACTTCGTATAAGCGTGGTCGTCCAGGAACTCCAAATTGCTTTAAAGCTGGTGATACTGCCAAACAAATTGTCTTATTAGTTCGTGACCGATCTGCAACAACTAAGTTAGCATTTAACGGATTCAAATGATGCGCAATACACTCAACCGATGCATAAAATGATTTCAGATCAATCGCCATATAGATTCTCTGTTGGTCATTCATCAGCTATTTTCCTTTCACTATTTTTATTTATTATAACATCTTAATCGAACAAATGGTCGATAAAATACAAAAAAATGATCCCGACAGTTACGTCTAGGATCATTTAGTTAAATATCAGCTCTTAAAAATCAACATCGTCTGGATCCGCACATTGACCACCCAGGTTGGTTAAAAGACTAATTTCCCTCATTTCCTCGTCAGTCAGTGTGAAGTCAAAAATTTCGGTATTTTGAATCATCCGGTTTTCATGAATTGACTTTGGTAGTGGCACAATCCCCTGTTGAATAATCCATCGCAAGCTAACTTGCGCAGGAGTTTTATCATATTTATCAGCAATTTGCAGAATTGTTGGGTTAGTCATTACGCTTGCTCCTTGTCCGCCAAGCGGGGCCCAAGCTTCCACAAGAATATTATGTGCTTGTAAATACTTTACTTGTTCAGTATGTGGCCAACCAGGATGCACCTCAATTTGGTCAACAGCTGGAGCTACCGTTGCAGTCTTCATCAAGTCAACAATATGGTGCGGCATAAAGTTACTTAAACCGATTGCCTTAATTCTGCCCTCTTTATACAGATCCTCCATTGCCCGCCATGTTTCAGCGTTGATTGTACTTGCATCAGTACCGAATTGCTTTTGGTTTGCCGGCCAATGAATTAAATACAAGTCAAGATAGTCCATTTGAAGCCGATCCAGAGTTTCTTGAAAGGCTTTCTTTGTCGATTCATAACCCCGATTGTCGTTCCACAACTTGCTGGTTACAAAAAGGTCTTTCCGGTCAATTCCAGAATCCTTAATCCCTTTACCAACAGCTTCTTCATTACCGTATACAGCGGCCGTATCAATGTGCCGGTAGCCAACCTTAATTGCATCCGCGACTGCTTTTTCAGCAACGTCAGCAGGAGTCCGGAACGTCCCGTAACCGACACACGGAATTTGGGTCCCGTTATTTAAATTCATCTTTGAGTTAATGTTAGTTAATTCAATCATTCTTTTTCACTTCTTTCTCACTTACTATTATATAGTCTTTCTCCAATTTAGGGTAATTTTTAAAATGTGACTTTCTACTTCATTAAAATTCTATTATAATACTATTAAAATAATTCAAGGAGGTTTTCTATGCGACCACGAATTGCAATTCCAGCAGACACTTTAACTGAGGCTACTAATATCATTAATGAGCGCAACGCCGCTTATGCTCCCCGGCCACTAATCGAAGCAATTGTTAAATCAGGAGGCCTCCCAGTAATTTTTCCTAGTGTGGATCCTGAATTAATTCCCAACTATCTTGACCTTTTCGATGGGATTATTTTTGCAGGTGGTAGCGATGTTGACCCTACTTTCTATGGTGAAGAACCGCATCAAGAATTAGGATCTACATACTTCAAGCGCGATCTATTTGAAGTCGCGTTAGTTAAAGCTGCGCTAGAAGCAAATAAGGCATTAATGGGTATCTGTCGTGGAATGCAAGTAATCAATGTTGCACTTGGTGGAACTGTTTTTCAAGACTTATCAGAAGATCCACGACAAACCCTAAAGCACTCCCAAAATGCTCCGGGAAACTTTCCTTCCCACCATGTTAATGTGAAACAAGACAGTCGAATCTTTAACTTGGTTGGTTCACGGCCCTATGTTAACTCTCGTCATCACCAGGCATTAAACCAAATTGGAAACGACCTAAGAGTAACCGCACGGGCTGATGACCAAATCCCCGAAGCTATTGAATCGATCGATAATGATCGTGTTCTGGCTGTTCAATGGCATCCAGAAAACATGTTTAAGCATTATGATTATTCACAAGCGCTTTTCGCTGATCTAATTCAACGAGCACAAGAATAAATAAAGAGAAGAGACAAGAAAGACTTGCCTCTTCTCTTTATTTATCTACTTAATGCTTTTCGTAACTCGTCTGAACTATAAATTTTCCCATCTTCAAATCCCTTAAATGGATTAATCGATTCTTGGGCTGCAACCTGATAACGTTTTGCTCGACGAAGCGCATATTCCGTTAACGAACCATCTTTGACGTAGTTCAGTAATTTAGCACTTGGTGTTGTCAATGGGTTTTCAACCCGATCCTCCAAATCTTCAAGCACTTCAGCATATTCTGGTCCTAATTGAATTTGATTTGCATACCGCTCAAGGCTCTTCACTAATGCCCGAGCAGTTGCCTGGTACCTGCAATTTTCTCGTGGATCTTCTTCCGCAACAACCTCATTCATTTTATCAGCGTTTTTAAGGATATCATTAACTTCCTCTTCATTTAACGCTGGATGCATGATGAAGTAACTAGCAAGTAACCGAATAAACCGTAACGTCCCTGTACGAATTCCAACTGAACTACTTGGATCAAGATCGAGCATGCGTAATTCAAGGTATTCGATTCCGTTTTTCGGTAAATCTTTAAGATTGCGATTACCCTTAAAGCGAACTGAGCCGTGGAATTCATAGTCTGATGTTAGGACCCCATCCTTAACCCCCTTTTCAATTCGCGCAATGTATCGATCAAGATTGGTAAAGTCACCAGTAAACTTGGTACCGAATCCGTACCTACTTTGGCGAATGCTCCGAAGTGGGTGTTGCGGTCCCTGACCATTTTCAAAGTAGTTTGCTTCCGCAATTGGACTAGCGCCAAACAGGTAAGTGATAAACCAGCGATAGCGAACAAAGCCTTGCGCTAATATTGTATAGAGATAGTTACGAACCTCCCGCTCATCTTTAAACTTTCCCGGGAAATGTTTTTGAACTAGTGCAATAACGTGCTGATCAATACTTAGGTTAATATGCGCGCCACAGGGAGTTCCTTGTGAGTAACCATGACGTTTTGCCCATTCTTTTAAATACGCCTCTTTTTCGGGTCCCATCTTGGCAAGCCGTAATTTTCGCTTATCCTTTGGTAACCGTGGTGGCATTGATAATGGCCAAAGCAATTCTCCAGGAGCTAATGCTGAACGTAACGAATTATTAATGACGTATAAGTAGTGCATTGCATCAAGCGCGTGTTGAGCAGACGGAGTTACCGTTTCAGACATTGTTTCCAAAAAATCATTGGTAATCCATGGATTAGTTTTTTCGTCGCCAATTGCCGATGGATACGGCTCCTGACTAATATTGCCATTCTCATCCACCCGTTGCATTTCGATTTCAAGACCCATTGTAAAATCTTGAGTCTTTGCAACAGCCTCATTATCAAAGATTAATTGACCAATTTGACTGAACATTGCTGTCCCTCCTCATAACTCTCTCATTATTTTCTAATAATATACATGTTATGTTCCTCTAAGGCAATATTCAATCATAAATGCTAAAGATTATTAAGTTCACTACTGAACTAGGTTGCCATTTAAGTAATAGTACAAATAAAATTTAAGTATTTATTCAATCACTAACCTTTATCCTATTCTTTATTCTGTTCGTAACTCACTAACCAACTCATTAACTTGTTGCCGCTGTTTTGAGGTTTGATAAAACCTTCTTGTTAATTGTCTTACCGTTACTTCTTTTTTTCGTGTTATTTGGTTATTTTGACTATCTTTAATCTCAACAGTTTGGTCTTTATTAACTGAAAAGTAGATGATTCTCTGACTCTCGCCTGCTGTAATTAGGAAGCTCTCACTCTCCCCAACTCCTTTTGGAACGGTATCTGATGGTTTAACAACGCCATAGACTAATTGATTGTTATTAAGCTGTTCTGTTAACCACTTTGGATCCATCGCTAAGCCAACTAAAATGCTCAACTGTTGATCAGTTAACCTTAGCCGCGACTTCTGACTGGTTTCCTGCACGGTTTTTGTTTTCTCACTGTGACTATCTTTTAGCGTAACATTAACAGCTCCTCCTATTCCAATTACAACTATCACTAATCCTAAAAATTTAATTATCCTTTGTCGCTTCATTGTTCATCCCTCGATCTAACCAAAAAAGGAAACACAACGAAGAATTTCAACGTTGCATTTCCCTTATGCAGTGATATTCACTTTTAGCAAGGATGGATTTAGCTATTAATACCATCCATCCTCCTCCCAATTATCCAACTGAACTAATATCCTTAATTATTCATTTGATAGAGAGTTAATATTAGTTCATTTGTTTCTTAATTGCTGCCAGCGAAACATCACCAGTTTCAGCAAACTTAACATCGGCATCCTTCAATTCTGAGCCGAAGCCGATGGAAAGTTCACCAGCACGATTAATTGATTCAATTCCTGCTTGAGCATCCTCTAATCCTGCTACTTGGTCAGCAGGAAGATTCATTAACTTGGCTGCTTCACTATAAATCTCTGGGTCTGGTTTACCGTGAGTTAACTTAGCAGGATCCACAATTCCTTCAAAGTAATCAGTAATTTGTAAGTACTTTAATACTTTAGGTGCATTCTTAGAAGCTGAGGCCAAAACAATATGGTAGTTGTTTTCCTTTAATTCGTCCAAGAAGTCCTTCATCCCCGGAAGGATATCGGCAGGAGTCAATGTTTCAACTAATTTAATGTAGTTGTCATTCTTTTCGGTAGCCAATGCTTCTTTTTCTTCTTGAGTATAGTCATTCTCGTGACCACCAGCCTTCAGGATCAATTCTAAGGAATCCATCCGGCTAACTCCCTTTAAACTGTCCGCAAGTTCAGGAGTCCATTCTGTGCCAACTTTATCAGCAAGTTGGTGCCATGCTTGGCCGTGGAAACGGGCAGTATCAGCGATTACACCATCAAGGTCAAAAGCAAAACCTTTCAAATCTTCAAACTTCATTCTCGAAATTCCCCCAGTAATTACTTCAATTCAAGCTTCTTACCGTCAAGATCAATGGTAATTGGGTCACCTGATACCAAGTCAATCTTAGTACCGTGCTTGTCAACCTTAACCTTCAAGATCCGACCACGGAACATTTGACGGAATTGGTATGAGTTCCACTTCTTAGGAAGGAATGGTGCATAGTGTAATTCGTTACCCCGAACACGCATGCCAGCGAATCCTTGAACGATATCAAGCCATGAACCAGTCATTGAAGTGATGTGTAAACCATCTGAAGTATCGTTGTTGTAGTTATCAAGGTCAAGACGAGCTGAACGTTCATATAATTCAACAGCCTTGTCTTCGTAACCAATATCAGCAGCGATGATTGAGTAAACAGAAGCAGAAAGACTTGATTCGTGAACCGTAAATTGTTCGTAGAAGTCAAAGTTGTTCTTCTTTTGTTCCTTAGTAAAGTCATCAATGAAGTCCCAAAGACCTTGGATAACGTCACCTTGCTTTACGTATGGTGAACGTAAGATCCGGTCCCATGACCAGTGTTGGTTAAGTGGTAACTGATCACTTGGAATTTCAGAAACTGGTGTTAAGTCCTTGTCCATGAAGCCATCATTTTCTGGGAAGATGTCACGTTCCTTATCGTAAGGAAGGTACATGTTATCAACGATTCCCTTCCAACGACGCTTTTCGTCTTCGGAAACGTTAAGCTTCTTAGCAACCTTATCGTCAACTTCGTCTAAGATTTCAAGAGTGTACTTAAGAGTCCACCGGCAAAGAAGGTTAGTGTACCAATCATTGTTAACGTTGTTGTCGTATTCATCAGGACCGGTTACAGCGTGAAGCATGTACTTGTTCTTGTTTTGTGAGTAGTGAACACGATCAGCCCAGAAACGAGAAATTTCAGTTAAGACTTCTGCACCTTCATTGAGAACGTATGACTTATCGCCAGTGTACTTAGTGTAAAGGTAAATAGCAAAGGCAATGTCCCCATTACGGTGAATTTCTTCAAAAGTAATTTCCCATTCGTTGTGACATTCAATCCCGTTGAAAGTAACCATTGGGAATAATGCACCATCAAGGTCTTGTTGCTTAGCGTTAACAAAAGCACCGTCTAATTGCTTGTAACGGTACATTAACAAGTTCCGGGCAACTTCAGGGTTAGCTACCCCAAGGTAAACTGGAATACAGTAAGCTTCAGTATCCCAGTAAGTAGCACCACCGTACTTTTCACCAGTAAATCCTTTTGGACTGATGTTAAGACGGTAATCGTTACCGTAGTAAGTCGAGAAGAGTTGGAAAAGATTGAACCGAATTCCTTGTTGTGCTCCATCGTCACCATCAATTTCAACGTCAGACTTAACCCAACGATCTGCCCATTCTTGAACATGAGGTTCGAGGAGATCATCAAAGCTTTGATCATCAAGCTTTTCGCTTAATTCATCAAGGTGCTTTTCGATTGCTTCTTGAGAATCAAAGTCACGTGAAGTTACAACAACTGTCCGCTTTTCGAAGTTAACTTCCTTACCAGCAGCAACAGTTCCGGCAAAGGTGTTGTAAGCATCCTTTTCGTCAGTTCCATCACCAACATGATCAAGGTCGGTCTTGGAAGTGGTCTTCATTCCAACAGTGAATTGTGGAGTACCAAAATCGTTCTTCTTGGTCATGGAAGTTAATTCGGCATGTTCACCATTAGCAGACTTGTTAAGAACATTCCAGAATTGTTCATCATAGTTAGCGTCTTCGTTGTAAACGTCAGCATCAATCATGCTGGTAATTTCTACCTTAGCATCATTAGTGCCACGGTTCTTAATGTGAAGACGTTGGCCAACCAATTCCTTTTGGGTAGCACTTACGAACCGTTCAAAATTGAAGTACATTTCGGTACCGCCAATTTCAACAATAAATTCACGCTCGAGGACGCCACGCTTCATGTCAAGATCAAGCTTAAAGTCCTTTGGTGTTTGCTTAGCAAGGTCAAGTTGTTCGCCGTTAACCTTAATAATTAACTTCATGAAGTTAACTGCGTTGATCATCTTACCGAAGTACTTAGGATAACCATTTTTCCACCAACCAACACGAGTCTTGTCTGGGAACCAAACACCGCCAAGGTATACACCTTGCATGTGGTCAGCTGAGTATCCTTCTTCAAAGAAGCCACGCATTCCCAAGTTTTCGTTAGCTAAACTAGTCATTGATTCTTGAAGACGCTTATCTTCAGGATCCCATTTATGAGTTGCAACGTGCCATGGAGCAATTTCAAATGTTTGTTTCATAATTCAATTCCTTCCTTCTTTAGACAATAGGGCTGTGGCTAATTCCCGTCACAGTCCTATTCTAGTTTAATCTACTTTATTATTCAGCTTATCCGCCTTATTCAGCGTAGGTTTCCTTAATTGTACCAACTGAAAGGGCACCAAGAGCTAACACAATTCCACCAAGGATGAACATGTTAACTTGTGAGTTACCGAAGAGTGGGAACAATGCGAAACTAAGCAATGAGGCAACGATTTGTGGTAAACAAATTGAACCGTTGAAGAGTCCAAGGTAAGTACCCATGTGCTTACCAGACAATGCGTTGGTAACAATTGTTAATGGGTAAGTGTTCATTCCGGCCCATGCAATCCCGACAAGGATGTATGAAATAATCAATGTCCATTGGTCGTGGATAAAGAAGACAGAAATGAATCCAAATGCACCAAGAAGCAAACTACCAGCATAGCCTAGCTTGTGGTACTTGTTAGGAACCTTAGCTAAAACATATGACCAAACAACAGCAGCGATTGATTGAACGGCAGCTAAAACACCGTACCAGTTACCAGCGGCTTGGTAACCTGCTGAAGTAGCGTTGGTAGTATCCCAAACGTTCTTCGCAATAGCACCTGCTGAGTATGTCCAGAGGTATTGGAAAGCAAACCAGCAGAAGAATTGAACAAGGGTTACAGTCCAGAATGCCTTAGGAGCAGTCTTTAGTAAGGTGAACCAGTTTCCACCTTCCTTGTTATCTTCTTCAGTAATTCCGTGATACTTAGCGTAAGTTGCTGGGTCATATTCGTGAACCCGGAAAACAGTGAACAGACTAGTAACAACCAGTAAAGCAGCACCAACATAGAAAGCAACCTTAACAGAATCAGGAACAACCCCTTTAGGAGCAATGTTCTTAACCCCGAACCAAGTAAACAGGAATGGGAAGATAGCGGCTAAAACGGCACCGGTGTTTGATAAGAAACTTTGAATACCGTATGCATAACTCTTTTGGTCATCGTTAACCATGTCCCCAACCATCATCTTGAATGGTTGCATTGCAACGTTAGATGACAAATCAAGGAAGGCAACGGTAATAGCACCAAACCACAGTGCAGCTAGTGAACCATACCCGAAGCCAAAACTACCTGAATTTGGCAACAGTAACATAACAATAACAGCAACAATCATCCCTAAAAGAAGGTATGGGAGACGCCGACCACCGAGCTTTGGTGCCCAAGTACGGTCGGAATAGTAACCGACGATTGGTTGAACAACAAGTCCCATTAAAGGTGGCAGGATAAAGAACCATCCCAGGTTGTTAGGATCGGCACCAATGGTTTGGAAAATCCGACTCATTTGTGAACTTTGCAAGGTGAAGGCAGTCTGAACACCCAAGAATCCAAAGTTGATCATCCAAATCGTACTCTTGGAGAGTGTTGGCAAGCCTGCGCCCGCTGGCTTTTCTTGACTCATAATTACACCCCTAATTATCTTAAAATTAATGCTTCTCGTCATGAAAGCGCTTCATGACGTTTTACAATTAATAATATACCAGATTCCTCACTTTTGCGCAACCGTTTGCACAAAATTTTTGGAAGGGTTTTCTTTATTCAAAAACAAAAAGACTGAAATACCAATGATTTCAGCCTAATTTTTCTTTAATTTTAACT
>ENA-UOJG01002737-UOJG01002737.1-human-gut-metagenome-genome-assembly--contig:-C47-NODE-2737-length-14115-cov-8.400782_pt1 | contig 14115 bp, 8 predicted proteins | sample MGYA00242340_ERZ723887 | MGnify/ENA metagenome assembly ERZ723887 | reverse complement strand
TGTAAAAATATTCACAAAAGTAGACACAAACGAAACCTTTACATTAATTCTTAAATAGAACCCTTTATTACCAGTTCAATAATCCCGAATGGGGGCTTGCCGTGAGGTATCGCCCCCATTCACCTTTTTGGGGGCCAGGCTTGCCTCATCGGCAGCGACCTTAAAGACCTTAGAGATCCTAAAGACCTTAATGTCTTCAAGCCGCCCTCCGGGCGGGAGGCCACAATGCCTATTGCAGATAGGCATATTTTCCTTACCTTTGTATATTTGTATAATGGAGTCCTTATAGCGGTAAGCTGCCGACAAGACCATTTAGATTGCTCATTATGACTGAAAAAGATACAGGCGCTATGCCTGAGAAAAAACCGATAACTGCACCCGGGAAGGCGCCTGAAGCCGGAGGCAAGCGCCGCCCGTGGTGGGTGAGAGTGCTCAAATGGCTGGGGATCAGCGCTGCCGTCATCGTGGCGCTGGTACTCGTGGTCGTTACGCTCGTGGTATGGATTCTCTCGCCGGCGAAACTGACGCCGCTGGTGGAGCGCCACGCCTCGGAATACCTCAACGCCGACCTGCGCGCCGGTCGCATCGAACTGACGTTCTGGCATACATTCCCTCACCTTACGCTCGACGTGGACTCGCTGCGGCTCACGAGCCGCTCGCTGCGCGGGTTGCCCGACTCCATTGCCGCCACGCTCCCGGCCGACGCCGACTCGCTGCTGGCTCTGGGCCGCTTCCACGGCGAAATCGACCTGCTCCCGCTGTTTGCGGGCCGCATAGCCCTGCGCGACGTGGAGCTGCACCGACCGGCGGTCAACCTCGTGCAGGTAAGCGACTCCGTGGCCAACTACCTGATCATGCCCCCGTCGGACGAGGAAGCCGTAGCCGACACCACGGCCCTGGCCCTCCCGCCGATTTCAATCCACCGCTTCCTGATCGAGGGGGCGGAGCCGATACGTTACCGCTCGCTGGCCGATTCGCTCTATATCAACCTTACGCTCAGCAATCTCGACCTCACGGCCGACGGCGAGCCACGCTACTCGCTCAAAGTAGATAGCAACGTGGCCAGTCCGATGCTCGAAGAGTTCAACTTCGACGGCGTGGCCTTCGGCGCCAACGGCAACATAGAGTGGGACAGCCGGCGCCCGCTGGCCCTGCGCCTGAGCGACTTCGCCCTGACTCTCGACCGCTTCAATGCCCGGCTCGCAGCGGCCGTGGACTTCACCGACCGCCCGATGGTGGAGGAATTCAGTGCCGGTGTGGAAAATATCGACGTGGCCCAGGCCCTGAGCCATGTGCCGCAGGAGTTCGCCCCATTCGTGGCGCCGCTGAAGACCGATATGCGCGCCACAGCCAGCGTGGAGCTGACGCGGCCATGGAACCTGGCCGATTCAGCTATGCCCTCGCTGCGAGGAGCCGTCACTATCCCCTCGTGCGCCCTTGAATATCAGGCTTTGCACCTGCGCGCCCTGGGCGCCGACATGGAATTCGACTTCGACGGCACTGACATGGACGCCTCCGTATTCAACCTCAAGCGCCTGATGGCCAAGGGTGACGCCATCGACATGAATCTCTCGGCCGAGGTATCGAACGCCATCTCCGACCCGCGCATCAAGGGTGTGTTCAACGGCTCGGTGAGCCTCGGGCGCCTCCCGGCGCAACTCTACAAGAAGCTGAATCTCAAAGCCTCCGGCACTTTGAAGGGCGAAGCGACCTTCGCCCTGGCCCAGAGCGACCTCTCACGCGAGAATTTCCACCGCATGAACGTAAAAGGAAGTCTGCAACTCGTTGACTTCCACGCTTCCACACCCGAGCCGGCGAGCGCCTACGCCCGCCACGCCCTGCTCGAATTCGGCTCGAACTCGCGTTTCGTCACCGCAACCGAGCAAACCGTCGACTCGCTGCTGACCATATCGCTCAAAGTCGACACCCTGGCCGCGCTGGCCCGCGACATCGACCTGCAAGTGCGCGGCTTCCGCGCCGGAGCCGGCACCGTAAACCGCCGCGCCAGCGCCGACACCACGGAAATCAATCCCTTCGGGATGTCGGTTGAGGTAGAACGATTCACCTTCACCTCGCCCGCCGACTCTCTGCGCCTACGTCTGCGCAACGCCAAGGCCGGGGGCTCCCTTCGTCGCTTCAAGGGTGAGGCGCGTATGCCCCAGCTCAACCTGAAAATCACGGTCGACCGCCTTATGGCGGGGATGGCACTCAATAAGGTAGCTCTCAGCCACGCCGACGTGGCCCTCGACCTACACAAAAGGCTCAAGCGTCACCGCACCCCCGAGCAGCTCGATTCGCTGCGGCGCCTGCGTGCCGCCCGGCTCGCCGCAGAGGGCGCCACGACCGTCAGGGAGGAAAACCTCTCGTTCGACATGGACTCGACCGAACGCTCGCTGCTGCGCAACTGGGACTTCAGCGGCCACATCGCCGCCCGGGGCGGACGACTCGTAACCCCATATTTCCCGCTGCGCAACCAGTTGCGCCACATCGACCTGCGTTTCAGCCAGGACAGCATTGTGCTCGACAACCTCGGCTACCGCGCCGGCCAGAGCGACTTCCTCGTGAACGGCACAATCTCCAACCTCCGCCGCGCCCTGATCGGCCGCCGCAACAATACGCTGGGCGTGAACCTCTCAATGGTATCCGACACGGTCAACGTCAACCAGATTGTGCGCGCTCTCTTCGCCGGAGCGGCCGTGAGCCAGCAGGCCGACTCCACCATGATATGGGCCGACAACGACGACGCCACCGAGCGCCGCCTCGACCAGATAGCCGATACAGCCTCCACAGGCCCGCTGCTGCTCCCACACAACGTCGACGCCACATTCTCGCTGCGGGCCGCCAACGTGCTCTACTCCGACCTCATCCTCCACGACATGCGCGGCGAGATGATGCTCCTCGACGGCGCCCTCAACCTGCGCGACCTCTCGGCGCGCACCGACCTGGGCTCCATAGCCCTCGACGGCCTCTACAACGGCTCGGCGGTAGACTCCCTGCAGTTCGGCATGGGAATGAAGGTTAGCAACTTCCGTCTGGACCGCCTCACCTCAATCGTTCCGGCGATCGACTCGCTCATGCCAATGATGCGCAATTTTGCCGGAATAGTCAACGCCGACGTAGCCGTCACCACCGACCTCAGCCCGCAGATGGACATCGAAATACCCACGCTGCGCGCCGCCATCAGCCTGAAAGGCGACTCGCTCGTGCTGCTCGACGCCGAGACGTTCAAATCCGTGAGCAAATGGCTGCTCTTCCGCGACAAGAAGCGCAACATGATCGACCACATGGAGGTAGAGGCCGTAATCGACAGCTCTACGGTGGAACTCTACCCCTTCATGTTCAACATCGACCGCTACCGCCTCGGAGTGATGGGCAGCAACGACCTGGCAATGAACATGAACTACCATATCTCCGTGCTCAAATCGCCCGTACCCTTCAAATTCGGCATCAACATAAAGGGGACGCCCGAGAAGATGAAAATACGCCTCGGAGGCGCCAAGGTGAAGGAGAATATGGTAGGCCAGCGGCAGCACATAGCCGACAACACCCGCATCAATATCGTGCGTCAGATCAACGACGTATTCCGCCGCGGAGTGGAGAAAGCGCGCCGCGGGCGCCTCTCCTTCAGCGACGCCGCCGGAGCCGACGCCCGTCGCGCGGCCGCCTCGCTTCTCGAGGCCGAAGGCGCCTCCGACGCCCTGAGCTATCAGGACTCCCTCCAGTTCATCCGTCAGGGCCTCATCGACAACCCCGACACCCTCCGCTTCCCTCCCGTCTCCCCACCCGTATCCGAAAAAAGCGACAGGAAATCGCGGGGGAAGCATTGAGGCGTAAATCAATTATTTTCGCTAAATTTGCAGGCGGAAATGGGACATTATAATATTTAAAACGACTGAGATTTATGGCAATCCGGATTTCCGACCGCATTCAGGCCATGGCCGCTTCGGCCACACTGGCCATGTCGCAGAAGAGCAGCGAACTGCGCGCCGCAGGGGTCGACGTGATCAACCTCTCGGTGGGTGAGCCCGACTTCGACACTCCCGAGCACATAAAGGAGGCCGCCAAAGAGGCCATCAACAAGAATATAACGCGCTATCCGCCCGTAGCGGGCTATGCCGACCTGCGCGAGGCCATCGCCGAAAAGCTGCGCAAGGAGAACGGGCTGAACTTCTCTGCGGCGCAGGTGGTGGTCTCGGCCGGCGCCAAGCATTCGCTCAACAACGCCATTCTTGCCATGATCAATCCCGGCGACGAGGTTGTGATTCCCGTGCCGGCGTGGGTGAGCTACATCGAGCTGGTGAAGCTCGCCGGAGGTGTCAACGTGCTCGTTCCGGCCGGAATCGAGCAGGATTTCAAGGTGACGCCCGCACAACTCGAGGCCGCCCTAACGGAGCGCACGCGCATGGTGCTTCTCTGCTCCCCCTCCAACCCCACGGGAAGCGTATATACCCGCGAGGAGCTTCAGGGGCTTGTCGAAGTGCTGGCGCGTCACCCCCAGGTGGCCGTGCTCTCCGATGAAATCTATGAGCATATCGACTATTCGGGTGCGTTCACTTCGCTGGCATCGTTCCCGGAAATAGCCGACCGCGTGGTTGTGGTCAACGGCGTATCGAAAGCCTACGCCATGACCGGCTGGCGTATCGGCTTCATGGCCGGTCCGGAAAGCGTTGCCAAGGCAGTGACGAAGCTGCAGGGACAGACCACCTCGGGAATCTCGACCATCGCACAGCGCGCGGCCTACGCCGCCTACAGCGGTCCGCAAGAATGCGTGGAGCAGATGCGCCAGGCCTTCGAGCGCCGTCGCGACCTTGTGGTGGAGCTTGCCACCGCGATTCCGGGCCTGAAGGCCAACGTGCCCCAGGGCGCGTTCTACCTCTTCCCCGACGTGAGCGCCTTCCTGGGTAAAAGTACCCCCGACGGGAAGGCCGTGAGCACCGACACCGACCTGTCGATGTATCTGCTCGAACACGCCCACGTGGCCACCGTGCCCGGCTCGGCCTTCTGCCTGCCCGGCTACATCCGCCTGAGCTATGCGGCAGGCGACGACGCCCTTCGCGAGGCTTTCGCCCGCATAGGCCGCGCACTTGCCGAGCTATATTGATTCCCGAAAGATTAAGAATATACATAAACCACCCAACAAGATTACACTCCAATGGACTTCATAAAAGAACTTACCTGGCGCGGCATGATCCACCAGATGATGCCCGGCACCGACGAACAGCTCAACAAGGGGATGACCGCCGCATATCTCGGCATCGACCCCACGGCCGACTCGCTGCATATCGGCCACCTCGTGGGGGTGATGATGCTCAAACACCTGCAGCGCGCCGGCCACAAGCCCATCGCGCTGGTGGGAGGCGCCACCGGCATGATCGGCGACCCCTCGATGAAGAGCCAGGAGCGCAAGCTCCTCGACGTGGCTACACTACGCCACAACCAGGAGGCCATCAAGCGTCAGCTGGCCCGCTTCCTCGACTTCGACAGCGACGCCCCCAACGCCGCCATCCTCGTGAACAACTACGACTGGATGAAGGACTACACATTCCTCGACTTTATCCGCGACGTAGGCAAGAACCTGACCGTCAACTACATGATGGCCAAGGATTCCGTGAAGAAGCGTCTTTCGGGCGAATCGGGCGAGGGGATGTCGTTCACCGAATTCTCCTACCAGCTTCTCCAGGGCTACGACTTCCTCCACCTCTACGAGAAGGAGGGATGCCGCCTTCAGCTGGGCGGCTCCGACCAGTGGGGCAACATCACCACCGGCACAGAGCTGATCCGCCGCATGCTCGGCAAGGACGACGCCTACGCCATTACCTGCCCGCTCATCACCAAGGCCGACGGCTCGAAATTCGGCAAGACCGAGGGCGGCAACGTATGGCTCGACGCCAACCGCACGTCGCCCTATAAGTTCTACCAGTTCTGGCTGAACGTATCCGACGCCGACGCCGAGAAATACATCAAGATATTCACCGTACTCTCCGAGGAGGAGATAAACGCACTCGTGGCCGAGCAGGCCGAGAACCCCGGCGCACGCCCCCTGCAGAAGAAACTTGCCGAAGAGATTACCCGCATGGTCCACGGCGAGGAGGAGTTGCAGAACGCCATCGAGGCGTCGCAGATACTCTTCAGCGCCAAAGCCGCCGAGACGCTCCACAAGATTGACGAGGCCACGCTGCTGGCCGTATTCGAGGGAGTGCCCACCTTCGAGGTAAGCGCCGACATCATCAACGGCGAGACCAAACTCATCGATCTGCTCACCGACCACGCCGCCGTATTCCCCTCGAAGGGCGAGATGCGCAAGCTCACCCAGCAGGGAGGCCTGCAGATCAACAAGGAGAAGGCCACCGACCCATACGCTACTGTCGACGCCCCGATGCTGCTCAACGGCAAGTATCTGCTGGTGCAGCGCGGGAAGAAGAATTATTATCTGATTATCGCCCGCTAAACTGAAGGCGCGCCTTAGCGGCGCATCTTTGGCGTCGCGACGGGGGACCTCAGGCTCGGTCATTGACCTCAATCAACTCCCTCGCCTTCGCCCCGCCGCTCCTAAAATCTGCACCACTCTGGCATCGCCTTCGCCATCCGGATTCAGACAGGCAAAAACGAGGCTTGCCAGATTCGGCGGAAATGCCTAATTTTGCAGAGTCAACCCATAGATGGCGCTGTGGCGCCATCCCACCGAGTGGCCGAATGGTGGAATGGTAGACACGAGGGACTTAAAATCCCTTGGCCATTACGGCTGTGTGGGTTCGAGTCCCACTTCGGCTACACCGATCCACCCCGCCGGGCACCGCGCCCCGGCGGGGTGGAATCATTCCGGAGCATTTAACCGGGCTGCGGATTTGAAAAGGAGCGCGATTTTGCGTAACTTTGCTATAAAAGGCGGCCTCTGACGGGATGGGCGGATGCACCGGGGGGCATCCCTACTTTTCGGGACGCGCCATATTTTGTATTTTTCTTAAAAAACGACGGAGAGCGAAGCGATGGCTAAGAAAGTGGTGGAAACACCCCTGATGAAACAGTATTTCGAGATGAAGCAGCAACACCCCGACGCGGTGCTGCTGTTTCGCGTGGGCGACTTCTACGAGACGTTCTGCGACGACGCCATCACGGCCTCGGAGATTTTGGGCATCACGCTGACGCGGCGCGCCAACGGCGCGGCGGCCTCGATCGAGCTGGCAGGTTTCCCCCACCACGCGCTCGACACGTATCTGCCGAAATTGGTGCGCGCAGGCAAGCGCGTGGCCATCTGCGAGCAGCTCGAGGACCCGAAGACTACGAAAACGCTCGTAAAGCGAGGCATCACCGAGCTGGTGACACCCGGAGTGGCGCTGACCGACAATGTGCTCGACCACAAGGAGAATAACTTCGTGGCAGCCATACACTTCGCGCGCAACGCCTCGGCGCGCGGCACCGCCGGTGTGGCTTTCCTCGACATCTCCACCGGTGAATTCCTCGCCGCCGAGGGGCCGATGGAATATATCGACAAGCTGCTGGGCAATTTCGCGCCGAAGGAGGTACTGGTGGAGCGCGGCAACAAGGGGAGGCTGGAGGAATTCTTCTCCGGGCGCTATCTGGCCTCGGAGCTCGACGACTGGATTTTCACCGACCAGAGCGCCAACGAGCGGTTGCTCAAGCAGTTCGAGACGTCGTCGCTCAAAGGATTCGGCATCGGGCGCATGCCTCTTGCCGTGGTTGCCGCCGGCGCAATCCTCCACTATCTCGACATAACCAAACACACGCGCACGAGCCATATCGTGGCGCTGCGCCGCATCGAGGAGGATACGTTCGTGCGCCTCGACAAATTCACGGTGCGCAATCTGGAGCTGCTCCACTCGCTTGGCGAGGAGGGGCGGTCGCTGCTCGACGTGATTGACCGCACCGTAAGCCCCATGGGTGCGCGCATGCTGCGCCGCTGGGTATCGTTCCCGCTCAAGGATCCCGCGAAAATCAACGCGCGCCTCGATGCTATAGAATATTTCTTCCGTAACCCCGAGGTGCGCGATGCTATAGTGGAGAACCTCGGGAGCATCGGCGACCTGGAGCGACTGATTTCCAAGGTGGCCACGCTGCGCATCACACCGCGCGAGGTGGTGCAGATGCGCCACGCCTTGGGCGCCATCGAGCCGGTGAAGCAGTTGCTCGAACAGGCCGACTGCCCCACCCTGCGCACCCTTGGCGAGCAGCTTAATCCATGCACGGCCATCCGCACGCGTATCGAAAAGGAAATCGTAGACGACGCTCCCAACCAGCTGAACCGCGGCAACGTGGTGCGCCAGGGGGTTAACACCGAACTCGACGAGCTGCGCGAGATGGCCTACCAGGGAAAGGACTACCTGATGCGCGTTCAGCGCCGCGAGAGCGAGGCTACGGGCATCACAAGCCTGAAAATCGGCTACAACAACGTGTACGGCTACTACATAGAGGTGACCAACACTCACCGCGACAAGGTGCCATCCGACTGGATACGCAAGCAGACGCTCGTAAACGCCGAGCGCTACATAACCCAGGAGCTTAAGGAATACGAGGAGAAGATACTCAACGCGCAGGAGCGCATCGAAATACTCGAGACGGCCATCTACAACGCGCTTGTGGCTTCGCTCTCGGACTACGTAACGGCCATCCAGGCCGATTCCCACCTGGTTGCCACCCTCGACTGCCTGCAGGGCCTGACGCGTGTGGCGCTTGAGAACCGCTACAACCGCCCGGTGGTCGACGACTCGCTGGTAATAGACATCCGCGAGGGGCGCCACCCCGTAATCGAAAAAGAACTTCCGATCGGCACGCCCTATATCACCAACTCCGTGGTTCTCGACCCGGAGGCCACGCAGGTGATGATGATTACCGGCCCTAACATGAGCGGTAAGTCGGCGCTGCTACGCTCCACGGCGCTCAACGTGCTGCTGGCGCAGATTGGTAGTTTCGTGGCCGCTGAGAGCGCTCATATCGGCGTGGTCGACAAGATTTTCACCCGTGTGGGCGCTTCCGACAACATCTCGCTTGGAGAATCAACCTTCATGGTGGAGATGAACGAGGCCGCTTCGATACTTAACAACATGAGCGCCCGTTCGCTGATACTCTTCGACGAACTCGGCCGCGGCACATCGACCTACGACGGCATTTCGATAGCATGGGCGATCGTGGAATACATCAACCGCTCGCCCCTGCGCCCCAAGACGCTGTTTGCCACCCACTACCACGAGCTCAACGAGATGGAGGCGACTTATCCCGGCGTGGTGAACTACAACGTGTCGGTGAAGGAAATCGACGGGAAGGTGGTATTCCTGCGCAAGCTGCAGCGCGGCGGCAGCGAGCACAGTTTCGGCATTCACGTGGCCAAGCTGGCCGGTATGCCGCGCGACATAGTGAAGCGTGCCGCCTCAGTGCTCCGACAGCTTGAGATGGCCAACCGCCACTCCGTGGCCGAAAAAGCCGGGATGGCAGAAACCGGGAGCGAGGCAGCGACGAAAGGGCCGAAACCTGCCCGCGCCAATACGGCTGCCATCGACTCGGCCCCCATGCAGATGACTTTCTTCCAGCTCGACGACCCTGTGCTGACGCAGATCCGCGACGAAATCCTCAACCTCGACATCGACAACCTCTCGCCGCTGCAGGCGCTCAACAAGCTGAGTGATATACGCTCGATCTTAACCGGCAAATAACCTGAAGACACGCCATAGCGGCGCATCTTTGGCGTCGCGACGGGGAATCTCAGGCTCGGTCATTGACATCAGTCAACTCCCTTCGCCTTCGCCCCGCCGCTCCTAAAATCTGCACCACTCTGGCATCGCCTTCGCCATCCGGACGAAAATACGATTAAGGTGTTTTGTCAACATTCCGAGTTTTGGCACATCGCCATATCAACTTAGCTATCAATGGTATTGTTGCGGCTCAATTCATGCAAAAAAAATGAAAAGCGCTGCTTATCTATATTTTTTACATTCAGGAGGAAATATATATCTTTGTGAAAGTTATCGACTTCCCACAACAGAATTATAATATACCAACCTAAACTAAATAAATCATGGAAAACTCCAAATTACTCAACATCCTAAATCCTGTATTGGGATTTATTGATTCAGGCAAATTCTTCCGCCAGCCTTTTAAATGGCTCTATATTATTATCGGCGTGCTCAACATTATTATTCCTATTGCAATGATTATTGGTGTGAGCAATGGATGGGATTACATGCAGGGTGCAATGCGTTTTGCTATGGTTCTCAATATACTAGTGGCTATCCTAGTGGCATTTCTTGGATTCTTGATTTGGTACAAGCGCGCCCAGAATCTTAAATGCGATGCTGGAGAATCCTCGCGTTTCATCGCTATACCCCTTGTGGCTAATCTGCTCCAGACCTACGGCGAATGGATTGGCATGATAATCGGCGTCGGTGGTTTTTTCACGGCCCTAATCGGGTTCATTTTCGGCGGTAGCATCTTGTACTACTATCACATCAATTTCCTCGTTGTGATATTGATGCCGGTAGTAGGATATGTTCTGGTAGTGTTCTTCCGTTTCTTGGCCGAAGGATGCCTGGCGCTTGCCAATATCGCAAATTCAGCTCAGTCCATCGACCGAAAACTCGACAAAAACTACGAAACTATAGTGGAACCTATTGAACCGGAAGTAGACTAATTATCCCGTTCTCTCCATTCTAAGGGAACAGCACGAATTCGTATTTTCACTTCATTAATAAGATAAATTAACCACCCTTCGTGCCGAAAAAGATTAACAATAGCGCATTGGATCCCATTTCGTCCAATGCGCTATTGCTAATTTTGTTGATGCGCCGGATTTAGAATTCGGCGGATTTGGGGGTGCGGGGGAAGGGGATGACGTCGCGGATGTTGGTCATGCCCGTAACGAAGAGCACCAGGCGCTCGAAGCCGAGGCCGAAGCCCGAATGGGGCACGGAGCCGAAGCGGCGGGTGTCGAGATACCATTTCATATCTTTCATGGGGATGTGCAGTTCCTCGATTCGCTGCAGGAGCTTGTCGTAGCTCTCCTCACGCTCCGAACCGCCGATAATCTCGCCGATGGCGGGGAAAAGCACGTCCATGGCGCGTACGGTCTTGCCGTCGGGGTTCTGCTTCATATAGAAGGCCTTGATTTCCTTGGGGTAGCCGGTGAGGATTACCGGACGTTTGAAATGCTGCTCCACGAGGTAGCGCTCGTGCTCGCTCTGCAGGTCGACGCCCCAACTTACGGGGAATTCGAACTTGCGGCCGCTGGCCAGAAGGATGTCGATGGCTTCGGTGTAGCTCAGGCGCACGAACTCCTCGCCTACCACGGCCTGGAGGCGCGAGATAAGCTCCTTGTCGTAGTGCTCGTTAAGGAACTCGAGGTCGTCGCGGCAGTGGTCGAGGGCGTAGTTGATGCAGTATTTCAGGAAATCCTCGGCGAGGTCCATGTTTTCGTCGATGTCGATGAAGGCTACCTCAGGCTCGATCATCCAGAACTCGGCCAGATGGCGCGGAGTGTTGGAGTTTTCGGCGCGGAACGTCGGGCCGAAGGTGTAGATTGCGCCGAGGGCGGTGGCGCCCAGCTCACCCTCGAGCTGACCGGATACGGTGAGCGATGTAGGCTTACCGAAGAAGTCGACGGAGTAGTCTACGGCACCCTCTTCGGTGCGCGGCAGATTGTTGAGGTCGAGCGTGGTGACCTGGAACATGGCGCCGGCTCCCTCGCAGTCGCTCGCGGTAATCAGAGGGGTGTTGAGGTAGAAGAAACCGCGCTCCTGGAAGTAGCGGTGGATGGCGTAGGCCAGGGTGGAGCGGACGCGGAGCACGGCCGAGAACGTGTTGGTACGCGGGCGCAGGTGGGCGATTTCGCGCAGGAATTCGAGCGAGTGGCCCTTCTTCTGGAGCGGGTATGCCTCGGGGTCGGCACCTCCGTAGAGTTCGAGCTCCTTCACCTGGATTTCAACGCTCTGGCCCTTGCCCTGGCTCTCCACAAGGATACCCGTGGCTGCGAGGGCCGAGCCGGTGGTGAGCGGCTTCAGCTGCTCGTCGGTGAAGGTGTTCATGTCGAACACCAGCTGGATGTTGCGGATCGTGGAGCCGTCGTTGAGGGCTACGAACTGCACATATTTGTTGCCGCGATGGGTACGGACCCATCCCTTGACGCAGACCTCCTTGCCCAGGAGCGAAGGAGCGTCGGCGAAAAGGTCGGCTATCTTGATACGTTTCATATATTTAACGGAATAAGATTCTTTATTCGAAGGAGCCCATCTTCAGGAAGTTGACCTCCTCCTGAGTGAGGTAACGCCAGCGGCCGCGCGGCAGGTTCTTCTTGGTGAGGCCTGCGAAATATACGCGGTCGAGCTTGGTAACGTGGTAGCCCAGGCTCTCGAAGATACGGCGCACGATGCGGTTGCGGCCCGAGTGGATTTCGATGCCGGCCTGATTGCGGTCGGTCTCGGTGGCATAGCTGATTGCGTCGGCGTGGATGGGTCCGTCCTCAAGCTCGATGCCGTCGGCGATGCGCTGCATGTCGTCCTCGGCGATGTCCTTGTCGGTCCATACGTGGTAGATTTTTTTCTTCACGTATTTGGGGTGGGTGAGCTTCGAGGCGAGGTCGCCGTCGTTGGTGAGCAGGAGCACGCCGGTGGTGTTGCGGTCGAGGCGTCCTACGGGGTAGATACGCTCGTTGCATGCGCCCTTTACGAGGTCGAGCACGGTGGTGCGGCCGTTGGGGTCGTCGCTGGTGGTGACGCAGTCCTTCGGCTTGTTGAGCAGGATGTAGCATTTGCTCTCCAGAGCCACAACCTTCTCATCGTATTCCACGGTGTCGGAGTGGCAGATCTTGGTGCCGAGTTCGGTAACGACCTCGCCGTTGACCTTCACCAGGCCCTGCTGGATGAATTCATCGGCTTCGCGGCGCGAGCAGATGCCGGCGTTGGCCATGAACTTGTTCAGGCGGATCTTTTCGTCGGGATCGGGGAGCGGCAGCTCGTATTCAATGCGCTTGGGACGCGGGGTGAAACTCTTGCCCTGACGTACGGGACCCTTCTGGAAGCGGTTGCCCGGGCCGTTGGGACGGCGGTTCTGATTGTTGTAGCCGCCCTGGTTGTTGTAGGGGCGCTGCTGGTAGCCGCCCTGGTTGTTGTAGCCGCCCTGTTGACGGTTGTTGTAGGGGCGCTGCTGATAGCCGCCCTGATTGTTGTAGCCGCCCTGCTGACGGTTGTTGTTGTAGGGACGCTGCTGGTAGCCGCCTTGATTGTTGTAGCCGCCCTGCTGACGGTTATTGTTGTAAGGACGCTGCTGGTAGCCCTGATTGTTGCGGGGCTGATAGCCGCCCTGCTGACGGTTATTGTTGTAGGGACGCTGCTGATAGCCCTGATTGTTGCGGGGCTGATAACCACCCTGCTGGGGCTGGGGTGCGCTGTCGGTCGAGGTGCCTTCTGCTGCGGGAGTCGTGGAGGGGGTTCCTTCCGTGGTCGGAACGGCCGGCTGCTGGCGGGGCTGGAAGCCCTGATGATTGTAGGGGCGCTGCTGATAGTTGCGCTGATAGCCGCCCTGGTTGTTGTAACCGCCCTGCTGACGGTATCCGCCCTGCTGACGGTATCCGCCCTGCTGGCGCGGGCCGTAGTTGTTGCGGGGCTGATAGCCCTGGTTGTTGCGGGGCTGGTAACCGCCCTGATGCTGGCGCGGCTGATAGCCGTTCTGATTTTCGCCGGCGGTAGCGTTGTAGTTCGACTCGTAATGACTGCCTTCCTGAGCGGGGTTGGCACTGTCGGCGCCCGGAGTCATCTGCCCGATGCGCGGACGTTTCGGTTTTTTAGCGTCGTTAGCTTCCATTATGGTTTAGAAAAAAAATAAGTTACTGAAGTTTACGCCAGGATTTTAGCGAAAGTGTGTAGGTTTGCCTCTCGGCATAAGTCTGTTCGAAATTCTCAGCCTAAAACAACAGATTTATTGTAAAAAATATAATTATATTTCTCAATTAAAAAGTTGATACCGCGATGGCATTCAGGCAATTGACTCAGCCTCCGGCTGTGGCGGCCCGAATGTAAGTCCCACTGGTTTCAGTAATTACAACGCAAAAGTACAGATTTTCGTTGGATTATACAAATTAAAAAAACGATGCGCCGGAGATGGTCCGGCGCATCG
>ENA-UOJG01002724-UOJG01002724.1-human-gut-metagenome-genome-assembly--contig:-C47-NODE-2724-length-14177-cov-50.740901_pt1 | contig 14177 bp, 17 predicted proteins | sample MGYA00242340_ERZ723887 | MGnify/ENA metagenome assembly ERZ723887 | reverse complement strand
TTAGTCCAGTCCTCAATGTACTGGTCGCCCATGTCTACTACATCATAGAACCCATCTACTGCTTTTTTAGCTTTTGCACAAGCATCTTGAACCATAGCAAATCCAACAGCTATTGCTGTTAATGCGACTCCAAGCCCTACACCTTTAAGGAATGTGGCAGATGTTGCGATAGCTTTAAGGGATTGGGCAAAAGTCATACCTTCAACTTGGGCAACTTTAAGATTAGTGGATAATAAAGTTAATTTTTGCATTAAACCTAAACTAGATAATTGAGCAGCTTCTAACCCTCTTTTGGACATTAACACTGCAGACAAGAAACCATTCTGTTTAATAATATTACCATCAAGACCAGTAACCATACTAAGAAGACTTGCCTTCAAACCATTAGCAGCCACACACTCAGCCTTAATACCAGTAATAGCACTCACAATACTATTCTTCAATCCATAATGACTAATCTCCAACAATCGGATACCAGTTCTCTTCTTGATGAAAGCAGCTAAGGATACACCTGCAACACTAATTGCACTACCTAATGAAATGAAATTCTTAGCCCAATTAGGAAGACTATCAAACCAGCCAGTAACACCATCAACAGTATCAATAATAGCATTAAAACCACCAGTAATAGCAGGAGTAACCATACTAATAATTTCAGTAGCAAATTCAGTTAAACGGTTCTGTGCAATAGTTAATACATCACTAAGACTGGTTGCTTTAGTAGCAAATACATCCCAGTGTCTTGATTCACCAACTTTCTTCAATGCTTCAAGAAGTGATTCGATATCCTTAGTATCTCCACTCCAACCAGCAGCAGTTAATTCTCCTTTACCTACACCAGTTTCACGACTAAGTCTTAAGAACTCCCCTTGCATAATGTCTTTTACAGCAAGAGTAGCTTCTTCTTCACTCCTACCTGCACGAATATACTCAGATTGAATCATTGCCAATACAGGCATTGCATCTTCAAGTTCTTTTGCTCCAAGCTCAAACTCTACACCAAGAGATAAAGCAGTTTCACCAAGATTGAACTTATTCATCTTCTGGAAATGTTTAACAGTCTTCTCCAATGCATTGTTGAAGTAGTTTACTTCTCCTCTACCCCAGTTTAAAGATTGGACATAAGCATCCATTTCGGATTTAGCTTGAACAGTATTAGAGATGGCTTCTCCAAGGTTCATTATGAATCCCCAAGTGTAGATTGAAGTAAACATTCCTAATGTACGACTCAATTTGGAAGATGTACCATGAAGCAAACCCATGTTAGTGTTTAACTGTCTAGCATTACAACCTGCATTATTTAAACCTTTACCAAGATTGCTTGCTGATTTATTTAGATTGTTTAAACTTTTACTGCTACTTTGGGCTTTAGCATCAAGCCTACCTAATTCCTCCTGAGCAGTTCTTAACATACTCAAATTGCCTGCAGAATATGTTCCTGATTGAAGAGATTTGGCTACGGATTGTTGTCTTACCCTTTCAGATTCTTTGTGCATTTTAGCAACTTGAGATTGCATTGCAGAAGTGTTAATGTTAGATGCTTGATAATTATTCCAATACTTCTCATTTGCTGCTTTCTTAGCTGCTTCTCTTTGCAACTTCTCAGTCTTAGCAAGTTCGGTATTAACTTTCTCCAATTCCCCACGCATCTTCCTCATGCCAGAAATAGCATCTGCAGAGAATAATCCTCCTTTACTAATGCTTTGAATAGTTTTAGTGGCTGTAGCTAATTTCTCTTCTTCAGCCCCCAGTTTTCTTAATTCAGAAACTTGTTTACTAACATCTGAATGGTTAACTACATTTGAAAGTTTCCCTATACCTTCAGCTTTCTGAATTTTTTCAAGTTCGATTCTTGCTTTACGCAATTCATTAGAAGTTTCTTTAAATCCTTTGGTAGACCTTGCAGCCTGTAAACCTCCAGATATTGCGAAATCTGCTGTTTCTTTAATCCTATTTGCTTTAGCTTTAGCTTTACCTAATCTGATTGCTTCTGCTCTTGCTTCTTTAACCCCTCTCAAATAAGTTTGTATCTCATTAACATTTACTTTAGGGAGAGCAAAATCTTTAGATAATTTTGCAGTCCTTTTAAGTTCAGCATTACAATCAGATAATTTAGTTTCAACAGACTCTATCGCCTTAACATTATCTTTAATTGCTTTGGAAGAATCTTTGAAAGAGTTAGTAGCAATTTCGGCAGTTTTTTTCACAGATTTGGTTAGTTCCCCACTCTGTGTATTTAGGTTTTTCACAGTTTTCATGAGAGAACTGTCTTTTTTACCAATACCCTCTAACGATTCTTTCAAACTTTTAATCATATCCTTGACTTCGGTAACACCTGTCTTGAATTCCTTACTGTCCAAGACCATACTTGCAGTTACAGAACCAACATTAACACTTGCCATCAGATATTACCTCCGACACACAATAATTTCACTAACCATCATACCTAAACCTAATTTAATTAACTGCTCCTTCAATAATATGACCAATAGGACTCGAACCTACCATAAACACACAAGTAAGTGTATATGAAATGACCTCATTTTAGCCATTAAAATAAAAATAAAAATAAGATAGTCCACCAAAAATACAGAAGACAATTGAAAAAAAAGTAGAATAAAAAAAACTTATACCCTGTACTGAACCATATGAAGAGGAGCAATTATTAATTTATTTTATAATCCAATACAGGGGAATTATCTTCAATTGATGGTGGACTAAAAAGGGTATTGTGGGATTGCACCACAACTATTCATCACTTAGCATTTTCAACAAGATGTTTCCAGTAATACTTCTCAACATAATCCATAAGGTCGCTATTTACACCAGTAGTCCACACAGTAAAAGGCTCACTAAGATAATCCCTATTTTGAGGAACTTCCTCATGCTGAAAAGCAGCATAATCCAAATCAGGTAAAAAATCAGTCCAAAGTCGAGTTATACGATAGGAATAAGGAGCATCTCCACTATAAACAATTTCAATATTCGCACGATACCCCGTACTCACAACAGTACTATATTTCTCAGGAGATTCACTTAAAGCACCAGATTCAACAGGAACTTCCCCATAATCAATCATGTCCCCAATAAACCAACTTTTAATCTCTTCCCCAATACTTTGCATATCCAAATCATATACTTTCTCAAGATATTCAGTTAGAGTATCAGTAATCACTGCTTTCATCAACAAACATCTCCTCGTATAAATCCCTTACTTCTTCATTCTCTTCAACTTCATACTCATTACTACTAGACTTACTACCTTTTTTAGATGCTTTCTTCTCCTCTTCAATCAAAGCTAATTCAGTCAAGTAAAACATACTGGTAGTCCAAGTATCCATCTCCCAGAAATCATTAAGGGATAAGCCAATACCTTCAATACGATGGACTAAAGTTAGATATATACTAAGCATAAATTGTTCCACTCCCCAAACATGGTCAAGTTGTTGGGGAGTTAGAACGGTACTACCACCCTTATCATTATCTTTGAAATGAATCTACATCATTATAGGCACGAGAGTCTTTCTTAATCTCTTCCTGTATCTTTTTAGGCCTTTCTCCGATAATACATAATTCATAATACTTTGAGAGGTTAGTAGCTATTCTAATATCAACTACATCATTATTCTCAAGGAACTCTTCTTTAGTTATGCCTTCAAGCATAGCTTCTACTTTTTCACCAAGTAAAGCTTTCATTTCATCATCAATATTCTCGAATACTTCCCTATTCTCTTCTGCAAAATCGTTAGCTTCTTTCTTAGCTTCCATAAGTTGTTCAAAGATACCTTCTTGTTTTTTAAGCAACTCATCAGCCTCATCTAATTCCTCATCAGAAGGATATTCCTTCATAGAAATAAAATCAACCCTCTTCTGATTATTAGCTAACCTTTTCTCAAGCATCTCAATCATATCTTCCTTATTCTCAATCTCCCTTTGAATAGGTTCGATAGATTTAGCTTTATCCCTAATCTTCTCATCATACACTTTAATTACACTATTCGGACATCTTTTAAAGTATAATGATTTACCACAAATTTCAATAGGTGTTTCGGTCATAGTTTTCGGATTTTTACTCATAAAAAATACACTCCTCTTAAAAAAATAAATAAATAAAAATAATTGCTCCTCTAAAAAAATAGTTTAAAAATTCAACTAGCCAATTTATGGACTTACAACTGCTTCTTCATACAAAGTATTGAATGCTACACCAGTTTCATCTACATTTAATTTAGATAAATGAGTTACAACATCAACAGTCATGAAAGACCTTGCAGGTGTTTCTAATACTTTATATTCTACAGATAATGTTTTAGCCTCATCACCAGATAATGGGGATTCAACTTTAGTAATCTCAGCTTCTGGGAATTTAATTAAAGTAGAATAAGGCACATTTGTAGCACCAATAGGAATACCTTTAATTTCATACCAGATTTGTTTATATAACATTTCAGTAGAAACTACACGAGCAGTGGATAATCCACCTTCATATTCAGGTTCTAATCCTTTGCTCTTTTCAGACCAAGACATTTCAATAGAACCTTCAGTTTCTCTTACTCCCATTTGTTTGTTATTTTTACCATATACATCATCTTGACAGATTTGTGTTTCAAAATTATTGTTAATGGAGAAACTGGACTCAGTGAAACAACCAACTTTCTTACCTAACATGGTAGCTTCATCATCTCCAACATTACCAATGTAAAGATTTACTTGTTTAGGTTTAGCAAAGATAGACTTTGCAGGCATAGTCCTTGAAGGATTCTTCATATTGAAATTATTATAATCAGAAACAAATGTTACATCATAACGAGGCAACTCAGTATTACTGAAAGTGAACTCAATTTCGTTTAAAACACAGTTATTGAACACTCTTGCATCATTAACAGTCTTAGCATATCCGTTATAGATAGTAGCATAAGGTAACTGTGGTGCATTCAATGGAGGGAACTCATAACTGTAAGTATAAACACCATCTACAGCAGAACCAGAATCATCTTTATATGGGATACCTTCAATATTGTTAGTATTATTGGTACGGTTCACTGAACCTAACATTAAGTAAAAGATATCTTCAATCCCTTCACCGTAACGGATTGCATCGTTCCATGCAGGTTGGGATTCGGCAGAACTACGGTAACTTCCCATATCAAGGTTTGCTCCACCAGTATGCCCTTCATCAGTTTCAGTTTCAATTTCATTACCAGACTCAAAGTCTAATCCACGAGTTAATACTTTACACTGAGCATATTTGCCATCTTCCACTTCATCTCCAAGAACACCTAATCCCCAATAATGGAAAGATGCGTTTGGTGCGACTTCTCCCATTCTTAATCATCTCCCTTTTTAGGTTTTTTGAAAGTTTTATTAGACTCTGCTACTCTTTCAAAATTACCATCAACATCCATTCTACCAATCAAGGATTTATTAACCTCAGTATCTGGAATATCGATGATGTCCCCATTCTTAAAGGTTTCTTTAGCATCAACGATTTTATACACAGCCAAATCCAAGTTTTTTACCCCATACGGGTGATTTGAACCAATATATTTAAATTTAGTCATATTATCTCTCTTATATCTCTAAAAAAATCAATTTTAATATCGTAATTTATAATAAATCACAATTAGATTACTCCATAAATCTTTAGCAGCTTTATACGACTCTTCATTTTCACGATTAGGTCGCATAGCTAATACTTCACTTCCACCAACCTCTTCAAGTTCAAAGCCAGTAGACTCCATACTAATCTCGTTCATCACTTCACGAACAGACTCTTCATAATTCCACAATTCCAAAAGAATATCACGAGGATACTGAGTATTAGACATAATCCGTACCTCCAACACTCTCTCGGCAACATCACAACCTTTAGTAGGCTTCCACGCTCTCAATTTAAACATGAGCGATGGAAAAGAAATAGAATTCGGGCTTAACTCAATCTCATCCCAGTAAATAGGAACACCATCAAAATCAGGATTTTTATCAAAGGAATCATTGATATAAGTCAATACCTCACTAATCTCACTCATAATCCCCAACTCACCTTACGAGATTTAAGGAATCTGTCATCTTTCAAACCAATTTCATTGTAATCTTTTTTAAGTCTGGCAAGATAATTGTTAATCGCATTATTAACCTGCATCAATAAACGGTCAGCATAATTGTTAGACTCATTGTTAGTTTGCTTCATCGGCTTAGCTTCATACTCCCAATGCTCTAACCAAGCAAAAGCAGCACCAGCCATATACACATACCTTTTAAGCTCATCAGGAATCTTATCTTTCTCTAACTCACCATTCTCCAATTGAAAAGAATTAATCATACGAATAACATAATCATGCCCATCATAATACGAATTTTCAATATCGGACAAAGTGTAAACATAATCTGTACTTTTAAACACTAAATCCAAGAATTCCAGACCATGAACATCTTTATCAATAAGAATCTTAACAGCCTGAATCCCAGTCAATCTCCTTGACTTATCACCCATACTCTTATTCCTATCCACAATAAAAGTGAGCAAATAAGGCTCATTTTTAGGAATCTCTCCTGTTTCAACAGGTGTGAAACTAAGCAAGTTCAATGAAGCATCAAGTAATGAAGAGAAGATGAATGTAAAGTCTTCAGCATTCAACTCATTTTCATGAGGATTGATAATCAACTCAATACAATCAATCCCATCATAATTATCAGCAATAGTTGGTAACACTAATTCAGTCCCATCTATAGGGTCTGGGACTTCATTATCCGATGTTTCTTTATCAGGTGTCCAGTAAGGATACTGTCGGTCAGGTTTAGAAGCATAAAGATAATGGAGTATCTTATAATTATCAGCCATACTCAACATAGCAAAATCACACTCCACCAATAAAAGTAAGATAGAATACTAACGCTATGCACTTTTCAACAACACGAGGTCTACTTTACTACCATTGAACACTGTAAAATAAGTCTTATGATTAGTAGTATCAGTTACAATACCACAGAATGGTTTTGTAGTAGTTCCAAAAGCAGTTTTAACCTCAGTCTTAGTTAACTCAGAACCAGCAGCAGCGACTTCAACAATCTGAACATTGAGAGAATCTCCCCCACTACTAGAACCTACTTTATCATATAAATCCTCAAGAGTTTCATACAATCTTCTATTGATTATACGATTCCTCCTGAAGATTTCACTAAATTTATACAACATTTTAATCAATCAACCTCACAAATTGAATAAGAGGATTTATACTCCAGTTTGATAGAGCATTCCTCTTGAGTGTTTAACACCAATACCCATTTGGGCAGTGATTTCGATTACAATGTTTCTTGGGTGTTTTTGCTCTTGATACTTGTTTACATTAATGAAACTGTCGGGCATAGTGGATAAATCAGAATCTACATTGTAGTAGATAGTTAATGGTTTAACATTCATATCTAAACCGATTAAATCTTGGTCTAATTCATGGACTTTGTGTAAGGTACTTCCTTCCATGTCGTTTGGAGTGAAACCATTAACTTCAAGAGCATTATATAGTTTTTTAGCACCATACCATGAGTCTTTACCAATATACATATCAGTTAAAGTATAATCATAACCAACTTGTTCGAATGCTTTCTGCATATCAATAATATCTTCTGGGATTTTTTCACTTGTAGTCCATGAACCATCATTCAAAGTAATAGGAGTAGCACCAGCATAAGTTTTAATAGTATTTAAAATCATATTGTTGATAGTTAAATTCATAGCAAATCCAGCTCTTTGGTATGCTCTAAGAATCTCATCAATCTTATGATTTTGTTTCAATACATCTTTACTGAATCTTAAATTGAAACCGAACTCTTTAGTATCACCAATTACACGATTAATACTGGATACTTCAATTTCAGAGAGTCTGCTTAACTCACCTAATTCAATAGGTTCACCAAGCACACCAGATTTGATATCATCTTCTGCATTGGTATCATCAACATATTGCTCGAAAGTAGTTGCTCCTTCAAGGTTGACTTTTGGGAACAAATTTAAGAACCCCAATTCAGGATTCATCTTACTTAAGATAGTTGCTTCAATAAATTCTCTTCTCAACGCCTTTTTAGGACTTATAGTAATTGTACTCATAAATAAATCTCCATCAAACTAAATTTAGATTCCATAATAACCAAATAAAACAGGTACTGTTCCTTTAGCTAATGCTTCTGCTTTAGACAATGCACGAGTATTATTAGCAGTTGAAGCTTTACCGAACTTATTATCTCCTTTATACTCTACAGAGTCCCCTACAGTAATTGCAGTATTTGCATTCGGTAATGTTACTTCTCTAACATAATGCCCATAGAGTCTTACAGTAGCGATTCTTTTAGTGTAAGTGCCTGATTCTGAAGAAACCATAGGTCTTTTACCTTTCCAACGAGGAGTATCGATAATTTCACCAATAACCTCATCAGCAGCACCTGCTTTCTTAACAGTCATGTCCTGTGTAGTGTCTAAAGTTACAAAATCGCCTTTCCTAATCTTATCTTCTAAAGTCCAGCTTGTACCAGTACCAGAAACTAACTCAGTATCATCATCTACAGTGATATCTCCTTCTTCCAAACTGAAACCTATCTCAATATCATACGGTCTATAATTGTACTGTTTAACCATTTTTAACCAATTCCTTTCTTTTAAATATTTAAAAAAAAACTCAATAACTCATAAAATGAGAATTAAAACTTAAATGATGGTTCTTCACCAAAAGCAGCTTTGAAGTCATCTTTAAATTCATCATAAGAATACTCATCAGGCTTATGCTGTTCTCCTAAACCTTCACCCTCTGAAGCATTAGAACCCACACCTTTCGGTTTAGTATTAACCATTTGTTGCTCAGCAATAACTGCTAAATGCTCAAAACTGAAATCCTCAAATTTCTTCTTAAGCTCTTCAGAACCATTACTAATCTTATCAAGCAACTCCTCTCTTTTATCAGCAGTATACTTATCATACTTCTCTACTTTTGGAGTATACTCTTCAATCATTGAAGATAACTCGTTATTATTCTCAGTTAACTCCTTAACTTGCTTTTCAAGAGAATTCATCTTCTTAATAGCACTCTTCTGACTATTCAACTGTGTTTCCAAAGATGCAACTTCTTTCTCCAATTCTCTTTGCCTATTCAATGCAGTTTCCAAAGCATCACTATTTCCACTCATATTACCACTCCTCTTATCATCAATACTATTGTAAAAAATCTGGTTTCTCGGGTTCTTAGTCAAACCAATAGACTTTAATTCCATATCAACAGGCTCATAATAATCTCCCCTGTCAATATAATTCATAAAAAAAGTAGGGCTAAACCCTAAACCAGTAATATCAATCCCATCAGGGATATTAGAATGAACTTCACCATCATGAACATTAAAATCTTCAAGAACACACAATTGATTAGAAGTATGCTCTTCCACTAACGGTACATTCTTAGCATTAGAAAAACACTCTTTGAGAAAAGACTCAGAATACCTAATAGGCTTATCCAACCCTTTATCAGGATACTCCAATTCACACTCCTCAAACACCATAACCATTATACCAATCCTCCAAACTCATCATAATAATCTTCAATTGGTACTAATCTACAAGCACCATTCGGATGGTCTTTCGGAAATGCTTTCAAAGGCAGAGGACTCATATCAGCCAACATATAACACCATTCACAAGTATTCCTGCCAGAAGGCACCCAATAGAATAAATGGTCTTCACCATAAACAAATTCAAGGAACTTCCTTTCCACACCACCTTTGATGGCTTGGAAATTATTATTAAACCCTTTCTTGAACCTTTCAACAAATCTCCGAAAGTTACTATTAAAATTATAATCCTTAGCAAAAGCACCCATCATCGAAGAATAATACTGAGCCTTAGCATAAGCATCATAATACAATTGATAAATCATAGCATCAACCATACTATCCAAGACAGGCTTATACTCATCAAAAACAAGCTTAGAAGAATCCTCAACATTATACTCAGAATCATATAGGGACTTCAAATGAGAAACATAATCTTCAACACCAAAATTCAAATCATTAATCAAATCAAGCCGTAACTGCTCAATATCATTCTTAAAATCAGCACCAAGCACATCATCAACATTATCATACTTATGTGCATCATAGAAATCATGAAATAAAACAAGAATGATTGCTAAAAGATAATCTAACTCTTCATCATCAGCAGTACCTGTAAAATCAGAGGCATCAAGGAAATTATCAGCCAATTCATAGAACTCATCAAAGGATTGAACTAAAAGATTCATTCAACACCTCTCTGAGTATTACGGATAGACTCTAAATTAGTACCATTAGGTTGATTACCCTCATCTACAATACCTTCCTCTCTCTTCTGAACATTACCAGCACCATCATCAAGATAACTACCCATATTCTCCTCTACAGGAACATTGAAATCAATCCAGACAGTACCAGTTTCATATCCTCCAAGTTCTAATTGAACATCAAAGACTTCTTTCTCAACCCAACGGCTAATACACTCTTGAAGATATTCCTGCATGAGGACTCTACCACTCTTATCACTATCCAATTGAACAACAGCAGTAGAACGGTTACTACTACTGCTACTAAAAATAGCTTCTGGACTTACAAGACCTGCATAAACATCACTGGTTAATCTTTTAATGTAATCCTCAATCTTCGGAAGTACATTATCACCAATCATATCAGGACTCACACCATAAGGTAAAGTTACAACCCCTTTCTTATGATAATCAGCCACGATATCTGCAACTTTATCAATCTTATCTGAAGCAAGGTCTAACTCAGTCCTATCCTTATTCCCAATAGTCAAAATAAGAGTATTCGCATTCTTATACACGATTTGAGGCATCATCTTCTTTAACAATTCAATCATATACACAGTATCCATTACTGGTTGAACCATACTGTACACTTTACCATGTCTACGGAAGAAAGATGGAGCAGTAACCTCATCAGGCTCAAAATGAACAGTCTTCTCAGTTTTATTACTGTCAACCATGTCAAAGAAGTGCCTTTTTATCCAGCCCTTGTTTGTATTTTCATTAATAAGGACTCTCTGCATATAACCAATGATTTCTTGTCCAGTTTCATCATACAATTCTTTCATACGATAATTCTGACCATCAAAAGCCAATTGCCTCAAACTCAACTGATTATCCTCAATCACTTTCTGATAAAAATCAATACCAGTAATGAAATTATTCAATAAAACCTCATAGAACAATTTGGAGAGATTCCATCGTTTATCCTGCTCCTGAATATACTCTACTGCTTTCTCATCACTACCAGTAATAACAAAACCACTAATAGACTTAATAACAAAATCATAGAGTATACCATGAACTAAAGGTGTTTCAGCACATTTACGGAGATTAATGACAGATGGAATAACAAGGTCAGGATTCTTCTCAATCCAATCAATACTGTCATCATTAGTGTTAAGGTTCACATCATCAACACCAATATCATGGATAGTGTTTGGTTCAGCATTCTCCACGATTACTGGCTTCCGATTCATTAACTTATCAAAAATACTCATGTTTAATACACCCTTATGTTATTATAGAATCTTTCTGGGTTGATTGGGCGATTAGGACTTAACATACCACGAACACCATAAACATTATAACCTAAAGCATCCATAGCATGGTCATCAAGCTTAACTGGCTCATCAAGAACCACACCATCCTTATCACTCTTCCACTTATAACCCTTAATCTCCCTCAAAGTATTACTACAAAGACTACTAATATGGAGTTTAGTCTGCTTAGTGGTCTGAATCTTAGCAGTAACATCTTTCACACCACCTTTAGCATTATAACCATTCTGCTTAAACTCTTCAATCTTATCAGGGTTAGCAGCATCACAAAAAACAGTATGAATAAATGAAGGGAGCAAATCATGAGAAGCCAACATTTCAGTACACTTCACAATAAACTCATTATTCAACAATTCAGACTGATACACTTCATCAAGAACATAACACTCATTATCAAACCAGCCACAAAGCAAAAAACAAGCAGGATTATTAAAACCGAAATCCACACCAGCAGTATAAAACTCAAATTCATTTCTGGCAACAACAGTATCATAATTCGGATAAATCACATTACTAATCTTACCCCACTTACCAGCAGAATATCTTAACCATAATTCATAGTCAATGTCTTTAAGATTATCATAATACTGTCTGCTCTTTAAAGGAAGCTTATAATTCTGACTATAATGGAAATGTGCGATTTGTCTTTCCTTTTTAGCTCTCAACCAGTTTTCATGGAACTCTTCCTCAGTAGCACCTTTAACATCAGCCAACTCATGGAAATACTGGTAAATCCAATGATTTTCAGACTCAGGTTGAACAACAAGAAGCATTTGAGCATAAGATTCCCCGTTTTTAGTAACCTCGCCCCTACCAAGCCTGAGCATTAATTCAACATAGAAATCAAAGTTTGTTAGCTCTTCTGCCTGCTCGATGTAGATAATATCTGCGTTTAGAGACCTTACCTTACTTAACTCGTCCAACGCACCGAAGAAAATCTTTGAATTATTAGGAAAAGTGATTATACCATCTGTTTTGTTCTCTTCATACTCTAACTTCAAAGAATCAAGGATATTACGAATCTCTTTCCAACTGGTCTTCTTCAACGCTGGTAAAGTAACACGGTAAACATAGATGGAAGCATTAGGATTATTGAGAGCATAGAAAATAACCTTATAACAAGCAAAGATAGTCTTACCAGACCCTGCACTACCCTCAACAAGCAACTCCCGACTATCATTGTTAATCCACTCAGTCTGAGCAGAAGTCATCTCAACACTAATATCCATAAAGCACTCACAAATTGAATATAAAAAAAAATTTTAATCCTCAGAATCTTCCTCATCTGCATGATTATCAGTCATAGGAACAATGGAAATATTAACAACCCTATCCGTATCAACCTCTAAATCAACATCAGACTTCTTCTTCCAACCAAAACGATTATCTAACATATACATTGCAGATTTAATATTACCCTCATTCAAAGCACTATCCCTTACAACAGAAATAATACCATCTTCAGCTATTGCCTCAGACTCCCCAATAGCTTTAAATAATCTAATCAAAGGAGTATCCTCAAGACCAGCCTCAACCTCTTCACGATATTGCTTTGACCAATCATAATAAATATAACGACTGAACCCTGCTCTTTGGAAAGCAACTGTAACACGATTACCCATCTCCACATACTTACAAATGGTTTTAATCGCCTTATCCAGTTTATTTCCTTTCAACAAACGAGGATTATAAAGTGGTGTGTCCATAAAATAACTCATAAAAAAAATCACCGAAAAAAAAAATTTAACCCACTAAATGAAAAACAGCAGACAAATCAGGAATAGCAATCAATATAGTGATAACCAAACCAATAATAGTCATAATCACACTCAAATCCTTAATAGTAGTATGAATACTGACAATCTCATTCTCCAAATCATTAATAGTCTTAAACAAACTCAAATAATCCTGATGACGCTTATCATCAACCTCATCAACCCTATCCTCAATCTCCTTAGCATAATCCCGAACACTCAAAATATTACGAGAATTAGCATCAACACGAGTCTCAATACGACTAATCCGACCATCATTCACACAAGAATGAACAATCCTCTCATCACTCATAACACTCCCCCAAATCTACTCCTTACCAGACTTATCCAAGAAAGTATTAGGATAACGAGCATCAACCAAAGCCAAAATAAGACCAACAATAGAACCAGCAACACCCACCAAAGCATCACTAGAAACAGCATCCAAACCCAAACCAGAAGCAATAGGAAGCACAACAATCTTAACAATAGTAGACAAATTACCTAAAACAGCATCACTAACCATAAACCAAAACACACCTCTGCAGATAAAAATTAAAAATAAAGCCCCTTATGGGATTCGAACCCATAGCCCCCTGCATACAAGACAGGCATTCTAAAACCAATTAAACCAAAGAGGCACAATAAGAAAAGCATCGGAGAGGCACAACCCTCAGGAGTCGAAAAAGGTAAACAAATAAAGGAGGGGAAAAAACCCTTAATCCACACACAACCGATGCATCACAATAGAAAAAAAAATAACAAATGATGGACTGGAAAAACAAGAAAAAAGACAATCCACCAAAAAA
>ENA-UOJG01002719-UOJG01002719.1-human-gut-metagenome-genome-assembly--contig:-C47-NODE-2719-length-14213-cov-23.275745_pt1 | contig 14213 bp, 10 predicted proteins | sample MGYA00242340_ERZ723887 | MGnify/ENA metagenome assembly ERZ723887 | reverse complement strand
ATCCTGCTGGTGACGCCGCAGTTCCTGCTCATCACCGTGCAGATCAACGAATTCGCCGAAAAGGGCTCCTACAGTCTGGCCTGCGCCTTCGCCACCATCCTGATCGTCATTACCTACGGCGCGGTGCTGCTGATGAACCTGTGCATGAAGTACTTCGGCACCAGCAGAAAGCTCAAGGAGGGCAAATAAATGGATAAAGTGAAAAAAGGCGTCCGCTTGGAGCATATATCCAAGATCTATCAGGACCCTAAGACCGGCAAGGATTTCTACGCGGTGAAGGATACCTCCCTGACCATCGAGCCAGGCAGCTTTGTGACGCTGCTGGGCCCCTCCGGCTGCGGCAAGACCACCACGCTGCGTATGATCGCCGGCTTTGAAAGCCCCGACGAGGGCGAGATCTATCTGGGCGACGAGGCCATCAACGCCCTGACCCCCAACAAGCGCGATACCGCCATGGTGTTCCAGAGCTACGCTCTGCTGCCCCACTATAACGTATTCGACAACGTGGCCTACGGCCTGAAGCTGCGGAAGGTTCCCAAGGACGAGATCAAGGAACGGGTCATGAAGATCCTTGATCTGGTGGAGCTGACCGGCATGGAGGGCCGCATGACCAACCAGCTGTCCGGCGGCCAGCAACAGCGTGTGGCGCTGGCCCGCGCACTGGTGATCGAGCCGTCCGTCCTGCTGTTCGACGAGCCCCTCAGCAACCTGGACGCCAAGCTGCGCGTCTCCATGCGTACCGAGATCCGCCGTATCCAGCAGGAGGTGGGCATCACCGCCATCTACGTCACCCACGACCAGTCCGAGGCCATGGCCCTCTCCGACAACATCATCATCATGAAGAACGGTGTGGTGGAGCAGATGGGCACGCCTCAGGAGATCTACTACCATCCGGTCAACGAGTTCGTGGCGGACTTCATCGGCGAGGCCAACTTCCTGAAGGGCGCCATGACCGGTCATAACGGCACCTACGCCACGCTGAACATCGAGGGTCATGAGATGGCCGTGGCAGGCCGCGACGACCTGAAGGAGGGCGAGACCTATACCGTGGTGCTGCGTCCTGAGTCCGGCCATCTGGCTGACGAGGGCGGCCTGCCTTGCAAGGTGATCGTGTCCTGCTTCATGGGCAGCTATCAGAACTACCATGTGATGGTGGGCGATACGCTGGTGAAGCTGGCGGAGCACAACCCCAAGAACAAGCGCATCTATCAGGTGGGCGAGGAGTGCCATCTGGTGTTCGACCCGGAGGAGGTACACGTCTTGTAAATTCGAGGAAAATCTGCGATTTTCCTCGAGAAGGGTTTGCGGCCCGCTGCGCGCCTTTGGCACTTGCTGGGCCGAGAAGTATTTTTCGCCACGCACATGTCGCGGCGAAAAATAATTAAAATCATTCACGTCTGCGGACGTGAACTCTGCGAGGCTTTTTGACTTTCTAATGCTCGGAGCGCCGCCATTCCGGCGGTGCTCCGTTCTTTCAGGAGGAACTTTTATGCTTTCTCAATGGTTGCAGCAGGCCCGGAATGGCCGGAGCGTCTGGCTCAGCGACGTGCGGCAGGACTGTGAAGCGCTGCCGGAGCATGTGGCCGTCACCATGCAGCTGACGCTGACGGACGGCACCCGGCGGGACTTCTCCCTGCCCATCCCCCAGTGGGAGGGTGCGGAGCAGCGGCAGTTTGTGCAGCAGTACGTCACCGCCTGCGTGTTCAACACCCTGTCCGCCCTCAGCGGCCGGGAGCTGGCCTTCTATCTGGACCTGCGGGAGACGGAGGCCGCGGCTCTGCTGGGCGAATTGGACAACATCTTTCAGGGTCACGAGACGGCCCGCAGCGGCTATGGCAAGGTGATCAACATCGCCAACCGCCTGTGCCGAGCCTTCGGCGGCGGGACGTTTTCCTTCGCCGTCCGTGATCGGAGCGCCTACGTTCCCGCGGCGCAGGAGCCGCCCCGCGGCGGCGATCTGCTGCCCCGGCTGCGGAAGGCGGTGGAGCGGTGCGGCAGCGGCGTATGCTGCGGCATCGACATCGGCGGCACCGACATTAAGGCGGCGGTGGCGGTGGATGGCCATCTGGTCTGCGTGAAGGAATACGACTGGAACCCCGCCGCCAGTCCGGTGGCTGAGGGGCTGACCGGCCCCATCACCTTGCTGGTGCGTCTGATGGCCTGCTGTGCCGCCGGAATGACCCCGGCGCTTCGGGCGGCGCTGGACAAGGACGCCAGCGATGAGGAGATGGCCCGCGCCGTGGCCCAAAGCGCCAGCGTGCCGCTGGACGTGCTGGGCATCAGCTTTCCGGACGTGGTGATCCGCGACCGGATCGTGGGCGGCGAAAGCCCCAAGACCAAGGGTATGCGGGAGAATCCCGCCATCGACTATGAAACGGCCTTTGCCGGTCTGGGCGCTCTGGTGGAGCTGCTGCGGCCCCTTTGCCGGGACGGCGCGGCCATTCACATGACCAACGACGGCCACATCGCCGCCTTTACGGCAGCGGCGGAGCTGGCCTTCAGCGGCGGCGAGCCGGACTTTTCCGGCGGCGTCATCGCCCACGCGCTGGGCACCGATTTCGGCGTGGGCTATCTGGACAGCGACGGCAGCATCCCGGAGATGCCGGTGGAGCTGTACGACTTCCTGCTGGATCTGGGCAGCTTTCCCCAGCGGGCGCTGCCGCCGGAGGACCTGCGCTCTACCCGCAACGAGAATTCCGGCCTGCCGGGTGCGCGGCGGTATCTGGGACAGGCGGCGGCCTTCCGGCTGGCCTATGACGCCGATCCGGCGCTGCTGGAGGGCTTTATCGAGGAGCGCAACGGCATCCTCGCCATCCGACAGACCCCGGAGGACATGCGCAAGCCCTGTCTTGCCCACCTGATGGAGCAGGCGACGGAGGGAAAACCGGCGGCTCAATCCGTATTCCGCCAGATCGGACGGAACGTGGGCCAGATCAGCCGGGAAATGCGGTGGCTGATGCGGCCCCGGACAGACGTGCGGTATCTGTTTGGCCGGTTTGTGAAGCACCCGGCCTGCTTCCGCCTTTTGCAGGAGGGCTGCCGGGAGATCGTGCCCGACCTCCGGCTGGAGGCGGCGGACGAGGATCTCATGTGTACGCCCCTGATGCGGCAGCTGCCGGAGCACGGCGTGACGGTGGCCCAGTTCGGGCAGGCCGTGGGCGCCATGTACTACGCGGTGATATAAGGAAAAGCGGGACGCATGCGTCCCGCTTTTTTCAGTATTTCCAGCTTCTTCCCGGTTCCATGAACTCTGCCACCCGCTTTTGATAGCTGTCCATGGCGGCCTCCTCAAAGGCCAGTGTGTCGAACGCCGCGCCCATCTTCCGCAGTAGCCACTTGCACAGGGGCGGGTTCAGGATCAGCAGCGGCCCGATGAGATACGTCGCCATCAGTCCGCCCCGGCGGAAGCCCTCGCCGCTGCCCTCCTGACCGTCCCGGCCCACGCCCTTCACGGTGTCGAACAGCGCCGCACCCGTGCCGTGGGAGTGGCCGAACAGGCTCTTGAAGCCCACGATGTCCATGTCGCCGAACTTGCCCACATAGTAGCTGTTGTGCCGCCGCATCATATGGTATTCGGCATGGGTGTCGAGAAGCCCCAGCCCCTCAATGCGCGGCGCCGTGTCGCTGTTGATGGCGTCGCCCAGAATGTCCAGCGCGTTGCCGGTGGCCAGAAACAGCTGTCCCGCGTCCACCTTCTCCGCGATGGCCTCCCGGTAGGGCCGCAGGGCGTCCGCCGCCAGCTGCAGTCCCTGCTCGGTGGTGGAGCCCATGAACACCAGCGTCACGTCCCCGTCCAGAAAGGCGGGCCGGGACTTGAGATCAGTCTCCACGATCTCCAGCTCCGGGCAGCACCGCTTCAGATAGTAGATGTTCTGCAGATCGCCGTAGAGGTTGCACACCTCCGAGAATAGAATTTCCGCTTTCATTGTGCCTGACCTCCCTTCGCCAGCAGCTTTTCCTTCAGCTTCGCCTTCACCCGGAAGGCCAGCGGCGTGCCGTCCACGCCGTACAGGATATATACATCGTCGCCGGGCGTCAGATACAGCTTGTCCAGTGCCTTGAATTCGTCATCCTCCAGAAAGATCTTCTCCTCCGGGATGCCCGCCAGCAGCAGCCGCAGCTTATAGTCCCGCGCCCGCGGTCCGGCGCACACCAGCTGCACGATGTCGTCGTGGTTCAGGAACTCAAAGTCTGTGTCGTACATCCAGCTGGGATTCTCCGACCAGTTTTTGGACACGCCCATGCAGTTCATCATCACCAGCAGCTCCTTGCGGCCCGGCTTGGACTGGATATAGTCAAAGTTCCGGCTGCACGCCAGGGCGTTCTTGTCCTTGGACATCTGCATGATGACGTTGACGCCGCCGATCTTCTCCTCGGACAGGCGGCTCTCCAGAATTTTCGTCCCGGCAAACCGCTTCCGGATGGTCTCGTGGCTCAACCCCAGCTGCCGCAGGGCGGCGATGACCGCCATCATATTATAGATGTTGAAGAGGCTGTCGGTGATCAGCTCATAGGGATACGTTATGCCGTCTTTTTCCCGTACCACCATGGTGCGCGCCTGCAAGTCCACCTGCTCTGCCAGATAGTCCGCCTCGGGGGAGTGGAAGCCGCAGCTCTCGCACACGGCGTGGCCTATGTGGTGATAGCGGCGGTACTCGTACCGCAGCTTGCCGGCACACCGGGGGCAGATGCGCATGTCATTCAGCAGGTTCACGCAGTCCGTCACGTCGGAGGGCATCCGCTCGATGCCGAAATAGCACCGCGCGTTCTCCTCCGCCACGCCGCAGGAGATGAGGTCGTCGGCGTTGAGGATCAGCTTGCTTTCACGGGGCAGGTTCCGGCTGAGAATGTCCGCGATATACCCCGGATGGGCGTTGCGCATGATGGAGTCCCGGAACAGGTTGGTGATGAGAATATAGTTGGGCCGCACATAGGGGTAGATTCTCGGGGCCGACCGCTCGTCGATCTCCAGTACCGCCATGTCGCACTTCTTCACCCGGCCCAGCAGGTCGCAGTTGCGGATGAAGGCCGTGGACACGCCGGAGGTGATGTTGCTGCCCGCCCGGTTGCTGAGAACGTGATGGCCCTCCGCCTCCAGAATGTCCACCAGCATATTGCTGACGGTGGTCTTGCCGTTGGTGCCGGTGACGGCCACCATCATGGGGGGCTTGCCCACATATTTCAAAAAGTCCGGACACACCTTTACCGCCAGCGAGCCGGGGAAGTCCGTGCCGTTGTGACGGGTGATCTTCAGCGCCGGGATGGACAGCTTGCCCAGCCACAGCGCCAGCAAAAACCGCAGCTTACCCATGTATCATTCCTCCATTGCGATGGCGCGGCAGGAGCAGCCATCAGAATTTTCAAATTTCAGCGGCAGCGTCACAAAGGTGAACCGCCGTCCGATCAAAGCGTCCAGCCCCGTCAAGTTCTCCGTGTTGACGAAGTCCGCACCCAGCAGCGTGATGTGGTTGGGGAAATCCACGCTGTCGCAGGGATCCAGCGAGATGGAATCCTCTCCCACGCCTTTCAGGGGCAGCGCAGCCAGATACGCCGCTGCGTCGGCTGTCAAACAGGGGAAACCCGCGTAGTAGTCGGGGCTGCCCCACTTTTTATCCCATCCGGTGCAGAACAGCACGAAGTCCACGCCGTTCAGATCATAGCCTTGCAGCAGGGGAAGGGAGATGCTCTCATGTCCCCGGCAGTCTACCACCACAGCGGTTCCGGCGAATTTGTCCGCGCCGTAGCTGTCCAGCGCCGCGCCGTCCAGCAGCATATGAGCCGGGGCGTCCATGTGGGTACCGGTGTGGGAGAACATGTGCAGCAGCGTCTCCCGATAGCCCGCCGCTTCGATGGTGCAGGCGGTGGTCAGCTTCGGCTGCTCCGTGCCGGGATACACCGGCATGTCGTTTTTGATGGTGTGGGTCAGATCATAGACCTTCATCGCTTCGCCCTCCTTACTTGCCCAAGTAGATCATCAGCGCCGCCATGTCGGCGGGGGATACGCCGGAGATGCGCCCGGCCTGTCCCAGACTGCGGGGCCGTATGGCGCTGAGCTTTTCCCGTGCCTCCAGCCGCAAGCCCTGAATGTGGTCATAGTCCATATCCTCCGGCAGCAGGCGGCGCTCCAGCCGCTCGAATTCCTCTACCTGCTTCTGCTGCCGCTGGATGTAGCCCTCGTATTTCACGGTGACCTCCACCTGCTCCACCACGTCCGCCGCCAATGTCTGGGGCGCGGGATCGAAGGGCCGCAGATCGGCATAGCTGAGCTGGGGCCGCCGCAGCAGGTCGATGAGACGGCACCCGTCGTTGACGGGGGTGGTGCCCCGCTCCGTCAGCAGGGCGTTCAGCGCACCGCTGCCGGGGATGCCGGTGCGCGCGAGACGCTTGATCTCCTGCGCCACGGCGGCGTATTTGGCCTCCACCGCCGCCAGCCGTTCATCGCTGACAAGGCCGATGCGGTGGCCGATGGCCGTCAGCCGCTGGTCGGCGTTATCCTGCCGCAGCACCAGCCGGTACTCCGAGCGGCTGGTCATCATGCGGTAGGGCTCCTCGGTGCCCTTCGTCACCAGATCGTCGATAAGGGTGCCGATGTAGCTTTCGCTGCGCTTCAGCACCAGTGGCTCGCGGCCCAGCAGCGCCAGCGCCGCGTTGACGCCCGCCACAAAGCCCTGCACCGCCGCCTCCTCATAGCCGGAGGAGCCGTTGAACTGTCCCGCGCCGTACAGCCCCGCCACGGCCTTCGTTTCCAGCGTGGGCTTCAGCGCCAGCGGGTCGATGCAGTCATACTCGATGGCGTAGGCGGGCCGGGTCATCACCGCGTGTTCCAGTCCGGGGATGGTGTGCAGCATTTGGATTTGAATTTCCTCCGGCAGGGAGGAGGAGAAGCCCTGAATGTACAACTCCTCTGTGTCCAGGCCCATAGGCTCGATAAACAGCTGATGCCGGGGTTTGTCGGCAAAGCGCACCACCTTCGTCTCGATGGACGGGCAGTACCGGGGGCCGACGCCCTCGATGACGCCGCTGTAAATGGGGCTGCGATCCAGATTCTCCCGGATGATCCGGTGGGTCTCCTCATTGGTGTAGGTGAGATAGCACACCGCCCGGTTCTCCGGCGGCTGCGCCGTCTCAAAGCTGAAGGGCAGGGGAGAGGGGTCGCCCTCCTGAAGCTCCATTTTGCTGAAGTCCACCGTCCGGGCGTTGACCCGGGGCGGCGTGCCGGTCTTGAACCGCCGCAGGGGCAGTCCCAGCGCCAGCAGGCGCTCCGTCAGCGCCGTGGCGGCATGCATGCCGTCGGGGCCGCTCTCCTCGATGCACTCGCCGATGATGGTGCGCCCGTGGAGGTAGGTGCCGGAGCAGATGACAGCGGCCTTCACCTGAAATACCGCCCCCGTCCGCAGCACCACCTGCGACACATGATCGTCCTCCGCCCGGAGGTCCACCACCTCGCCCTGCCGCACCGTCAGGTGAGGCTGGCGCTCCAGTATGTGCTTCATCACCTTCTGATACTCCCGGCGGTCGGCCTGGGCCCGCAGGGACCATACGGCGGGGCCCTTGCCCCGGTTCAGCATCCGGTACTGGATACAGGCCCTGTCCGCCGCTTTGGCCATCTCGCCGCCCAGAGCGTCCAGCTCCCGCACCAGATGGCCCTTTCCTGTGCCGCCGATGGCCGGGTTGCAGGGCATGTTGCCCACCGCGTCCAGATTGATGGTAAAGCACACGGTCTCCAGTCCCAGCCGCGCCGCGGCCAGCGCCGCCTCAATGCCGGCATGGCCCGCGCCGATGACGGCAATATCAAATTGTCCCGCAATAAACTCTTTCATACGCGACCCCCGCGTTAACCTAAAATTCCATTATATATTATAATGTGTCCCTTGGAAAAACGCAAGAGGCACTGTGCAAATTGCCAAAAACAAATGCAACATAATTGTGAAATACGTCTAAATTGAAGCTTGCAAAAAGGGGAAGGGAGGCATATAATACAGGTGTAAAATACGAATAGGAAAGGAGCGTGATATGTACGATGCTGAACAAGTTCATCACGGGTGATCTGGACGACATGATCTTCGCGGATTGCGATTGGCAGCCCAGCGACCGGTAAGGACACCCACTTACGAAGGAACCACGACACATCGGTGCCGTGGCGATTTGCTTTTTATCGGGAGATTTCTCCATTAAAATACACGGTTCGACAAAACCGGCCATGCCTGCGGGCAGGGGCCGGTTTTTCGCGGCCGCAGCGGCCATAAAGTCCCTGTAAAAATTTGGACAAACGGCCCCTCTTAACAACATTTTAACAACACATTAACAAGAATCTGTGATACAATACAGAATAATTACGGCGTTGGGCGCAGAGGAGGGGAGCGCGTGAAAAAATGGAACATCCCGTGGCCGGGACAATGGACGAAAAAGAAAAAGATATTTCACAGCTCTCTGCTGTATTCGGGAAAGGATTTCATCGTTTCGGCGGCGCTGTTTTTCGTCACGGTGGTGCTGTGTCTGCTGCTGCGGTCGGTGGATACCCACAGAGATACCAGCTATGTGGCGGTGATCTTCTTTCTGGATGTGTTTCTGACGGCGCTGCTGACGGACGGGTATCTGTTCAGCATCCTTATCGCCGTCACCGGCGTGCTGTGCGTGGACTATGTGTTTACCGAGCCGTACTGGGAGATCAGCTTCACGCTGGCGGGCTTCCCGCTGACGTTTATCGTCATGATGTTCATCTCGGTGGTCACCGGCATGCTGACCAGCCGCGCCAAGCAGGTAGAGATCCTGAAGCGTGAGGCCGAGCGGGAGCGCATCCATTCCAATCTGCTGCGGGCGGTGTCCCACGACATCCGCACGCCGCTGACCGGCATCGTGGGCGCCACCGACGTGCTGATGGAGCAGGAGGAGACGCTGACGGCGGAGCAGCGGCATCAGCTGGTGTCCGCCGCCAACGAGGACGCCCGCTGGCTGATCCGCATCGTAGAGAACCTGCTGTCCATCACCCGCATCGGCGCACAGGGCGACGACACCAAGGTCACCAAGACGCTGGCCGTGGCCGAGGAGGTCATCGAGGGCGCGGTGGCCAAGTTCACCAAGCGCGGCAATCAGCTGCCGGTGCATGTCCATCTGCCCCAGGAGGTGCTGCTGGTGCCCATGGACGAGCTGCTGATCGAGCAGGTGCTGCTGAACCTGCTGGAAAACGCCGCCATCCACGGCGAGGGCGCCACGGAGATCGACGTGACGCTGGAGCGGCATGACGATATGTCCCGCATCACCGTGGAGGACAACGGCGTGGGCATCGCCCACGACAAGCTGGATAATCTCTTTGACAGCAGTGCCCACCAGAGCCAGCAGGGCGACCGCAAGCGCAACATGGGCATCGGCCTGTCCGTATGCAAGACGGTGATGCAGGCCCATGACGGCACCATTCGCGGCGAAAACGTCTCCCGTCACGGCGGGGCACGGTTTGTGATAGAATTACCTATGGAGGAGGAAGACGACCATGAAGATTAAAGACAAGGTACTGATCGTAGAGGATGAGCAGAGCATCAGCAATTTCATCTCCATGATCCTGACGGCCAACGGCTATGACACCATTGTGGTGCGCAGCGGTGAGGAGGCACTGACGATGATCTCCTCACACTGTCCCGACCTGATCATTCTGGATCTGGGCCTGCCGGATATGGACGGCATCGAGGTGCTGAAATCCGTCCGCAAATGGTCCAGCCTGCCGGTGGTGGTGGTCTCCGCCCGGCACCATGAGCATGATAAGGTGGAGGCGCTGGACTACGGCGCTGACGACTATATCTCCAAGCCCTTCGGCACCTCCGAGCTGCTGGCCCGCATCCGCACCGCCATCCGCCATACCCGCACCACCCTGTCCGATCCCCAGATCGCCCAGTCCGGCAAGTTCACCACCGGCGACCTGACCATCGACTATGACAAGCATCAGGTGCTGATGCACGGCGAGAATGCCAAGCTCACCGTCAACGAGTATAAGATCGTGGCCCTGCTGGGCAAATACGCCGGCAAGGTGCTGACCTATGACTTCATCATCCGCGAGCTGTGGGGCCCCAAGGCCAAGACCGACAACCAGATCCTTCGCGTCAACATGGCCAATATCCGCCGCAAGATCGAGAAGGATCCCAGTCATCCCGAGTATCTGTTTACCGAGGTGGGCGTGGGCTATCGCATGCGGGAGGGCGACTGAATTTCCAGTTTTCGTCCGGCGCGAAATACATACTTTTGACAAAAGACCTCCGTGCCAAACGGGGGTCTTTTTGTGATTTTGTTCACAAATAACGGAATTTTTATAAGGGGAGGATAAAGGAAAAATACCCCCACGCAACGGCTGTGTTAAGAAAGGCTCTGCCTTATTTACAGCCGTCCGGCGGCATAGTAAACTCTTTCCATACCGTATTTCCATGGACGGTAATTAAGTATTAAGGAGAGAAAACAATGGAAGAAAGAAAAGGCTTTGGATCCAATTTTGGATTCCTGATGGCTGCTGTCGGTTCGGCGGTCGGTCTGGGCAACATCTGGGGCTTTCCCAATAAGATGGGTGCCTGCGGCGGCTTCACGTTCCTTATCATCTACCTGATCCTGGCGGTCTGCTGCGGCTTCATCGTCATGGTGGGCGAGCTGGCGCTGGGTCGTAAGACCGGTCAGGGCGCTGTGGGCGCTTACAAGGTGCTCAGCAAGAAGTTCAGTTGGATGGGCTGGCTGGGCATCCTGTCCGCGTTCTTCATCCTGTTCTTCTACTGCGCTCTGGGCGGCTACTGCATCAAGTACACCGTCCTGAACGTGGGCGACCTGTTCGGCGCCGGCTTCGGCTCCAACGGCATGAACGGTGCCGAGATCTTCGGCGCCTTCATGGGCAACCCTGTCGAGGCCATCATCTATGGCCTGATCTTCGTGGCCCTGACCATGATCATCGTTATGGGCGGTATCGGCGGCGGTATCGAAAAGGTCTGCTCCATCGGCATGCCCGCCCTGTTTGTGGCCCTGCTGATCTGCATTATCCGCGCCTGCACGCTGGAAAACGCTGTGGACGGTCTGAAGTACATGTTCATCCCCAGCTGGGCTGTCGCTAACGGCGTCATTGAGAAAGCCCCCAGCTTCTTTGAAGTTCTTTCCACCGCCGGTGGTCAGATGTTCTTCTCCCTGTCTCTGGGCATGGGCGCCATGATCACCTACGGCTCCTATCTGGATAAGAAGGAGAATCTGGAAAAGAACGCCATCCTCATCGTGGTCATGGATACGCTGGTGGCTCTGATGGCCGGTCTGTGCGTTATCCCCGGCCGTTTCGCTCTGGACCCCGAGGGCGCTCTGGGCGGCCCGTCCCTGCTGTTCATCACCATGCAGAACGTGTTCCACAAGATGGGCGCTGTGGGTCCCATCTTCGGCATCCTGTTCTATCTGCTGGTGGTCTTTGCCGCTATCTCCTCCTCTATCTCCCTGCTGGAGGTCATCGTGGCTCACTTTGTCGACAAGGCTCGTGACGAGGGTAAGGGCGACAAGCGTAAGAGCTACACCCTGATCGCCGCTGTTGCCGTTGGTCTGGGCTGCATTCTGGTCTGCGCCGACTGCCTGGGCACCGCTGGTATCGCACCGGCAGACCTGCTGGGCATTGAAAAGCCCCAGACATGGGCGGCCGACTGGCTGGACTTCTGGGATATGCTGTCTGAGGGCGTTATGATGCCTCTGGGCGCGCTGCTGATGTCCCTGATGATCGGCTGGGAGATCGGTCCCGAGGTGGTCAAGGAAGAGGCGGAGCAGCAGGGCAACAAGCTGGTTAGCTATGGCTTCTTCAAGATCTGCGTCAAGGTCATCACCCCGCTGTGCATGCTGCTGATCCTGTACGGCCAGCTCCAGTCCTTCTTCAACTTCTAAAATCTTTGGAAGCCTGAGAAAAATTTTACATCCAAAAGACGCCGGAGCGCCCGCTCCGGCGTCTTTTTCATGCCTTTTCCGTCCCCAGATATGAGAAAATGCCTCTTTTTCACACAAGTGTGAACAATTTGTGAAATCAGTCAAACTTCTTGTTAAAAACTTGTTAAAAGAACTGAAAAAATGTCAAGAACTTGACAATGGTGCTAAGAAGCTATAAAATGAGAGAACCATAAATCATGAGGAGGTAAATCTCATAATGGAAAAGAAAAGCACCAAAATTGCGTATTTCGTAGCGCTGGGTGTCTTTATCGTGCTGCTGGCCATTCTCGGCATCACCTTCAAGGGCGCTCCCATGCCTACGCTGGAAGTGGACGGCGAGATGATCGAAGCCACCACTCCCTTCGCCGGTACCTTCTGGTCCCTGCTGCCCCCCATCGTCGCCATCGTGCTGGCCCTGATCAGCAAGGAAGTGTATTCCTCTCTGTTTCTGGGCTGCTTGGTAGGCGCTCTGCTGGTCAGCAACTTCCATCCTTGGGAGACCGTTGTCCAGCTGGTCGAGGGTGACAACGGTATCGTCACCACCGTTTCCGACGCTGGCAACATCGCCATCATCGTGTTCCTGGTTGTCCTGGGCATCATGGTGGACCTGATGAACAAGACCGGCGGCTCCGAGGCGTTCGGCCGCTGGGCCAAGAAGGCCGTTAAGACCCGCGCCGGTGCGCAGCTGATGACCATGCTGCTGGGCGTGCTGATCTTCATCGACGACTACTTCAACTGCCTGACCGTGGGCGCTGTCATGCGTCCCGTCACCGAGTCCCACAAGATCTCCCGTGCCAAGCTGGCCTACGTTATCGACTCCACGGCCGCTCCTGTCTGCATGATCGCTCCCGTATCCTCTTGGGCCGCCGCCGTTTCCGGTTACGTTAACTCCGAGTCTGTCAGCGGTATTCAGATGTTTATTCGTCAGATTCCTTGGAACTACTACTGCCTGCTGACGCTGGTGATGATTATTGTCATCTCCCTGCTGAACATTGACTACGGTCCCATGCTGACCCACGAGTACAACGCTCAGGTCAAGGACGATCTGTTCACCACTCCCGAGCGTCCCTTCGCCGGCGCTGACGATTATGAGACCGGCACCAAGGGCAAGTCCTCCGTTCTGGATCTGCTGCTGCCCGTTATCGTGCTGATCGCCACCTGCATCATCGGCCTGATCTACACCGGCGGCTACTATGATGGTGAGAGCGAGTACTTCCATGACTTCATGGGCGCCTTCTCCAACGCCTCTTCCGGCGCCGGTCTGGCTATCGGCTCCATGATCGCTCTGGTCTTCACCTTCATCTACTTCTGGCTGCGCGGCTCCATCGGCTTCGAGAAGTCCTTCGAGTCCGTCCCCAACGGCTTCATCCAGATGATCTCCCCCATCCTGATTCTGACCTTCGCGTGGACCCTGTGCGGCCTGACCCGTTACGGCATGTACTCCGCCAACTTCGTGGTCAACGCCATGGCCGGCGCTGGCGATCTGGCCAAGTTCCTGCCTGCCGTGATCTTCATCATCGGCGCTGCCATCGGTTTCGCTACCGGTACCTCTTGGGGCACCATCGGCATCATGGCCCCCATTGTTGTTCAGGTCTTTGACTACAACACCCAGCCCATCCTGTGCACCATCGGTCTGGCGGCTGCCTGCTCCGGCGGCGTTATGGGCGACCACTGCTCCCCCATCTCCGATACCACCATCATGGCTTCCGCTGGTGCCCACTGCTACCACCTGAACCATGTGTTCACCCAGATCCCCTACGCTCTGACTGTCGCAGGTGTTGCTTTCGTCAGCTTCATTCTGGCCGGTCTGATCCAGAACGTGGTCATCTGCCTGATCATTGCCATTGCGCTGATGGTCGCCACCCTGCTGGTCATCCGCGCCATCGTTGCCAAGAAGCACGCTGGTATCTTCACCGAAATGGCCGAGGCCGACAAGGCTCTGGCCAACCAGTAATCAACAGGTTCCATAAAGAAAGCCCGCTGTGCGGGCTTTCTTTTTTTGTGGCATCCTGACGAATGTTGCCGGAATTCAGACTCAATTTGCGGTAAATTAACGACAAAGGACGCTTTTCAAAGGTAAGACGACGTAAAGCTGCGCGTTAAAGACATGTTAAGAAAACCGAGATAACGATAAGAGGCCATAAATACACGCCAAAAATTGGAGAAAAGGGAGAAAGTCGAGTTCATAATTTGTTAAAATCTACCCAATCGCGCAATCGTCGAAATGTTGACAATCTGTTAAAAACAAGCTAAGATGGGAGCACCATAAATCATGAGGAGGTAAATCTCATAATGGA
>ENA-UOJG01002708-UOJG01002708.1-human-gut-metagenome-genome-assembly--contig:-C47-NODE-2708-length-14261-cov-53.965789_pt1 | contig 14261 bp, 16 predicted proteins | sample MGYA00242340_ERZ723887 | MGnify/ENA metagenome assembly ERZ723887 | reverse complement strand
CACAAATGGGTATAGCTTAAATTTGAGAACATATCTCATTGAAACACTGCAATATAACAAGAATAACAAAAACAAGGATAACAAACAGGTAACATTTTGATTGAAAAAAATGTCTTACCAAGAGCAAGGAAGCCTGCCTATCAAGTGTACAAAGATAATGGCTTCAACTTGATTTTTTGCTTTCCAAAAGAAAAAGTTTTAGCTGTTGATGGTGAGGTTTCCGTGGGGGTATCGGAAGTCCTTGTTGGCCGATTGACTAAGATTCTCTAACCATGCTTGATTACGCAAGCTGAAGTTAAAAAAGTAAGTTTAGAGTATTCTTGTATATGTACTACAAGGAACAGAGTAAACCTCTTGCTGCATTACTTCTACGATGAACAGCAGTCCTAATAAATAGGTTTAATCACATCTTGTATATATAGTACAAGGACTGAGTCAAACTTGTTGGTGTTGTATTGCCTCTTTAAATCAGTTTAAAAGGATAGGCTTTGTTGGAGTCTTGTATATATAGTACAAGGAATGGACTAAACCACTTTGCCTGTTGCACCAGCCTTTCTTTTTTGGAAGGCAAAAAACATTGCTTAGACCTTGACCTTGATGACTTCGCAGAGGTTTGTGGAGTATTGGGCAGACTTATGTTCGCATTTCAGGTGCCAGCGTTTGTCCGTTCCTTGAACTGCCACTTTTACGGTATTGAAACCATTCCGTCGGTTGATGGCATCAATTGCCGCTGAGAGACGGGATTGTTTAGCACGGTCAATTGGATCGAAAAGAACAGCCTGCACGGCAGTATCGGAGCTGATACCCCACACAATGACACCGGCTTTCTTGTAGTGGTATTTGCCATCCTCACGCCATTCAGATCGGAGTGCTTGCACGGCTGCTGCCACTAACTCCAACTGGTCGTTGGTGGGCATGGGCAATGAAACAGTGTGGTTGATGGTATGGTTTGGCACATCGTTGCGGAAACGGCTGGTGTATGCAAAAACTGTCAGTTGGCTGCAACGGCTCTTTTGCTCCCGCAGTTTGCGGACGCATGAAGCAGCAAAGTTGGCTACCGCTTCTTCCACCACTCTCAACTCCGACAAACCATTGTCGGGGAAACTACGGCTGGTACAGATGCTTTGCTTTTCGGGCAGTTCGCTGATGTCAATACAATTTTCACCACGGAGTTCCTTCCATGTCCTTGTGCCTGTCACGGTAAGCAAACGCCTTACCCGGCTTTCACTCCACTGCGTGAAATCCCATGCTGTCTTGACCCCATAATACTCTAACTTTTTTGCCGAACGTCTGCCTATGCCCCATACATCGGCGATGTCAAAACCTTGCAATGCCTTGATGCGCTTTTCTTCGGTATCAATCAAGCAGACACCCCCGTAACCTTTGTATTTCTTTCCATACCTGCTTGCCACTTTTGCCAAGGTCTTAGTCGGAGCTATGCCAAGAGTCACCGGGATGCCAGTACCCTTGCCAATGGTATGCACGATGCGCTTGCCGTAGTCACGCAAGGTTTCTCCGCTGCCCATGCCAGTAAGGTCGATAAAAGCTTCATCGATGGAATACTGCGTTAATTCGGGTGTGAACTCCGAGAGCAACATCATCACCCTGCGGCTCATGTCACCATAAAGTGTGTAATTGGAACTGAACACGGCAACCTTTTCGCGCTCCAGCATTTTTTTGACTTGGTAGAACGGAGTGCCCATTTCTATGCCCAACGCCTTTGCCTCGTTGCTGCGGGCAATGATGCAACCGTCATTGTTAGACAGCACCACCACGGGCAGTGTGCGCAAACCCGGGTTGAACACCCGTTCGCACGAGCAATAGAAGTTGTTGCAATCCACCAGACCGAACATGGCTCATTTCCTCCGGTATTGGCGTTTGATGTTGTAGGTCAATACGCCCCATACGATGAAATTGTTTTCCTCCGTCACCTTGATGGGCGGGTAATCCTTGTTGGCAGGCATCAGCCACAGGCAACCGGCGTGCGGGTCGAATTTCACCCGTTTCAATGTAAACTCCCCATCAATGTAGGCTACCACGATATCACCCTCCTGCGGGTCGATGGCCTTGTCAATCACCAACAGATCGCCGTCGTCGATGCCGCAGTCCTTCATCGAATCACCTACGGCACGGGCATAGAACGTGGTGGCGGGATGACGCACCAATTCGCGGTTCAGGTCAATGCTCTCTGTCATGTAATCCTGGGCCGGCGAAGGAAATCCTGCACGGATGCCACCATCGGCAAAGTCCAACGGCAGTTCGCTGCTCAGGTCGGCCGAATAAAGGATGAGCCTTACCCCGTTCTCCTTTTCTATTCCGTGTTCATTGATAACTGTCTTATCTGAATCTTCCATTTCCTGTTTTCTTGTTGCATTACCATTCGGTTTGCAAAATTACCATTTTTATGCACTTGATGTCCTTATTTTACGAGTTTCCGCACTTTTACGCCGGTTTATCTCCTTTTGCCGGCTTGCCTTTCGCCAAATGCGACCGGGCCTCTTTCCCGATAAGTGGCCATGCACTTAGCCTCCTTCGTATCTTGGACTTGGGTTGATGGGCATCCTTCCTTCATTTCTTCACCGCAGCTTCGGAACAGTACACGCACAGCCGTTCTGTCCACATTTCCTATTCGTCAGTCTTGTCTTCGGGCATATCCTCTCCAATGGTAGAGCGGCCTTTTTCTGGCAATATTGGTATCGCTTCCACCCTTGCGGCTTCCACAATGAAAGCGGTGGTTGGAATCGTTGTTTCATCCTTGGCCCGTTGCATAGCCATCGGAACGGGCTTGTTTCTTTTGGCAGGCAGATTATTGGCATCCTTCACCACGACCTGTGACTGAATTTCCGTGTTGCTTCTTGCATGGCCGTGCGTTTACCGAAGCCACAATATTTTTCCATGATGCAAAGATATAATGCAGCACCGTCGTGGACGGTTACGGGACACTGTCGTTCTGACCAATGGCGTGCCTCGGAAATCTTCCGACATTTTCCGCCCCGCATAAAATGTTGCGTATTTGCCGTGCCGCCCTTGGTGCTGCCCTATGCCTGCAATATCTTCTTGCATCCGTAAAAATTAATTGTTCAACTTCTAAAAACTTACAGTCATGAAGCAAGTAGAAAATTCTTTCATCATCACAGGTTTTGTAGCAAAGGACGCTGAAATCCGCACGTTCACCAACAACGATGTAGCCCGTTTCCCGATGGCAATCGGCCGCAAGGAAACTAAGGACAACGCCACCAACCGCGTATCCGCTTTCATTAACGTGGAAGCCTGGCGCAAGAGCGGCAGCGCATCGTTCGAGTTGCTGAAAAAAGGTACGCTGCTCACCATCGAGGGGTATTTGAAGCCCGAAGAGTGGACCGACAAGAACGGTGTCAAGCAGAACGGCATCAAGTTCGTGGCCAAGAAGTTCTACGAGGCGGTGGAGAAACCGGAGAAGGCCGAAAAGCCCCAACCCAAGGCTCGCGCCAAGAAACAGAAGGAGGCGGCATAGACCGCTTCCCTCTTCGGAAAGAGCGGCTACGGCCGCTTTTTTCGTGCTCAATGCACATGAAGCCTTGCTCCTTTTGAGAATGATTAGCTACCTGTTCTACCATTACCCGCCTTGTTATACCGGCTATTCCTTATCCCGCCTCCTGCCGAAACCGTTTGGTTTTACTGATGCAAAGGTCGGCCATCGCGCCTGATGGCGGCGGCTTGAAGTGGATTTCTTGCAAATTCTTCCTCCTTGCGGAGCGTAATTGGCAACAAAAGCCGCCGCATGAGGCTTTCCCGATAGCCGAGCCGCTGCATCGATAAAACCCCAAATCGGTCACGGCAAGAAGGACCGATGACAGGGAAAGTTTAACATCAAAAACATACACCAATATGTACGATTACGACAACAGAGAAGATTTTGAGGATTACGGCAAGCATTGCTGGCTGCTGACCCCGTGGAAAGGCTACCGCTCGGCAACCATAGTCGGACAGACCGACAAAGGCTATATCGTCCAAGTGAGCAGCGGAGCGGAGATAGTGGTTTATCCCGACGAGATAGAGATTGACTAACCCCAAAGCATACCCATATGGAAAAGACAACCGAAAAGATACCGACATGGAGCCTGTGCTACCTTGTCAATGGCGATGCAAGCGGACTGACAAATGAAGAACTACAGACCATTGACCGCTGGTACAAGGACATGGGCGTACAAGTAGTTTCACCCGTCATGGACGATGAATGTGGCACGCAACCCTATTTTTCACATTACCCGGCTTTCGGTTTGCCGACAGAAGTAGTGGACTGCGACATACTTTAACCGATTGAAACCATCAAACAATGACTGACATGAAAGGAACGGAACTATTCAAACAGGCCATCAAAAGTTATTTGGATGAAAGAGCCAAGACGGACGAACTTTTTGCCCATTCCTACGCAAAAGAGGGCAAGAACATAGACGATTGCATCACGTTCATACTCAACCAAGCCAAAGCACTTTCCAATGAGGGTTGTGTGGGCATGAGTGACAATGAGGTATATTCGCTCGCTTGTCATTACTTTGATGAAGACAACATCGAAATTGGCAAACCCATTAACTGTGGTGTGATAGTCAACAGGCACATTGAACTGACCGAGGAAGAAAAAGCCGAGGCACGGCAGAGAGCCATCAGCCAATACCAAGCTGAGGAACTGCGTAAGATGCAGCAACGCAAGAGCAAGCCGGCTGCAAAGCCACAGGAAACCAAACATACAGAACCTAACTTATTCGGCTTTTAACGATGAAACCACGTAACAAATTCGAGAAAGCGGTGCTTGCCCAAAGCGGCAAGCTCCGCCCCTTGACCAAGGCACAGCTTGCTTGGGCATTCCGTGAATGCGTCAGCCATTTTGCGCACCGACTGCCCAAGGGTCGGACAACCTGCATGGACTGCGGCCATGAATGGGTAAGTGAAAAAGCGACAGGGTATTGTGTCTGCCCGAAGTGCCACGCAAAGCTGGAGGTCAATAATACACTTGTCCGCAAAGTACGGCAAAAGAGTTATTTCACCCTGCTTGACAAGTACGGAGAGTATCAGACCCTGCGAATGTTCCTGCTTGTGGTGGAAATGGAGAAAGGCTGCAAGGTTCACCCATACGCTTTAGAAATCGGACAATATTGGTGGAACGACAAAGGCAAGCAAAAGCTTGTAGCCATACAGCGCACAATGGGTCGGTATTTGGATAGTTTCTGCTTTGGCTCTCCAATGGCAATTCGGGAAGATAAAAAAGATGTATTCCGACACCTTGCAACATTTGACACCTATCCAAAATACGCTATCATTGATACGTTGCAGAGAAATGGCTTTGACGGCAACCTGCACGGCATAGCACCTGCAAGGCTTATCACCGCCTTACTCACTGACCCGAAAGCGGAAACCTTGATGAAAGCCGGGCAATACCCGTTGTTGCGCCATTACTTGCGCTCCACAATGCGCTTGGAAAATTATTGGCCATCGGTGAAAATCTGCCTGCGCAACGGCTACACCATACCCGACGGCTCAATATGGTGCGACACCATCGACCTGTTGCGGAGGGCGGGCAAGGACATTCGCAGCCCGAAATATGTTTGTCCTGCCGACTTGAAAGCCGAGCACGACAAGTTGGTGAAACAGCGTAACCGCAAGGAAGAACGTGAATGCCTGGCATTGCGCCGAAAGGAAGCCACCCAATATGAGAAAGACTACCTGTTGCAGAAAGGCAAATTTTTCGGTATCATCATCACGGACGGCACACTGAATGTCAGAGTATTGGAGAGTGTTGCCGAGATAGCGGAAGAGGGTACGCTGATGCACCACTGTGTATATGCCAACGCCTACTACCGCAAGGAGAACTCGCTGATATTGTCGGCTACCATCGGAAACAAACGCATTGAAACGGTCGAGGTGGACTTGAAGAAACTTTGCGTGGTGCAGAGCCGTGGCGTGTGCAACCAAAACACGGAATACCACGACCGTATTGTCAACCTTGTAAACAGCAATATGAATTTGATTAGGCAGCGGATAAATACTTAATCGCCATCAGGCAAGGTACATATCGGGTACAACACCAGGTGTGCCTTGCTTCCTCTGCTGTTTTCCTGTTGTACCATTACATAACACTTGTAGACCGCACCTACCATTTATATATACAATCGAGCATGATGGGTGGGTATCCGTCCTTTGACTAACTAATCATAGTTTTCCGTCTTTCTGCTTTTGAGATAGACCTATAGAAAGAGCCTCATTTTATGATGTATCGCCTATTGAGATAATCCATCCATTGATTAAGGTTGGGGATTTTCGTGACATTAAGGCATTCTTGCATCATATGAAACAAATCCTCGTAAGTAAGATGTCTGAATGTTTCCTGCCCTGATGGTGTCAGCATGGATTCATATTTTGGCCATATTCCTGAAAAATGCCCATTGCCTTTCGGATAGATAGTCAGACTAGTAAATTCAGACAATATATCGTCACACAAGCCCAGCACCATTGATGCCCCAAGTATATGGTTACGCCATATCTGGCGATATTGATTGGCTACCACATGGTGTGTCATCCCTTCTGCATCTTCAAACGGCACATCTCCAATATGTTTCTCCTTGAACCAGCCACAATCAGTGCTCGGCTTTCTGTAATTGTCTGCTAAATGGATGCCTGCCTCATTGTGGGTTTCATTCCATTCTTTCGTCCCACGTTTTATAGGATATTCCTTTTCGGTATATTTCACCTCAATGCCTATCCCGCCTTTCTGCCCGGACTTGTTGTCGTATTCCACGAAAACATCGAATGAAGTTCCGTCGTGCAAACCTCCAGGATTGTATTCAATCAATATCTTGCCTATGCCCGCTATCTTATTCTTGCCCAATATCCTGTTGAATAACATGGCCGCGCCATCCAAGTCATACCGCATCGGGTAAAACAAGTTATAAGGAATATGTTCGCTCCGCAATAGGTTCGTGACCATCTGCCCTTTCGATGGGAACTCCATTTGGTTGATGATTTCAGTGATTTCATGGCGGAAACCGCTGAAGAATATGCGGTAGTCACCGTTTTCATCCACGGCATCTTTCCATGTAAGCGAACTCCTTACATCTATTCTATACTCCTTGCCGTTACGTTTCATGAAACGAACAGGAAATCTGTCTGCGGGAACATTGATTTCGTGGTCGTTCACTTTGAAGTCTATCTGGTGCTGGCGGGCTGCGTCTTTAAACTCCTGATGTGTCATTGCATAATGAATTATTTCTGCAAAAATAATATTTTCTGCTGATATACATACATTTATATTTAACACTTCCTTCCTCTTATACCCATCTTCGATGCCGGCGGCTTGCCTTATATCATAGGAAAGACGGATTGTGCCGCAAGCCATGCCGCTGTAAACGGCGGCGAGGCTTCCGCGTCATGGGCAAACGTGAACACGCCCTTTCCCTGTCGGCGTACACGTCCGCTGATAGGGAAAGGGCAAGTTCCCTTTTTGTTTGCCCGGCAATCCGTCTTTGTCTTTTGGCAAGCCTTTCCTGTTATATCCCCCTTTTATGGCCATGCCGAACCTTTTTTTAATGCCCATATATTCATATTTGATACTTTCCCCTGCTTTGTTGAGAAACACGGCAGGGGATTTTTCTGTTTGCCAAAACAAAGTCTTTGTTGGCAGTCTAAACCGTCGGGCAGACAAGCTGCCCTATACCAATTATATATAGGTGCATAGTCGCAACCATACCTGCGGTTTCTGCCACTTGTATATCTCCCTGCTTTTATGGACTTGTGCCATTTTCCTTTTATACCAAACATATCCGGCTTCCCGACCCAGAATAATCAGCGGAAGCCAGTCCTTGCGCACCTCTGTCCATTGGGCAGACCCACGCAAGGAGGGCAGACGGACGCACGTTGTCTTTGGCAGGCACACGGGAACTTCAGCCTTGCTGAAACAACCTCGTATGCCTCTCCCCGGTCAACAAGCGTCCTCTATTGTCTGCCTTACAGGCGATTGTTAGATCCACCCAAGCCGGAATACTGTTATAGTCCAGTTTTATCAACGAATCCCTTATATAACGCTCCACCTTTTATACCAGTCTGATGCCTCTGCGCTTCCCGCACCTGCCCGGGTTATTTTCCTGCAAAACTAACAGTCCATGTCCAATCTTTGCAAATCCGGCAAGCCTCCACGTGTGATTGGTGGAAATCTTCCTTTCTGTTGCACGGAAAGCGTATTTCCACCACCGGATTTGCCTGATTGTCCTTTGCCCATTAACTGTGCAGAAAAATAACCCCAATGCAGGCTTGTAAAGAAGCCGAAGACAGGGGAAGAAGTTAAACCCTCAAAATCAATGGCAATGGACAAAAACTTAACAGGACAAGCAAACAAGATAATGGTGTGGCTGATGAAATACTATCCGGTACGCATCAAGAATGTGGGCGAGCAGCAAAAGGCTGACCGGCAGACCATTTGGGATTTCAAGGACGGACGGGCATACGAGCAAGTAGCCCAAATGACTGCCAGACACCTGCAAGAACTTTTCGGAAGTCGGATTACAAGCATCGTGTTTTCTTGTGTGCCAGCGTCCACGGCAGAGAAGAACGAACTGCGATACAAGCGTTTCTCGGAAAGGGTGTGCGAACTCACCCACGCCATCAACGGCTATCCCCATATGCAAGTGTCGGCAGGGCGGTTGGCAGTCCATGAACACCGAAAGGACGAAACTGAGGCACGGACGGCACAAATGGCAGACTATGACACTGATTTCTTCAAGGGCAAGGATGTGTTGCTTTTTGACGACATCATCACCAAAGGCATATCCTACGCCACCACAGCCGACAACTTGGAAGCGTGTGGGGCAAACGTGTTGGGCGGTTTGTTCTTGGCAAAGACATTCTACAAGGTAAGATGATGATACGGACAGACACTACAAAGACGGCAGCATTCACAGGACACCGTTTTATCCGCTACAGCGACAGACAGAGATTGAAAACCAATCTTGAAAGTGCTATCACAACTTGTTATGATTCGGGCATCCGACATTTCCTCTGTGGTATGGCGTTAGGTTTTGATATGCTTGCGGCTGAAACGCTGTTGGCGATGAAAGCAGACTATCCCAACATTCGGCTGACAGCCGTCATCCCTTTCCGTGGGCAATCCTACAAGTTCAATCAAGCGGACAAGGAGCGGTATCGTTCCATTCTTGGCAAGGCAGACAATGTGGTATGCCTGAGCGAAACTTACCTTGACGGCTGTTTTCTCAGACGCAACGACTATATGCTTAAGCGAGCCAGCCGCATCATCGCCTACTACAATGGCGAGCCGAAAGGCGGCACGTTCTACACTTGCCGCAGGGCAAAGCGCATGAATTTGGAGATAACCAACTTATACTAACCCATTTAACAATACAAACGTATGATTACAACGAAAATTGAATTTGGTGGTGTGGAGTACCCATGCCGCGTGGTGAAAGACAACCAAGGCGGGTATCTGATTATAGGCAGCACAGCCCTGCTTGACGCTTTGCAGCCCGGCAGTTTCGAGGACGAAAACGAAGGCTTTGCCAATGAGGAAGCATCGGACATCTATGATGAGATTTTCTTCTTCACCGATGAGCGTACCCTTGCCTTGCCCGACAAAGAGCTGGTAGAGGAGCTAAAGAGGGATGATCCCGAATGGTTCTAATAAGGGAAATCCATGTGGGAAAGTCGGCTCACGGCTTCCCTGCATGGACTACCCAGCCCGATCCACTTATAGCGTTGGCCACTTATAGCAGTTGCTTTACCCGGTTATATCCCTGTTATACTTGCCTAATTCTCTTATCCTCTCATAGCCAACCATTGCTCCTTTTATACCTGTCCGCATGGCATTCTTTCCTTGCCCCTCACCGTTTGGTTTTCCGGCTGCAAATGTCGGGCATCGCGCTTGACCTGTCACGCTTTGAAATGGATTTCTTGCGGAATCTTCCTCCTTCGGAGCGTATTCGGCAAGAAAAAGCGTCAGGTGAAGCAGGACCGATACCCGGACCAAGCATCCATAAATCCCAAACAGGCTCCGGGAAAAGGAGCAGATGAAAGGGAAAAATTTCACTTAAACATCTACGGATATGAACAAGAAATTTGACAACCTCAAAGAAACGAAAGAGTACCGCCTTGCCATGCAGGTGGAAAATGCGTTGAACGACTACGGCTTTGACTATGCAACCTTTGCCGCCTCCATCCCACTGATGCACCCGACCTTGCAGCAAAAACTCTATAAGCTATTGAAGGAGTGCCTGGTGGTGATGGCCGATGACAAAAGGCGGTATGATGACCGCAACCGTGCATCGCATGAGGAAGCAAAAGACATCGTGGCTTACCTGGAAGAGAACGGACATTATATCCCACACATCTAAAACATTGGACTATGGAAAAGAACGCTGTGTATCTGGTTTACACCTTGATTGAACAAAATGACTGCGTGTCAGACTGCCATGCCTTGTATGCCACTCTTGAACGTGCGAAAGCCGCCATGAATGTGGAGATAGAGGGAGCAATGGAGAATTTCGGCAAAGGCGAAGTGCTGCACGACCTTGAACGGCTGTATGAGTTCCGCACGGAGGACGGCTATGGGTTTACGGTAGGAATTGATGAAATGGTGCCGCTATGAACAGGAAAAGATACAATTACATTCGCAGGCTGGTGGAGAAAATTACCACCAGCCCCTCCAACAACATGGAATTCTGTTACTATGGGCATTTGGTGAGTCTGCAAAGTTGCATGGATAATTATGTGGCCGTTACGCTTTACGATACCGCCGACCGATATTCAAGCGAGTTGGCAGATTTCGATTTTGACTATTGGACGTACAAGTTGCATGTAGAATATGCCGAAAGTGACCGATTATTTCAAGCCATTGAAAAAGCGTTCAAAAGCATTTACGGTGGTGTACGGGTGAGTCGCAAAGAGTAAGAAGATAATTAAACAACAGGTTAAAGATATGGATAAAGATTTTGTATTGCAGATGGTGAACACCATCAAAGACCAACTTGTGGGAATGACACCTCTGAATGTCCTTTGCTCATGGGGCATCCATCGGTTTGTGGCTACGGAATACAAGGGAATGGCTGCCCTCAAATTTAACGTAAACGGACGGCTGTTCAGTGGCAATGTCATTGTCGCTTACAATCCGCTCGACTACTACGAGGTCTATTTGCAAAGCTATGCCGACACAGAGTGCATTGGCGATGTAGTGTATTTTTACGAACTTGGCAGTATCATTGATGAAGCAATAGGACATAGTTGAGTTGTCAATATTCAAGCATGTGCGGATGTTATATTAATAGTGCATTTATTACCAAACAAAGGTAAATCTTGTGACATAAAAGATTTACGAGAAAAGGTGTATCTTTTATTTGTTATTATCAGACCAATACACCTTTTTAAACGTTTATAAGCCACAGTTATTTAGTTGGCACAGGTGGTGCTACTTGCCAATTAAACAAACTTGCAATTTGTTGACGTTTCCTATAATCGACATCATTATTATACAAATAAGATTTAACACGAGCTTTCAAAATTCTTAATGCAACAGGGTTGTCTTTCATCTCTTTGTAAATCTGTTGTAATTCGTTATTAGACATTCTTCCATAGTAGGTGTTTATTGAAAAGGTAAGAATTTTAGCCGCTGGTGTGCCTATTTTATTTGCAACCTCATGGAAAATATCTTTAAGCTCAGATAAACCAACTGAATGTATAACTTTGGAAAATATTCCAAGGCAAAATCGCAATGAATATAGCTGAACAAAGATATTAAGTCGCTCTATCATTTTTGTTTTTCCTTCATTCTCTAAAATGTTATCATGCTGTAGGCTTTCTATGATTTCGTCTTGTGTATTTATTACTAATTTACCAAAAAAGCCAATAGTTCTAAATGCTGTATAATATAATTCTTCTACCATATCAATCAGTTGTCGACGTGGCAATGAACCTTTTCGATTTTTTATAATCTGTCCAACTATTTCAAGCGATCTGATAGCTTGGCGCATCATAATAACTTCATGCGGTAGATTATGCATATCTTCATCTTTTTGAGCAGAAATAGATTTTTCAATTTTATCTTGTCGCTCCCAATTCTTTTCACGTTCTTTAATAGGGTCAATTTCTGCAGGGATAATGTTGTCCTTAAGTTTGTCAACAATTGAAACTAATAATTTATAATATTCTTTACCTTTCTCCAATGTTATTGGCAAAATATCGTCAAAAGGCATCATTGTTGCAAATGTAGCCTCTTCAATCAAAATGGTATCCTTGGAATGGTGGGTAATAAAAACTAAAATATTGGCACATCTATCATTCTCTAAGTTGTTACATAGTTTCTTTATTTCATTTTTACCATAGTTTGTTGTTACCATTGAAGCAATTTTCTGAGCTACCAAATAATAATAGATATATTCATATCCAAATCTATAATCTTCATCTTCGATTACAACTATATTTGAGTCTAATAATATTTGCTTCATCTCTCGGAAACTTTTTGAGACGTATTGACTTGCATATTCCGAATGAAATTTTTTAAATTCATTCTCATTTATCAATCTTGTTTCATCCCCCATTTTGTATAGATGGAATGCCAATTCTCCTAAATAATTAAAACAAGAATCTATATCGTCATTTTTTACTTTTGCTTTTACCGATAATGCATAATGAATTAGTGTATGATAGCAATACCCATACGATGTCTGCTCTAAGCGAGCTGGTTGCATCATGTTCATGGATTGCAAAATAGATATAACAAATATTGGGTATGCAGGCATTAACTTATCCCCTAAAATAGTCTGAACTTCATCAAAAAGTTTTTTTGTTTCATCCAAAAACAATTGTTTATCCCCAAAAATATCTCTATGTGTTAATTTGTAGAAGGCTTCAATTAGTTTGCCTCTTTTCTTATATCCTAATGGTAAAATACGTGCATAGTAGATATTACGCTGAACCATACTTGTTAGTGCAAGTGAGTCATACCGTGGGGATGTCGTAATTATAATTTTTCCAAAGCGAGATTTCAGTTTATCTATAGTTTCTAGTATTTCAACATTACTGAATTTATTTGAAGACAGATTGTCAATAAGAATAATTTTCTGAGAATTATCGAATTGAGAGAATAATTCATAAGACTTGTCTTCGTATTGAGTTGCAAAAGCACGCTGTAGGCATTTGTCTATGTTATTGGGCTTTATATCTTCCCAACAAATTAATATTGGGTATAAATTCATTTTTAAAGCATCCAAGTAAATCATCTTTAGGAGTGTGGTTTTTCCAGCTTGGCTTGCCCCTTCAAGAATACATATGGGTGCAAAATCGGAATTAAGCATTCGCTTACTATCTTCGTAGGAAGCATTTATTTCCTTATTTAAATCATTCGCCTGCTCTAAATCAGGATATACAAACAAATCGGCAATTTTAGTTTTGCTTTGCTTCTCTCCCAAAGGAATTACTAATGATTCTATGCTGTCTAAATAAATAGAAGAATTGTGAAATTCTCGATGCCGCATGTTACGTTGTTTTAATTCAAATGAACTTTCCTTCTGCTTCGCATAATATTCTTTTTTCCATGAGAATGATTGTACCATTCCTTCTCTAGTATCTATATCAATTATCAATATTTGGAAGCCTGAATTGTTTGCGTCATTTTGTAGTGCCTCACCACTAAAATAGTTGATAGAAGTTTCATTTAAAAGACCTGAAATTTCAATGCGTTGTTGATGTTCATGGCCGACTAAAGCAATATCCGAATACCCATTAACAAAATCTGTGAATTCATTTCGATTATTTTCATCAGTATTTGGGGTCATCCAAGCTGGATGGTGATGAAACATAGAAATGCAAAAGTCTTTACCTTTATTCAATTTTTCATTTACCACACGAATTGGGAAAAACAAAGAACCTGGTTGTTCTTGAATTTGAGACATCCAGGCCGTATTTAGACAAAGAAATTGAATATGATGATTTCCTATTATATCGTCTGTACATGAAAAAAGCCTCTCCTTAGCTTTATCGCCATTTAGTTCTTTTACAAAATCTGTATAAGGCAGCTGTACCGTCAATGCGGCGTCTATAATACTATTATCATTTCCTAAGAGTGTATAATTGAGTTCTCTCAAAAGAAGTTTTCTAGATTGGGTATCTAAACTAAAATCACAATCGTGATTTCCTGGTGTAATAATAATATCAGGGTAAAGTTTGTCTGAATACAATGTTTTTAATAAGCTTCGGATAGAATCTAAAAATTCTTTCGCAATTATATATTC
>ENA-UOJG01002702-UOJG01002702.1-human-gut-metagenome-genome-assembly--contig:-C47-NODE-2702-length-14286-cov-5.412058_pt1 | contig 14286 bp, 14 predicted proteins | sample MGYA00242340_ERZ723887 | MGnify/ENA metagenome assembly ERZ723887 | reverse complement strand
TGAATTAGCTGTGCTAAGTCATTTACATTATCAAATTCATAATCATAGACTCTTAATCGTTCAATGGTTCTAGCTAGCGATTCGACTTTACCTTTGGTTTGTGGTCTGAATGGTTTGCATGATTTAGGTGTGAAACCGGCAGTCCGTGCAAACTCTAGTAACTTCTCATTCCATACAACCTTAGTAAAGGAACTTCTAGCATGATCAACAGCCGTTTTCATATTGTCGAAGACAATTTCCTTAGGAACTCCGTTCATGAATTCAAAAGCTCCGACTAAACTGGAGAATAAGGTATCTTGTTTCCGATCAAAGACAAAGTTAAGATACTTTTTCCTAGAATATCCAAGAACATAAAGAAAAATTGAGAACTTAATAGAAGTACCTTTTCGGATATGTAGAACAAAATCCTCTTTCCAATCAACTTGTGCAGATTGACCTGGAGCGGTCTGAATTCTTACAACCGGAGTTGTATGCTTTTTCACTTTAATTTGATGACAATAATCACGCAATATACTTATACCGCCGGTATAACCCATTTCCTTAATGAAATAGAAAATTGAAGTAGCTGAACAAGAATTTTTAACCTTCTCATCAATAATATTTCGATAGGGATCTAGTTTACTTTTACGTCTTTTTCTTTTGTTTTCGTAATCATCTTCTTTCAAATAATAATATTTTTTAGCAGTCCTCGGATCACAGCCTAATTGGCGACCTAATTCAGTGAAATTTGGTTTAATTTTATCCATTTGATATTTTCTCAACTCCTGTCGAATATCTTGTCTCATATAAATTCCTCCAGATTTAATATGAAACAAGTATAAAAAAATGTTGGAAAACCGACAATTTTAAATCGGTGTTTTCCAACATTTTATAACCGGTGTGGACACCAACGCTTAATAGTTTTCCTGTCAACCTTATACTTCTCCACAGTGTCAGTAATTCCATTATTTAATGCTTCATTGATAATTAATAACTTTGCTTCTGCGGAGTATTTAGATTTTCGCCCCATAGAAAAATGCCCTCCGAGTACATAGATGAATTTTCTATTTCATCTGTATACTCAGAGGGCATTATAGCCCTAATCTTAGGTTGTTTTAATTTTAAATATCATTGTATTGAATAATCCGTTGATGAATTAAGACGATTCCAATTCCCGTGACAATTAGTTCAGTTAACGGAACTGCTGCCCAAACGCCCTTAAGGCCAAAGAAAAACGGCAGAATAAATATTAATGGTAGGAGAACCAGGTAACCGCGGAGTAGCGATAGAGCAAACGAAGCACGAGCTGAATTAGTCGCTGTTAAGAACAAAATAAAGAGGTAATTTAAGGCGCTGAAGAAGGCGCTCGTGAAGTAAATTGGTAGTCCTACAGCGGCATAATGAACGAGCTGAAGTGAATTTTGAGTATTAAAAAGACCGATGATTGGGTACTTAAATGTAGTTAAGATGATAAATTCAGTAAGTGCTAACGCAAGTGTAATGATGATCCCAACCCTTAATGCGTGCGATACGTTGCTGAAATGGTGTTCACCGTATTCGCGACTAGCAACTGGTTGAACTCCGAGGGCAACCCCGTTAGCAATTGCTAGAACCACGATTGCAATGTTTGAAATTACACCATAAGCCGCAACGGCATAGTTGTTTGCTAGCATTAAAAGAACATGGTTAAAGAAGAAGACGCTAACACCGGTGCTTAATTCATTTAGTGCTGCCGCAGAACCTAGTCGTGCTGATTCAATGAGTGGCTTAAAGGAAGGACGAACAAAGTGAAAGTGAAGTCGACGATTTTTAAATTTCCGGTGAAATGATAAAACTACTAGACTAATTGCGGGTGAAAAGATTACTGCTAAAGCGGCTCCCTCCATTTTTAAACCGAGGCCAAAGATGAAGAACCAGTCAATGATAATTACTGATGATGTTTCGATAACAGTCGCCAACATGGTTAAGGTTGGGTTGCCGTCATTACGAATAAAGTTGATGCTGACATAATTGCACATTACAAATGGGCCACACCATGCCACTATTCGTACATAGGTAATGGCGAGCTCTCTTGTAGCATTATTGGCACCGAGAAAGTCAACAATTCCGACTGAAAAAATGTCAATTAGAATTGCAAGTGCTATTCCCAGAATTGCCGCGGAGATCATTAGTGAGCTGTATAATGATTCAATCCGCTCGGGGTGGAGAATTTTATTTAGCGAAAAAATTGTTGCACCACCAACACCGAGTAATAAACCAAGGGCGTTAAAGAGATTAAAGATGGGCAGAGCAAGGTTAAGCGCAGTTAATCCTAATGCGCCCGCAGCAATTGAAATAAAAAGGGTGTCAATCAAAACATAAACTGATGTTCCAAGCATGGCAATAATGTTTCGACTAACATAATGAAAAACTTCTTTAGTGATTGGCAAAATAAAAACCTCCAGATTAGCTTCCCATCCTCCAGAAATTTGGACGCCTGTTTGGAAAGTAAAATAATTTATAAACAAAACCCGGCGATTTTGTGGCTCTTATTTCATTAACTTTATCTTAGCAAATCGAGTGTAGCGGTAAAAGAGGTGGACCTTAAATTAGGATCCCATTAAGGTGATCAATCTCGTGTTGGACGATCTCTGCAGCTATATCTGAGAGCTGTAAGGTTTGTAAACGCCAAGCTTGATCACGGAAGGTAACTTTAATTTGACGATAACGCGTAACAGCTCTTTTCCCGGGAAGTGAAAGGCAGCCTTCAGTGGCCTGATATGGCTCTTGTTTTTGAGTTATCTGAGGATTGTACATTACCATGTTAATTGGACCAAGGCTTGCAATGATAATTGCCTTATTGATGCCAATCATATTTGCCGCCATCCCAATGCATTCTGCTTGGTGTGCATTTAAAGTATCTTTGAGATCGATACCAACATTAAGATCTTGCTTTGTTGCAGGGATAGCACGTTGTTGTAAAAGTATTTGATCGTGGTTAATTGGTTTAATCATTATCTTGTCTCCTAAAATAAAAGGGCTATAGTAATTGCCATAGTCCTTAGTTTTTTAATTATTGTTTTTATGATGATGGTGTTGCTTACCAGCATTTCGTTGACGATTGCTTGGCTTTGGTGCAGCTGAAGAAGCCGGTGCAGCAGATTTCTTTAATTGATCAATCGTTGCAGAAACGTTATCAGTTGCATTCGCTGTTGAATCATTTGTTGTTAGAGCATCAGGAACCTTAACTGGGTTGTTCTTATTTTCTTCTGCAATTTGTTTGCGAATTCGTGGGCGATATGCGTTGATCATTAAGGTTTGAAGAATTGCAAATAACCCACCAATAAAGAAGTAAAGGCCTAATCCAGCCGATGAAGTTAACGAGATGAAGAAGGTCATGAATGGACTCATCCAGATTGCCATCTTCATTTGCTTCTTTTGCTCTTCAGGAACGCCAACTAATCCAAGGTAGCTTTGTGCTGCGTATGCGATGAAGGAAAGGATTGCAAAAAGAATGCTTGGCTTCCCGAGGGCGATTCCCATAAAGGTTGCATGATAAAGGTCAGGGGAATAGCGGATTGCAGCATAGAGGGCAGCAAAGACTGGAAACTGGATTAGAAGTGGTAAACAGCCAATTCCCCCAGTTAAACTAACATTGTTTTCCCGGTAAACAGCCATCATTTGTGCACCAACAGCAGCTTGTTCTTCTGGGGTTTTAGCTTCCCGTTGCTTCTTTTGGAGCTCTTTAAGTAGTGGCTGGATCTTGGCCATTTTTTCTTGCATGATGGTTGATTTTTTCATCTGTGAGAACATCACTGGTAGCAGGATTGTCCGAACAACAACAACAATCACAATAATTGCCCAACCATAATTATTACCTAAGTGGCTAGCAAGCCATTCCATTAAGTGTTGCATTGGTTTTGCAAGATACGTATATGTCAGTCCGTATGGCTTTCCCGACTTTGTTGTTCGCACACAGCCAGTCAGAAATAACAGGGTAACGGTTAATAGTCCCGCAACTGAAAGTCGTTTTCGTTTCATCAATATTCTCCCTTAGTGTATTTAAATATAGTGTTAAATAGTATAAAACAGTACATATATTAACATTAAATCTATTAGCAATTCTACTGATTTAACGCTATTTAATCATAAAAAGCTGATAATGCTGGGGTGGTAGTTCCTCAATCCGCAAGTTGGTAACGTGGGCAAATGGGGTTGGCCCAGCTTTAATTAGATGAATAAATTCTTTCAAGTTTGGGTGATTACCTTCAGCAATGATTTTGACAGTTCCGTCTGATAGGTTCTGGACGGTTCCTGTAATGGTGAGGCGGTTAGCAATTTGTAATGTTCCGTAGCGAAAACCAACCCCTTGAACAAGACCGTGGGCAATTATTTTTAAACAGTGAGGTTTCATTTAGACTACTCCTCTCCTTAATAAAATCATAGAAATTATTAACATCATTGTACGCTATAACCATGGTATAATTAATAAAAAGAGGAGTCGATAATTAAATGGAAAAACTTACGTCGATTCATAATCAACACGTAAAAAATTGGAAAAAGCTTCAAACAAAGAAATACCGTCGGCAAACGGGGACATACTTGCTTGACGGATGGCATTTGGTAAGTGAGGCGGTTCAATCTGGCACTCAAGTCTTACAGTTAATTGGAACGAGTGAACAGCTTGTTGCTCATCCTGATTTAACTTCACTTACTGATGAAGTATATGAAGTTACTGAAGAGGTAATGCAGCATATTACTGACACGGTTACCCCGCAAGGAATTGCTGCAGTGGTTCCGTTGCCAGATGCACACAAGATTCCAGACATGGAAAATCTTCATGGTGGCTGGCTATTTCTTGATCGTGTTCAGGATCCAGGTAACGTTGGTACAATGGTACGAACCGCTGATGCTGCTGGATTTACGGGTGTAGTGGTCAGTCATCGTTCGGCAGATATTTTTAGCCCGAAAGTGATTCGTTCGATGCAAGGATCTCAATTTCATTTGAATTTATATGAAGGGGATCTAGCAAAGTGGGTTGAAGATTTTAAGACGCTTAATGCACCAGTTTACGGGACTCAGCTTAACCCGCAAGCAAAAAGTTTTCGTGATGTTGAACCTGGCAAGACCTTTGCTTTAATTATGGGAAATGAGGGGCAAGGGATGAGCGAACAGCTTCTTAGTCAAACGACGACTAACCTTTACATTCCAATGCAAGGACAGGCAGAGTCACTAAATGTTGCTGTTTCTGCTGGCATTCTTATGTTTCAGTTAAATAAAAATTTATAATGCTTAATGATTTATTTGTTAAGACAGATCTTGTAAAATATCTTTAAGAATTGAAAAGGGGGATTATATGAAGTCAATTAATGAATGGCGAACCGATTCGGAGTATGTTTCTATTGTTAGTGATTTATTAGCTCAGCCAGCTGTTCAGAAGTTAGCTCAGTATACACAGCATCATCACTCGAACCGTCTCCAACATTCGATTGCGGTCTCATTCGATAGTTACAGGATTGCTAAACGAATGCATCTTGATTATCGGAGTGTTGCTCGCGCTGGCTTACTACACGATCTCTTTTATTATGACTGGCGAACTACTAAATTTGACTTGGGGACACATGCGTTTATTCATCCGCGAGTAGCTTTGCGAAATGCTGAAAAATTAACAAAATTAAATGCTAAGGAGAAAGATATTATCCTTAAGCACATGTTTGGTGCAACATTAGCGTTGCCAAAGTATCGTGAGAGCTGGATTGTTTCCCTTGTGGATGACTTTGAAGCTGAGCATGAATTCTTTAGTCCGCTTCGGGCTAAGTTGGCACGGAAGATCCGTAAGCGTCGCATGAAGTCTGTATGGTAGTTTGTGGAAGGGAGTTGTTACTATGCAACAATTAGCTGAGAAGTCGGCTAATGCTGGTGGTTGTAAACTTTGTCCGAAATTCACCCATACCTTTTCGATCCTTGGCAAAAAATGGAATGGCTTAATCATTGAAGCCCTTTTGGTTAAGGATCCAATGCGTTTTAAGGATCTTTCAGCAAGTATTAATGGTTGTAGTGATCGGGTTTTATGTGAACGTCTTAAAGAACTGGAAGATGAACACATTGTTGTCCGGAACACTTATAAGGGGGAAAATCGGATTGATTACTCATTAACAGAACGGGGGCAAGAACTTCGCGAAGTGATGAGTACCGTCCACCGGTGGAGTGATAAGTGGAATTAATTTTTCCTTGACCTGCTAAGGGTGCTTAGCTACAATAGTCTGTGATATTAAAAGTGTCGATGGAAACTAGTACCTGGATTATTATTGTCAGAGAGCTGTTATAATTCTGCAATTAACGGTCAGTAATATCAAGGGAATTTCATTTCCGGAGCCGATATGTAATGATATTCCGGTTGATCACCGTTATCGATTTTGAGTGTGCATTTTTTGCAAACTAGGGTGGTACCGCGAAGCCTCGTCCCTAATCGGACGGGGCTTTTTTTGTTTATTAAAAGGAGTGAAATTATGGGATTAAAAGAACGACTTGCTGAACTTCGTGAAGAAGGTTTGCAAGAAATCAGGGAATCTGAAGACCTGAAAAAAATTAATCAAGTTCGGGTAAAAATGCTCGGAAAGAAGGGGCCAATTACTAACGTCCTTCGTGGGATGCGTGACTTAAGTGCTGAAGAACGGCCAAAGGTTGGTCAATTTGCAAACAAGGTTCGTGATGAGCTTACTGCTGCAATTGAAAGTAAAAAGGCAGAACTAGAACAAGCTGCGATGAATGCAGAATTAGAGGCAGAAACCGTTGATGTTACTTTACCCGGAACACCAGTGGCTCAGGGAGAACCACACGTTATCCAACAAATTATTGACCAAGTGGTTGACCTATTTGTTTCAATGGGATATGAGGTTGCTGTTGGTGACGAAGTAGAACAAGAAGTTTATAACTTTGAAAAATTAAACTTGCCAAAGGATCACCCAGCACGAGATATGCAAGATACTTTCTATGTTACTCCGTCTGTCTTAATGCGGACCCAAACTTCCCCGATGCAGGCACGGATGTTGGAGAAACATGACTTTAGCCAGGGACCATTAAAAATGATTTCACCGGGAAAAGTTTATCGGCGTGACACGGATGACGCCACCCATAGTCATCAATTTAACCAAATTGAAGGGATGGTTGTTGGTGAACATATCACAATGGCTGATTTAAAAGGAACTTTGAAGGTTGTTGCTCAATCGCTTTTTGGTGATAAGCTAGATGTTCGTTTGCGGCCAAGTTACTTCCCATTTACTGAACCATCAGTAGAAGCTGATATTACATGCTTTAATTGTATGGGGAAAGGATGCTCCATTTGTAAGCATACCGGCTGGATTGAAGTCCTTGGTGCCGGAATGGTTCATCCAAATGTTTTACGGATGTCCGGTGTTGATCCAGAGAAGTTTGGTGGCTTTGCCTTTGGATTAGGGCCCGACCGATTTGCAATGTTGAAGTACGGGGTTACCGACATTCGGAACTTCTACCAAAATGATGTTCGTTTCTTAACTCAATTTGATCGGAAAGGATAACGGCAATGAAAGTTTCATACGATTGGTTAAATGAATATTTGGACCTTGACGTTGAACCACGCGATCTTGCCGAAAAGATTGCGCGGACGTCTGTTGATATTAATGATGTTTATTCATTAAGTGATGGCTTGAAAAAGTTAGTGGTGGGGAAAGTCGAGACTTGTGAACCTCATCCCGATTCGGATCATTTACATGTATGTTCCGTAAATGTTGGTGAAGAGGAACCGCTTCAAATTGTTTGTGGAGCACCTAATGTTGCGGCAGGCCAAAAAGTAATTGTTGCCTTAAACGGTGCCCGCATTGCGAATAACCAAAAAATAAAGCGTGGTAAAATTCGCGGAATTGAATCAAACGGGATGCTTTGCGCCTTACAAGAGATTGGCTTTAGTGACCGCATTGCTCCCAAAGCATATGAAGCCGGAATTTACATTTTGCCTGATGATGCTAAACCTGGAGAATCAGTATTCAGTTACCTGGGGATGGATGATACGATAATTGATACCGATGTTACTCCTAACCGTGGTGATATGTTGAGCATCTATGGTAATGTTAATGATATTGCTGCATTTTATAATTTAAAGCCGCACTTCAAGGAAGTTGCAGTTGAAGAAAATGATGACCAGGCCACTGCTGACCTCATTAATGCGGAAATTAGTGATAACAAGATTGCACCAACATATAAATTACGGGTAATTAAGGGCGTTCAGATTCAGGATAGTCCATTATGGCTGCAAATTCGCCTATGGAATTCTGGTATTCGGCCAATTAATAATGTTGTGGACGTTACTAACTATGTTCTGCTTAAGTATGGTCAACCACTACACAGTTATGATTATGATAAGTTGCCAAATCATGATATTAGTGTCCGTCACGCTCGAGCAGGCGAAAAGTTCGTTACTCTTGATGATGAGGAACAAACATTAAACGAAAATGATATTGTTGTCGTCAGTGGTGATCAACCAGTTGCACTTGCCGGAACAATGGGTGGTCAAGCAACTGCTGTGTCGGGAGATACTACAACTGTGGCACTTGAAGCAGCGATCTTTGATTCGGTAATGGTACGGAAACAAGCTCGTCGTCTTGATCTTCACAGTGAATCCTCAATGCGCTTTGAGCGGGGAATTAATCCAGCAACCGTTGAAACTGCTCTTAATGAAGCTGCCCAACTGATTGCTCAATTAGCTGGTGGAACTGTTACTAAGGGAATTGTTACCGGTAGTGAAAAGCCAGCTGAGGATAAGAACATTGAGTTGTCATTAGCAAAGATCAACCACGTTTTGGGAACTGACCTAAAGATGGAGGATGTTACCAGCGTTTTTGATCGGTTAGCCTTTCCTAATAAGTTAACTAGTAATGATACGGTTCTAGTTACAGTTCCTGCTCGCCGTTGGGATATTAGTTTGCCAGCCGACCTTTATGAGGAAGTTGCCCGGATCTATGGCTATGATAATTTACCCGAAAGTTTACCGGTAATGACCCGTAATCATGGTGGATTATCTCCTCGGCAACGGTTTATTCGCGCTACCCGTCATGATTTTGAAGGAATGGGGTTAAACCAAGCCATCAGTTATTCATTGACCACTATTGACAAGGCCAAGCAATTCCAAATTGATCCGGTAGCTGAACCAATGATACTTGACTTCCCAATGAGTTCTGATCACGTTGCAACCCGGATGAGCATTATTAGTGGTTTATTAATTGATATTGCTTATAATGTTGCTCGTAACGTTAACAATGTCGCCCTTTATGAAGAAGGTCGAGTATTTATTCCGCGTGGTGGAGAACGGCCAGAAGAACAAGAACATGTTGCAGGAGCGATTACTGGTCAACTATTGAATAATAGCTGGCATGTTGCTGATCAGCCGGTTGATTTCTTCCAAGTAAAGGGAATGTTGGAACGTTACCTTCACAACATGGGAATCGCAGGAAAGGTTGAATACGTTGCTGATCGTTCTCGTGAAGAAATGCACCCTGGACGGACAGCTAATATCTTAATTGATGGGGACCTAGTTGGTTTTGTTGGCCAGGTTCATCCACAAACAGCAAAAGAATATAAGGTTCCCGAAACCTACGTTTTTGAATTAAATCTTGAACAGTTAATGAAGTCCAAGAAGATTGAAAATGAATATACGCCAATTAGCAAGTTCCCAACAATCACGCGTGATATTGCTTTATTAGTTGATACCAACGTTACCAATGAAGAGATTGTTGATTTAATTAAGCAATACGGTGGTGCCTTCTTGAAAGATGTTCACTTGTTTGATGTTTATAGTGGGGCCCACCTTTCTTCTGGAAAGAAGTCATTGGCATACACATTAACTTACCAGGATACCAATGCAACCTTGACCGAGGACCAGGTTAACCAGGCATTTGCCAAGGTAACAAACCGCCTTCAAGAACAATTAAATGCTGAGATTCGTTAATAATGACTAACGAGAAATTACATCGCCAAAATCGGGTTGTCTTGATTATTTTTGTTCTTTTAATTTGTTGTGGCTTAGGGATTCATCAATATTTCAACTATGCTTTAAGACCAGTCGATCCTTCAGCAAATCAGATGCTGAGTGTTAAAATCCCCCAGGGGGCGACTGATCATCAGGTAGGCGTGATTTTAAAAAAGAAACGATTAGTGCGGAGTAGTTTTGTCTGTGATTACTATTTGCAAACTCATAAGGAATCAGGAGTAAAAGCTGGAACGTTTAAGTTGAAGGCTTCGTACTCGACACCGCAGATTGTTAGCCTTTTGCAGGAATCCCGTGAAAGTCATTAAAAATATTTTTAGGATAATTATTTACATTTACCTAAACAAATGGTAATTTACCAATGGATATAAGATAGGAGTGTGTAATTAAATGGCTGAAGAAAAAACTTTTCCAATGACGCTGGAAGGAAAACAAAAACTCGAAGAAGAACTTGAAGATCTTAAAATGAAGCGGCGCCCAGAAGTTATCAAGCGAATTAAAATTGCGCGAAGCTATGGTGACCTTTCTGAAAATTCTGAATATGAATCTGCAAAGGATGAACAAGCCTTTGTTGAAGGACGAATTTCACAGATTGAAAATATGCTTCAGTATGCTGAAATCATTGATAATGAAGATGTCGACAAGGATGAAGTATCAATGGGACGGAAAGTAACAATCAAGGAACTTCCCGACGAAGAACCAGAAAGTTACCAAATTGTTGGAGAATCAGAATCTGACCCATTTAACGGTAAGATTTCTAATGAGTCACCAATGGCTAAGGGACTTCTTGGTCACAAGGTTGGTGAAGAAGTCGAAATTGAAATTCCTAATGGCACGATGAAGGTTAAAATTTTGAGTGTAGAATAATCAAATTAGCCTTAATATATTAAAGGTCCAAATTCCGCAAGGGGAGTTTGGACCTTTTATGATCAGTTGTCTAATCTATTAAGTTTTAACTTTATTAACCGAAAATGATATCTTTCTTCCTAATGAAAGTGCTATCATAAGGTATGGTAATCGAAGGGATGTGAAGTTAATGAAAATGATTATAACCGATGCTGCAGATAATTGGTTTAGAACTAACTTAAGCTTGGAAAATGGTGGTGGGGTAAAGTTCTACGGGAAAACTTATGGTTCAACTGAAGTTCACCACGGCTTTTCACAAGGCTTTACACGTGAAGATGTTCCTGTTTCACCAATTCTGGAAGTAAAGAAGGGCAACGTTAATTATCATATTGATAACCTTGATGAGTGGTTTTTCAAGGGATTAATAATGACGGTTGATTATGATAAAAAGTCTGATGGCCCAATTTTCCATTTTAAGCATGAAGATGGTGACTCAACACCTGATGTTGCTGGATTAGATAAAGACTCTGATGATCATGCAGATAGTAAGGCCGATGCTTCGACCGGTGCTTCTGCACAATGGAAATAAATAATTTAAGGCGAAGAAAAAGCAGAAACGAATGCAGAAGTTAATTTAGCCTCTGCTTTACGTCTCCGCTTTTTTCTTTTATTGATGGCGAACATTAAATTTAATCAAGAAGGACGCTGCCAATAAGCTTAGCACGCTAATAATCATTCCAGTAATTAAGAATGGTGGTCGGTAATGAAGGGTTACTTGATGGGTTCCTGGTTTAATCTTCAGTGCTAAGAAAGTATTAATAACCTTTTGACATTTTACCGGATGACCATCGATTTTAGCATGCCAGCCACGATCGTAAGGGATCGTTGTCATCAGTATTCCCTGATCCTTTTTTATATTTACTTTTCCTTTAAGGGTTGTAGCACTAGCATGGCTGAGCTTTAATGGCGATCGTTGCAACGCCTTGAGGTCGTGATTAAATGCTTGCTGGTTAAGCCGATACAAGCTCACGTTTTGCATCCATAATTCCGAGTGCTTTAGATGAAAGGTAATTACGATCTTTTGTCCTTTTTGATGATGGGCAACATTCATAACGATTGTATCCCGGTAAGTTTGATACTGGCTAAAATGCTGATTATTAACCGTGATTGATGCATCATCCTTAACATTTGGTCCAACCGTTAAATAGTATGAATCATTACTATTAGGAATGAATTCTAATCTGACGGTTGCACCGGCAGATTTTTGTTCTTTTTGAAAAACGGTTCCGGTAATTTGGGTTGCACTTTGAACATTTTGAAAATCGACCTGGTTAAAGTTTTGTACTTCAAATAGTGGTTGTGGAGAGTTAGCTAAGTCTTGATAGATTTCAGACTGGTAAGCTACGGGATCATAAGTATCATGGCTTAAGTTGAGAATTCGTGAATTAGCACCAAACGCAATCGGTAATGCAGCTTTGTTTTTTCTTATTCCAATATTATTAGTTACTGCTACAGGTTCCTGAGTATTCCAATCAGGACGATAACCTGATAAGGGAAGAAATGGTGTTGAACGATTTGGATCAATAACTGCCATTGTATAGCGGAAACCTAATAACGAATCTGTTACTTGAGTACCATTATCATATGACACGAAGCCATCGCCAGCCGGTTGTCCAATTGCTCCCATGAATGTGGGGAGACTAGGAACAATCGTTGAGCCAAAGTGATCACCACCGTTAAAGCCGCTTTGCATAGGATCGTCTTTAGTTCGCATAAATGTTTTAGCAACCCGGTAGAATCCATGTTCACTATTCTTAATTTTTGTAGTGGCGTTATTGAGTGCCGTGGTATACTCACCAAACTCGGATTGACTAACGTATGAGATTTGGTTGAGGGCAGTGTAGGCGCTGGTTGAAACATCACAAATTGTGATCAGTACTAGTAAAAGATTGTTTAAGCTTGGGGAAGCTGCGTGAGGGATCGCTAAAAAGATAATACTGATAATTGCGATTCCTAGTCCGATTAATTTCTGACTGTTATTAATGTAAGAAACGGTTAGGGTTTCAACATATGCAAAGATTGCTAAGGTAGCTATCAGTAAGGCTGCGAGTTGCCATCTTTCAGGTTGAAAACCTTTTTGTAGACAGGTAGCAGCAAGAAGAATTATCCAAAAACAGAAGATAAATGAAAACCGTGAAGGGTACCATACCGGAAATTGACCAATATGCCAAAAAAGGTCAAGAGGTTCATAACAGAACGAAAGAATGAAAAAGATTGTAATGAGGAGAGCGAGAATTCGCTGACGAAGGTTGATATTACGGTTTAAAAAGTATAATCCAAAGCCAAACATCATTAGCATTCCCACATAAATGTTTGCTTGACCGCTAGGCATTTGGTTAAAATTAAACGATCCAGGAACAAGCTTAGCAAATAGTTTTAGCGGATTATATTCGAAGCGACTTCGAATATGGTTATTAGTATAAGTTCCCTTACTTTGAAGAAGGGTATAAATAGTTGGCAATAAGACGATACAGCTGATACCTGCAGCAATTAATGAAGAAATTACATAGCGACTAAATGCTCGCAAGCGATCTTGCCAATTACTAATTAATGGAAGCTGCCAGATGAAGAAGAGAATTGTAAATATGCAGATCATCCATGCCATGTAGTAGTTATCGATCATCATTACGGTAAGCCAGCAAAGATAGCAGGTAAATTTACGAGCAAAAATAACCTGATGAAGACCCCAGACAACTAGCGGCAAAATGATCATCGCATCAAGCCAGAGTAAGTTTAGCTGGTTAGCAACGATCCAACCATTAAGAGCATAAGCAGTACTGAATGCAAGAATACGAATACCGGTTTGTAGCTTAGTTTTTGTTAGTAACCAGGCGAATGAAAGACCAGAAAGACCGTATTTTAATAGAGTTAATACCAAAACACCACTGGAAAGATGGGCAGCAGGGAAGAAGATAAGAATTAGATTTAACGGGCTCCAAAGGTAATAAGCGTTTGTTCCCCACATCTCTCCGCCAAGCCCCTTGCTGAATGAGTAGATAAATTCACTCGGATGATGCAGCAGGGTTCGCCGGAAGTAAGAGAAGAAATCAATGTATTGCTGCCCAAGGTCAACGGTTAGCAAACTGTTTTGCCCAAATGGCGCCATTGAGCGATAGGCGAAATAGCCCCCCATTATAATCACGGGAAGGAGAAAACTGATTAATAAAATATGTTGTTTTTTAAGTTGAGAACGAAATTGCACAAAATGTCCTCCTAAATAAAATATCCTTGTCATTATATACCGAATTAATCCCCAATGAATATGAAGGTTCTGTTAAGTTTCTTTGATTTACCGATTTACGTATTCATTTTTACAACAATAAAGTGTATGATTTCATTTTGGTAAGTCAGCTTTAACTGTCAAATGAAGTAAAATTTGCTACAATAGAATTCATCACGGTAAA
>ENA-UOJG01002695-UOJG01002695.1-human-gut-metagenome-genome-assembly--contig:-C47-NODE-2695-length-14317-cov-5.531622_pt1 | contig 14317 bp, 10 predicted proteins | sample MGYA00242340_ERZ723887 | MGnify/ENA metagenome assembly ERZ723887 | reverse complement strand
AAGTCGTGGATGGTACCGTTTATTGTGGCTTTTCGCTTACGTAATAGCTCATTCTGCCGTTTAATCTCTATCAATTGGATGGCCAAACATATGAAAGTAACCAACATGATACATAAAGAGGTGATCAAATCCCATAATTGATGCCAGACAAATTCAAACCAGGGAATGGCCGCTTTAACCTGTAAGAATACATGTCCCTTGGTTCCTATTGGAAATAGCTCTGAGACATAATTCCACGATTTCTTTCCGCTATACCCGACAGAATCGATGGCTAACGTATCCTTATCATATTGTACGATACGATAGGCTAAATTTGGGGGGATAGAATCAGAGAAGATATGGTTAAGGGTATCTAAGTTTAAAGGATTTCCTTCGCTAAAGGCCATATCTTGACGTAGCTGCCCTATCATTTCTCCAACACTTGTGCCTATATTCTGTGTTCTGGCTTGATCTATATTGATCGTATCCCCTGGTTTGGTTATCTTTAATAGGCTATCCCTTTCTTGGGGAGTCATGTCTTCTAATCTTTTATATGTTATAAGACGTTTATCAGTTGATTTAGGAACTAATTTTCGTAGATGAAGCTCCTCGTCAATAGCGATCAGTAAATGATTATTTATCATGATTATTTCTTTTTTCTTATAATTATTATATAGGTTATTCGTGTAACCTATTTGTATACAGGTAATTGCAGTCATGGCTATTAGTGTTATATAATAGAATTTTTTCATCTTATAATTGATTTGATTACGCAAATATAACCAAAGAGTTTGAAAATAATGATATAAATATTATGTTTTCGTTATAAATGATTTGTTTGAAAACCTCTTCCTTTACATTATGAACAAAGAACAGAGAATATGGAAAATTTGAAATTTAAAAAACTTACAGAATTTGAGTTATCTCAGATTCGTGGAGGGGAATGGGTAAATGTGGATGGAGAATGGATATGGATAGAAGATCATGTTATTGATGACATAGGCTATCCGATTAAGAGCCAAAATTATTTAGGTGATTTTTGATTTACCGGTAATTTATAAATAGAAACAGAACCTATCTGTATAACATAGGAGCGAATTCCGAAAAGCTTATGAGTAGGACGAAAATCTAATTTGAAGAGACATGGAAACAAAACACATGACTGTAGGGCTTTTTGAAGCAATCGACAATGAGTCTTTAGAATTGCTTAAAGGCGGGAAGGCCAGAATTCTGAAAACAGAGTTTGAGGTCGCGAAGGATGGTGATGGGTCTGTCATCGGCAACTGTTGTAATGGGAAAAAAGATGACGAAAAGGAGTCGTAATTTGTAATCCATTTTATGGCGTATGTGGAAATAATACATGTAAATATTAATTAAATTCCATGGGTTGAGGAACGTGCTTTGAATCCATGGAATTTTATATAGAATAAATTATGAAAGATGAATTGACTATAAATCAAAATTATGTACTAAGAAAAGGGCTTGATGATCAGTATTCATTATATAATAAGTCTATTCAAAAACGTTATGAACTCTCATACAAGCTATTCTTTATTCTAAATTTATTTAGACATTCGTCCCTTTCTTTGGGATACGTGAAAGAAAAATTCGAGAATATGGGTATCAATATGGATGATTTTTTGGTTTTTCTGAGAAATCCGGAGTTCATAGACTTATTAGTTCCGACAAAGGAATCATTTTGTATACCTGATTTTTATAAAGATAAGAAGAATTTGTCACCATTGACAGAAATAAGTCCAGGACGAATAGATTTTGTTATTACTAAACATTGCAACTTAGCTTGCAAACATTGTTTTGAAGGAGCTTCTCCAAAATTTGGGATACGAGAATATGGTATAGATGTATTTTCCCGCATTTTCAGTGAATTTGATAGGATTAATTTGAAAACTTTGAAAATAACGGGAGGAGAACCTTTCACGGTACCTAATTTTGATCAGATTCTTCTTGAATTATCTAAAAGGCATTTTGAGACAATTGTTTTGACTAATGGTATGCTAATAAAGGATAGAGATATTGAAATCCTCCGGTTGGGTGATATCCATTTAGGGATTTCATTGGATGGATTGGATAGTGAGACTCATGATTTCACTAGGGGAAAGGGAGCTTTTGATGTAATTTCTCGGCAACTATTGAGATTGAGAGATGCAGGTGTTAAATTTGGAATAACTTGCTCTATTAATAAAAGAAACTTTTATCAAATACGGGATATGATTTCTTTTACATTAGATTTCTTGAGAGCAGAGGTCTTGTTCTTGAATTGTTTGCGTCCCGTAGGAAGAGCTGGTGATAATAAAAATTTGTTTTTGAGTGAGGATGAGAGTCAAGAAGTATATAGAGTGTATAATGAAGCCCATAAGAAATATGGTCGTAGACTTGAATTGTCCGACGACCTTTCTTTGGTAGAAAAAGAAAAGAGTGATATTATCGCTTGTTCAGCGGGGAATAGTATTTTGGCTATGGATGAAAATCTTGATATATATCCATGTTTTTATGCTTTTGATCATGAGGAATATGTCATTGGAAATTTGTTACATGAAAGTATAGATGATATTTGGAGATCTTCTAAATTGGATAGATTCAGAGGAATAACTCGACTGAATGATTTGGATGATTGTCCAAAATGTCAGTTTAAAAAACAATGTGCATTGAAAAATTGTAGACTTAAGCCCGTCTTTGAGGGCAAGAAATTTACTTCCTCTGTCTCTTATTGCAAGCGAAACGCTTTAGAGATTTAATAATAATGATTAGATAATACAATATGAAAATGGGTGGGAAAGAAAAAAGATGGTTTTTGCTATTTTTTGCAGGTTGGTGGATGACTGTGTTCACTTTAGGGGCTCAGGCAATCTCAGGTACTTTGAAAGATAACAATAATGCCCCATTAAGTTATGCGAATGTGGTTGTTATGACTACAGATTCTTTTTTTGTGGATGGAGGGGTAAGTGATAAGGATGGAGGTTTTCTTATACCGGTTCCGTCTGATGATAATTATTTACTTAAGATATCATCTGTTGGTTTCCAAACTGTTTTTAGAAATTGTACGATTGGTTCCCTAGGCGTTATCGTGATCCCAGAGCAATCATTGGTGTTGGGAGAAGCGGTGGTTATAGCTCATCGTCCTGTATATGAATTGAAAAATGGGAAGTTAATTACAAATGTACAAAATTCCTTGCTGAGTAAAATAGGAACAGCTAGTGATGTGTTGAATCATATACCCGGTGTACAAGGTAAAGATGGTGCCTATTCCGTGTTTGGAAAAGGTACACCTTCTATTTATTTGAATGGACGCTTGGTTCGTGATTTGTCAGAACTGGAAAGGCTTGGATCGGAGAATATTGCTAGGGTTGAAGTGTTGAATAATCCAGGAGTCCAATATGATGCAAGTGTTAAAGCGGTTATACGAATTCGGACGGCTCGTCCGGTTGGTGAAGGGTTGGGGCTGGATGTACGTTCCCGTGTGGAACAGTCGCATAAGTCCGGACTCATGGAGCAATTTAATCTCAAATATAGCAAAAATGGATTAGACCTATTTGGGGGATTCGCTTATACATTGCGGAATTTTTATCAAGAAAGTACGTTAGAGCAGATTACATGCTTAGATACGTTGTGGCGACAAAATTATACGTTTGATACGGATTATAAGCGGCATATTTATGACGGGAATATTGGGATTAACAATCAGTTTAATGAAAGGCATTCGGCAGGAGTCCGCTATTCAATCAATGCTATGCCTAAAAACTCGAAAGTGTCTTTTGTGAGGAGTCAGGTATATGCGAATGAGAGTCAGTACGACTACTGGGAGAATAACAGTCGGACAAATGAACGTAGAGGTCCTAAACAACAATTAAATGCTTATTATACAGGAATGATCGGGAAATTAAATATTGATTTTAACGCAGATTTATTATGGAATAAAGATTATGCAGAGGATTATGCAGAGGAGAGTAGCTTACATTTTGATGATCGTGCAATTTGTTCTTTTTCAGATAATTCAGTTCATTTATTTGCTGCTAAACTAATCTTATCCCATCCTTTATGGGGGGGGGATTTCTCATTTGGAGGTGAATTTGCAAGCATGAAAAAAAACGAGTATTATAAAAATGAGGAAGCTATATTACCAAGTACGGGTAATGTGGCAAAGGAGAAGACGGAAACGGCTTTCTTGGATTATACTCGTTCTTGGGGAAATCTGGATGTTTCTGCGGGAGTTCGATATGAGCATGTGAATTATTCTTTCCAAGATAAGTTTTCCGGAGATTCAGATCTTAGGCGGACTTATGATAACTTGTTTCCTTTTGTTTCTTTGTCTTATCCTATAGGACGAGTTCAAAGCCAGTTGAGCTATTCAGAGAAAATCCATCGTCCGGACTATGGGGATTTAAGTAATAATATTGTATATATAAATCGTTTTTCCTATAAAGGTGGAAATCCAAAGTTACAGCCGGAGATTATTCATAGTTTGAGATTGGATTTATCTTATCAGTGGGTTCAACTATCTTTGGATTATCAACGATTCAACGATGTAATATTGAATGTGGCAGATCCTTATGATAAGGATCCAAGAATAGTGTTCGTAACCTATCGTAACGAAGGACAGCTGGATTGTTTGAACGCATCCCTCTCTTTATCTCCTAAAATTGGTCTTTGGGAGCCAATGGCATATATAGGGCTTAGGAAACAATGGTTCGATACTCCTTGGATGGACGGTTTCAAAGCTATGAATAAGCCGATGTTGATGTTTAACTTCAATAATGCGTTTAGTTTGCCAAAAGGTTTTGTGGTGCGTGCTGATTTCTCTTATCAGACAAAAGGTGCATCACAAAATTATATATTAAATCAGACAGGGGAAATTGATTTAAGTTTACGGAAATCATTTTTGCAGGATCGTTTGAGCTTTAATCTCCAATGGTTTGATGTAGGGCATTTAAGCCGACAGAATATAGATTTGTATAGTGGTATCAATACTGCCTATCAAAGAGCTAAATTGGATAGTGAGTCTGTCAGGCTAACAGTTCGGTTTAAATTTAATATGGGACGAAATAAATACAAAGGTTCGGGAGCAGGACAAGACGTTATAAACAGATTGTAAATAAATATTCTTATGCGTAGTTTCCCTTTCTATCGACAACACGATGCGATGCAGTGTGGTATCGCATGCTTACGGATGATTTGTGCCTTTTTGGGGAAGAATTATTCGATAGATTCTCTCTCTAAGATATGCTTTGCCAGTAAGGACGGTGTATCCTTACTGGGCATTAGCGAGGCGGCAGGTGAATTAGGCTTGAAAACAACTTGCGGAAAAATGTCTATCGATCAGTTAGCGAAAGTTGAGTTACCTGTGATCTTACATTGGAACCAGAATCATTTTGTAGTTCTTTACAAGATCAAATCCAGAAAAGGGAGGAAAAGTGTTTACTACGTGGCGGACCCGGGAAATGGTCTGATGCAATATCAGGAGAAGGATTTTGTGGATCGTTGGATAACGGTCCGCTCGAAAGGAGAGGATAAGGGAGTTGCCATGATCATACAGCCTACGCCTGCTTTTTATCAACAAGAATCTACTCAGGCTGCGGGAAAACGTACTTTCGCTTTTTTGCTTGGTTATTTCAAGCAATTCAAATATTATTTCGGACAGATTATCTTAGGGTTGATTGTAGGCTGCGTTTTGCAGCTAATCTTTCCCTTCTTGACACAAGCGATTGTTGATGTGGGTATCACACATAAGGATTTGAGCTTTATCTGGCTAATCTTGCTTGGACAACTTACCCTTATTTTCAGCCAAACGATCTTGGATTTTATCCAGCGATGGATCTTGCTCCATATCAGCATGCGCATCAATATATCCCTTATCTCGGATTTCTTTATTAAGTTACTAAAGCTCCCGATGGGTTTTTTCGATACAAAGTTGATGGGAGACTTGATACAACGGATGGGTGATCATAAGCGGGTGGAGCAATTTCTCACAACTCAGTCATTGACGGTTTTGTTCTCGTTTTTGACATTTGTTGTTTTCGGGATCGTACTATTGATATATGATAAGATGATATTTCTGATTTTCGTGATGGGGAGCGTGTTGTACGGCGTATGGATCGCATTTTTCTTGCGTAAGCGTAAGGTGCTGGATTATGAACTATTTGAGAAACAGGCGGAGAATAATAATAAGACTTACCAGTTCATCACCACTATGCAGGAGATCAAGTTGCAGGATTGCGAGCAACGTCGCCGTTGGGAGTGGGAGGATGTACAGGCTGGATTATTTCATTTGCAAATGCGTAGCTTGAAGTTGAAACAGGCACAAGAGGCCGGTGGAGTATGTATTACCCAAGTGAAGAATATCTTGATAACGATTTTGGCAGCTACCTCGGTGTTGGAGGGACAGATGACCTTGGGTATGATGCTGGCGGTACAATATATTATTGGGCAGTTGAACAGGCCGGTTGAACAATTGATGAACTTCATTTATGCGTCTCAAGATGTGAAGATCAGCTTGGATCGTATCAATGAGATCCATGCGCAAATGAATGAGGAGGACCATTCCGACTCTTTGGCTACTTATCCGGATGATAACCGGGATTTGTCTTTTCGGAATGTCGATTTTAAGTATGATCCGCACAGTCTCCGAAAGACGATAGATGATGTGAGTTTTACGGTTCCCGGAGGGAAGGTGACCGCTATTGTCGGTACCAGTGGCAGTGGTAAAACTACGTTGATTAAATTGTTATTAGGTTATTATCCGGTATCAGGAGGGAAGATCTGTATCGGGAATACCCCAATTAGTGAGTTGAATCTGAAATGGTGGCGGCGTCAATGCGGTGTCGTTATGCAGGATGGGGTTGTTTTTTCTGAATCGATCGCACGAAATATTGCCGTGGATGATGGAGAGATTGATGCGGGGCGGTTACTCCGGGCCGTAGATATATCGAATATAAAAAGTTTTATTATGAGACTGCCATTGAAATACAATACACAAATCGGTCCGGATGGTGTTGGGCTTAGTCAAGGACAGAAACAACGTATCTTGATAGCTAGGGCTGTTTATAAAAATCCGGAATATATTTTCTTGGATGAGGCCACTAATGCGTTGGATGCCGAGAACGAGCGGGTTATCGTGGGGAACTTGAATGATTTTTATAGAGGTAAGACCGTAGTTGTTGTCGCTCATCGGCTGAGTACCGTGAAAAATGCGGATCAGATCATTGTGATTTATAACGGGAAAATCGTTGAGGTTGGGAATCACAAATCATTGTGTGAAAAACGTGGTGCTTATTATAATTTAGTGGAGAATCAATTGGAATTAGGGTCTTGAGAATGAGAAAGGTATATGCGTATGGCAGAGTATGATAATATAGAGTTGCGTAGTGAGAAGGTACAGGAGATAATTGGTAAGGCTCCAGGTGGAATCGTGCGTGACGGCATCGGGATGTTGACAACAGTGCTTGTCTGTTTAGCGTTGGTAGCATGCTTTATACCTTATCCGGAGAATGTGACGGTGAGTGTTTTTGTTACACAGGTAGATGAGCGGTATGTGGAAGTGACGGCACTTGTACCTTACCGGTTTATCACGAAAGTTCATAAAGGTATGTCGGCCGATATTGAGTTTGAAGGGTACGCCTCATCAGAGTATGGATTATTGAAAGCGGAAATAGAAGGGTTAGAAGATTCTATTGTTACGGTATCGGGAGACAACTTCTTCTCTACGAAGCTTATTATAGAAAAAAAGGATATAGAGCTATACCACTTACAAGTAAAGATGAAAGGCACAGCTTCAATTTTACTTTCAAAAAGAAGTTTGATCGATATGTTTTCTTAGATTTTATGAACGATTGAACTTTATAATCTTAGCAAGCGGGATATTATCTTTTATTTATTATGGAACCTATACCCAACTCCCAACATCAAGTTATTCGGATTATGGAACTTGTGCAGTTGGTATCCGACATGCAGGAATAAATTTCGTGTAACCGATACCTTGAGGGCTAGGATCTGGTATAATCCTTTCAGGTCGCCTTTGTTGTAAAATAAATTATGTCCGACTCCTATATTGATCGAGAAGAATGGCATCGTGAACTCGCCACGGGCGGAGAGGCCGATACCGATTTGCTCGTGTAGGGGCGGGCGGTAGAATCGGGGTTCTTCGCCGACTTGGATGATCTCGTCGGAATAAATATTTGCGCTTTCGTCATATTGGCCGTCTAGGGAGATACCTGCTTTTAGGAACCGGTTGAATTTGTACATCGGGTTGAGGTTGAATCCGAGGATACCGAAATGACCGGGAAAGATATGAGCCTCGTCGCCAAGCATAACCCCCTTAGCACGGGTCGCGCCGTATAGGATGACATCGTAACTGACACGTTGCCAAAAGCTAGAGAGGTACAACTGATTTTCAGGTAAGGAACGTGCGGTACCTATCTCATGATGGCTTTCCTCGATAGGATTGAGCGTGTAGACGAGTCCGATCCGGCCACCAATCGTATTCAATCCCGCATTCGGAAGATGAGTATTTCCGTTTGAGTAGTGCGTTAAATCCGCCCCGACAAGCAGGTTGCAATAACGGGATAGTTTCGCATTGAGGAAAAAGCCCAGATTGATATAGGCATTGATCTTAGAACCGATGATCTTATTGCGGTAATTATTGTTATCATCATACGGATGCCAACCAAATGAGGCTCCGAAATTCCACTCATAATCGAAGGATAGCCGGGAAGAGATCTTGGCGATGCGGGAGCTTTGGAAAACATATGCCGCCCAAGGATTACCTACTTCCTGCCGATTGCCAAAGGTATTATAAGAAACGCCTATTCCTTGGTAAGTGTGCGGATAGAGCTGGCCCTCCTTAGAGTTCGGATTCTGTTGGAACCCGTATTTCAAATGGAATGAAGCCGCCTTACGTAAAGTAAGCCCGTTTCCATAGCCATCATCTTTCAGGAATTTGCTAGTCGGGGCGACATACGAGGGACGTACGTCGAATCCAATTTTGTGGATTAGGGATTTATTATCATCTTGAGCTTTTACCGTACAGGTCCATATCATCATGACCGCTATGTAAAAGCTTATCATCTTGCTTTTTATCATACTTCAATACGTTTGTCTGATCACCAACACTGCGCTTTGTCTTTCAACTCGGGTATCTTGTTCTTATCGAATACAGGGCTTTTAATACCCGCTTTCTTTTGGGCTACGTAATCCTGTAATAAGAGGAATGTTTGACGGCTCAACAATGAGATCGCGATCAAATTGCAGATCGTCATAAGTCCCATCGTCACGTCCGCTAGGCTCCAAGCCAAGTCTAAACTAGCCAACGCACCGAACATGACCATTCCACCGACTAATATACGATAAATAAATAAGACACTTCTCTTGGACGTGATAAAACGAATATTCGCTTCTCCGTAATAGTAATTACCGATAATACTACTGAACGCGAACAAAAGGATCGCTAAAGCGACAAACGTACTACCGATGCTACCCACCTCGTTACTCAAAGCTTGTTGCGTGAGCTGGACTCCATTGATGGAGCCGTCTAATGGCGCTCCGCTAAACAAGATGATGAACGCCGTGCAGGTACAGATAATCAGCGTGTCGGTAAATACGCCTAATGCTTGGATCAATCCTTGTTTGACCGGATGGGAGACATGCGCCGTAGCCGCTACGTTCGGTGCCGATCCCATACCGGCCTCATTACTGAATAGACCTCGTTTAATCCCTTGCATCAACGCTGCTCCGACACTGCCGCCTATCGCCTGTTCCCAACCAAAAGCGTTTGACAGAATGGTTTCTATAACAGCGGGTAGGCGGGTAATATTAAACAGTACGATTCCCAACGCCAATGTTATATATCCTAATGCCATGACCGGTACGACAATACTGCTTACTCTCGCGATACGATGAATACCTCCGAATATGACGATTAACGTAAGTACCGTAAGAATCGCCCCGATCCAAGCATGATTGATGCCAAAAGCGCCTTCCCAAGCTGCGCAGATGGTATTGCTTTGTACGGAATTAAAGGCAAAACCGAAGGTTATCGAAATCAATACGGCAAATAATACGCCCATCCATCGTAACCCCAAACCATGTAGCATATAGTAAGCAGGACCGCCAATGAACGAGTCTTTCCCTTTTTCTTTATATAATTGAGCTAACGTAGACTCCACGAATGCGCTGGAAGAACCCAATAAAGCGATCAGCCACATCCAGAATACGGATCCGGGCCCGCCGATCGCTACGGCTGTCGCTACACCGGCTAGGTTTCCGGTTCCTACACGGCTGGCTAAAGATACGGCGAAGGCTTGGAAAGAGGAGATATGCTTTTCCCCTTTTTCTCCTTTCCCTGCAGAATCGCCTAATAATCGGATCATCTCGCCAATCATGCGGAATTGCACGAACCTACTTTTTATCGTAAACCATACGGCGCATCCCAATAACATGATAATAAGGATGTATGACCATAATATATCGTTGACTCCGTTGATCCAATTATTCAATAGCTCCATGATTTATAATCTGTTGTTTGGTTACAAAGATACGTATCTACGAAGCAAATTCATCGAAATATTATTTTTTTATCATTTTCTTGTAACGTTTTCCAAACGGCTGTCGTCTTATAGTTAGAAACAAATGATAAGCGGGAAAGGCCACCCTGCTATATTCGGAAAAAATACGATAAAAATGAAACGGATGATGATTTGGATCATACTGCTAGGTGGTATGGTACAGGGAGCTTTTGCTCAGAACTTGGAGATAAAGGGAATGGTGCGGGACGCTCGCAACAAAGAAATCTTGGAATTTGCAAATGTGGTATTGCAAACGATGGACTCTTCTTTTGTAGCGGGTACGACTACGGATATGAAGGGGCATTTTTTATTAAATAAGATTAAAAAAGGGAGTTATATTCTATCTGTCTCTAGTCTAGGCTTTAAGACGGAGTATATTTCCTTGGAAGGCTTGTCCAAGAATATTTCTTTGGGAGAAATATCCTTAAATGATGATGCGGTATCCTTAGACGGGGTGACGGTTAGCGCCTCTGCCCAGACGAGCCATGCCGATAAAAAAGTGATCTTCCCATCGGATCGCCAGATGAAGGCTTCGGGAAACGGTATGGATTTGTTGCAGCAGATGATGCTACCGAGAGTGCAGGTGGATTTGTTGAACAGTGAGATCAAGGCCACGGGAAATGGGGTAGTCCAAGTGCGTATCAATGGCGTGAAGGTGGAACAGGATGAGATCAAGGCCTTGAATCCCTCGGACATCATTCGTATAGAATATCATGATAACCCGGGCTTACGTTATGGTAATGCCGATATCGTGCTGGATTATATTGTTCGCCGGCCGGATACGGGAGGTAGTTTTGGTCTGGACATGGCGCAAGGTATCAATTCCATGTGGGGTGAACATAATGCTTGGGGAAAGATCAATCATAAGAACTCGGAATGGGGCGCTTCTTATCGGATCGGTCCTCGTGATTTCTATGGAATGAAACGGAATAACGAGGAAGAGTTCCATTTAGCGAATGGAACGACCTTGAACCGTGTGGAAATAGGCGAACCTTCGCGCGCTCGTTTGTTCATGCATAACCTGAATGTGAACTATAGCTATCAAAAGCCGGATAAGTATATGTTTAACGCCACGTTCCGCTACCGGAATAATCATCAACCGCATTGGGATTATCAAGGAGTCTTGATGAATAAGGCGAATCTGGAGGATAAAGTGGATATGATCGATCTATCGGGATCAGCCTATCAAGCTCCTGCGCTGGATTTGTATTACCAACGGGATTTGAAGCATAACCAGACCTTGGTGTTTAACGTGGTAGGGACTTATAACCAAACGAAATCGACCCGTATCTATCAGGAGAGTAAACATGAACAATTGTTGACTGATGTAAATAACGTGGTGGATGGTGATAAATACTCGATTATCGGCGAGGCTATCTATGAGAAGAAATTAAAGAATGGTAATCGGTTGAGCGGCGGTTTACGCCATAACCAATCTTTCTCGGATAACAGTTATATCAATGGGCATAATTATAAGACGCATATGGTACAGATGGAGAGTTCCGTATATGCGGAATTCAAGGGAAAGGTGAAAAAACTGGATTACTCATTGGGTGTGACCGTGAATCGATCGTCTTATAGCCAACGGGGTGAGGATGCGGATTATGAACGTTATACGGTGAGTCCCCGGTTGACCTTGTTTTATGCTTTGCCCGGGGAATCTTCCATCCGTTTGAAATCAACGATGGGGAATGTGACTCCTTCTTTGGGTGAGTTGAGCGCTATCGACCAAGTGATCGATTCCTTGCAAATACAACGGGGTAATCCCAACCTGAAGTCTTATATGAGTTATTATACGGAATTGAATTACGAGTTTCGCAAAGGTCTGTTTTACGTGAATGCCTTGGGCGCTTATGAGTATCAGCCGGACGCTATCATGGACGAGAAATATCTGGAAGGGAATAAGATCATCCAGACTTGGGATAATCAGAAAAACTGGCAACGGGTTGTCGCTTCCGCCAACTTGCGGGTCGGCCCGATCAAGGACATCTTGCAATTTTCTGTCAATGGTGGCATGAACCATTATATGAGCAACGGTAATACCTACACGCATCGATATACGAACTGGTGGTGCGACGCGAATGTTTCCGTTACTTGGAAGAATTGGTCACTCATGTATATGTTGATGACGAATTGGAACTGGTTTAAGGGCGAGACGATGAGTGGGGGTGAGAATATCCAAGGAATCCAGCTCGGTTATAGGCATAAAGACTTGATGATTGGCTTGCGTGTCTTCAATCCGTTTACGGATAACTATAAGCAGGAGACCGAGAACTGGAACCAATACGCCTCTTTCCACCGTTCGAATTACATCAAGGAAAGTTCCCGTTTGTTTGTCGCGACGATTTCCTATAACTTCTCTTTCGGCCGTAAATTTAGCGCCGGTCAGAAGAAAGTGAATAATGCCGATAATGACTCGGGGGTAATGAGTACCGGTAAATAAGGGAATATTTTATATCTTTGAGGGAAAATAAAATGAGATATGAAAGCGATTAATCCGAATGAGATCAAAGACAACTTTATCGAGTTGATTGGTAAGGAGTGGATGCTGGTAAGCGCCGGTGATAAGGAGAAGTTTAATATGATGACCGCTAGCTGGGGCGGCGTGGGAGTGCTGTGGAACCGTCCGGTGGTGTTTGCTTTTATCCGTCCGGAGCGTTATACCCGTGAGTTTATCGACGCTAAAAATGAGTTCACGATTACTTTCCTAGGACCGGAGCACCGGAAAGCCCATAGCATTTGTGGCTCTAAATCCGGCCGGGAGATTGATAAAGTGGCCGCTACGGGGTTGACACCGTTCTTTACGGAGGCTGGCAATCCTGCATTTGAGGAAGCTCGCCTTACGTTGGAATGCAAAGTGGTCTATAAGTCCGAGATCGAGGAGGCCAAGTTTTTAGATCCTAGCGTTTTCCCTCGTTGGTATGATGAGAAGAACGGCAATGCGCATATCGTTTACATTGCCGAGATCGTAAATGCTTGGGAGAAGTAATCTCACCCAAGCAGTTCTTTCATCATTTGCTCCGTGTGCGTGAGGAAATATTTGGTGAGCTGGTAATGCTCTGTTTCCTCATACGGGGTGATGTGCGCTCCGGTATCATCGATGGCGTAAATGTCCGCGTCCGGATAAGCCATCAAGATCGGGGAGTGCGTGGAGATAATCAGTTGGCAACCGTTATTCACCAGTTCATGGATACGCACCAAAAGGGCCAGCTGCCGTTGTGGGGAGAGTGCGGCTTCCGGCTCGTCTAATATAAATAATGTATTGCGACTGGCGTAATTCAGGAAAGCGCTGAGAAAGCTCTCGCCGTGCGATTGCTCCAATAAACTCCTGCCACCGTAAGCTTTATAGGCGTAGATCTTGCTGTACTTACGTAATTCCAGTTGGGCTTGCCTATCCAATTCGGCCGCATGGTTGAAAAAGGATTCTGCCCGGAAGAAGAAATGCTTTTCCGGTTTTCGGGTCTCGATCAGCTTAATATGCTCGGGTAAGACATTGGCGTAAATCTTGTAGGCCTCGGTTCCGTCATAGAGCATACCCGGTTCTTCCTCATCCCTCTCCTCATATTTACTCATCATCGCTTCCAGCAGGGTGGATTTTCCCGCCCCGTTCTCTCCCACGAGGAAAGTAACCGGCTTGCGGAAAATGAATGATTCCGTAAAACGTACCGCCCGAGCGTTATACGGATACTTTAGCTCCTCGGCATTGCCGGCTACCAAGACCGGGACCAGTAATTTTACTTCCATCCGAAAGAACTTACCGAATA
>ENA-UOJG01002687-UOJG01002687.1-human-gut-metagenome-genome-assembly--contig:-C47-NODE-2687-length-14355-cov-9.694545_pt1 | contig 14355 bp, 13 predicted proteins | sample MGYA00242340_ERZ723887 | MGnify/ENA metagenome assembly ERZ723887 | reverse complement strand
ATAGGGCTTTGCCCGTTTAAGAAATACCCCCGGCTTTGCCGGGGGATCATTATTTTTTATTTAGAACATTATTCCTCGATTATCGCTCTTTCGCCCTCAGCAGGAACTTCTTCGAGCATATGCAGAGCTTTCTCGACTCGTTTCTCGCGATATGCCTGTTCGCTGGGGAGAGGAAGCGTTGGATCGCCGAATACATGGAGCACGCTGTTGCCCCTCAATATGCGGTTTGAACCTATGCCTTCGGCTATTTTGGTAAGGTTTGTCACTTGTATAACGGGTATACCTGCGCGCTGTATTTCTTTTGTTATCATGGAACCTCCACGAGAACTGGTTCCTCAGGTGGATGTTTCTATTGCAGCGTCACAGCCGTCCGCTATCAGGCCTTTAGCTATCCCCTCACCGAATTTCTTGCACTTTTCCATTGGTGTCATAACACCAGCCGTGGAGTAGAAAGCATCGTCCATGCTTCCGACCACGCCTGCCTTGACGAGCTTGCGCAATGCGTCAACAGGCACCAAACGGTTAGGATCCTGCAACACAAAGGCATTGTTATAACCTTGATGGCTGACCTCCCAATCTTGGGCTTTGAGCGTATCCATACCGGCTATGGAATACTTTTTGAACGCCTTGGAATTGGTAGGCACCTGATGATCGGGATTGCCCTTTGGCACAAGGCCTCCATCCGTGACCAGGCCGATCTTACATTCGGAAAGCGGCTTGGTAAGCACGGGGACGGGGATTTCTTCGTGATTGGGCATAACGACTTCTGTATGGAAGGGCCTACCCGCATGCTTTGCAAGCAGCATATCTATTCCGCGCTTTGCAGCAGGTATAGAATAGTCAATTACCACAGCAGGGCCGCTGCCGTGATAGTGTTCTTCCTTACCGTCCTTTATAGTGTCGCCCTCAACCAGTCTCTTTGCAAAAGCTGCCATAAATGCTGCCGTCTTGCGCATGTTCTTTGCGCTGTTCTCGGTCTGGAGAATATAGCAGCGATTTTTATAGATGTCAGTTCCGGGATTCTCAGCAAAAAGAGCAGTCACCGCAGGGATGCGCAGCTGCTCAGTAACGGCGGCTGTAGTCGCACCGCATCCTATGCCGTAACGTCCGGCATTAAAGCCAGGGCCCGCAAGGAACAGATCGGCGCCTGCTTCTTTTACGAGTTCTACTATCTGCGGAACTATTTCCGCAGTCTTCTCCGCTATAGTATTATCACCGCAGATTATAGTCTTTACAATCTCATAATCCGCTCCGAGATTTGCCTTAAGAGCAAGGCCCGGACCTACAGCACCATCGCGCACAGATATGCCGACGCTGGCGGTATCTTCACCGCCCATACCGGCGTAAAACTGATTGATATAATGTACGACCTTATACTTTGCCATTAGGATCACTCCTTCCTTGGTATATCGCTGTCGGTAGTAACATAGCAGTCACCCAGCTGCGACCATATGCCCTGATAAGCGAAGTTTGTTGTGTGTTTGAATGGACCCCAGGGATTATAACCGAGCAAACATGGGACATTTGTATGTTCGCCAATCAGCCTGTCTACCTTCGGATGCTCCAAATCGTAATTGCGTCCGCTGTTTATTACTGCATCTACCTTGGGATCGGCAATAACCAGCATATCGCCCGGCTCATCATTAGATACTGCAGACAGGTTCAGCACAGCGTCCATACCGAATTTTTCGCACCAGTTGAACGCCAGAGCCGAGTCAAGCTGACAATGACCCATGCCGGACTTATTAAGCATCACGCAGTCAGCACCAAGCGTCTCCTTGCACAGCGTAGCGCCTATCATTCCCATGGTATCTTTACCATCTATCTTCATGACGTTATTTGAAAAGACTATCCCCATAAATTCCAAATCTTTGCCGTGGCGCTTCATGAGTTCCTTTATGTATACCTCATTCTGAAGGAAATAGTTAGGTTCCCAATAGCGCCATATCATTGCGCCGTCAAGTATTTCAGTAGGCTGTACTACGATAGGCAGGAAGTTCAGTGCGCTCTGACCGTAGTAAAGGAAGTTCCATGTATCATGCGAAGCCATATGCGTAACAAAATATGCCACTTTGGGAAGGTGTTTGCCCGGGTCAACGGGCTCGCGTTCGAATACCTCAACCTCATCCGGCTCCATACCTATGCCAAGCTTCGCAAGATGTACGTTAACCGAGAGCGAAGCGTGCTTCAGCGCCTCGGCATAGCTTGCATCGGTCACACCTTCGCCGGGCGTTGCATCTATGCAGATATGGAAATGCCGGGAGAAATTGCTGTACTTTGCCGCTTCTCCTCCCATGTCAAGATAGTATTTGACGTTGCACTTCGCATAATAAATGTCCGATACAACAACGCCCTTCAATGCGACGGTCTTTCCTTCTCCGGCAGGAGCAAGCTTACCCCATATCCCCGGATAGCTCTCCTCTGGATGATCCGCTTTGCAGCGGGGCTGCATAACATCGTGAATACCGAGTATGCGGCAGCTTTCGCCGGGCTTTGCCAGCTGTATATCCAAAGAACCGAACAGCTCGCTTGCAGCAATATCAATAAGCTCCTGTTTATTAACGGTCAGCACACCATCCTTCAGAGATGTCTTTTCGCCGAATTGTACATCTTTTATGCGGATATAATCAATTTCAAGCCTCTTACTCATTTTTTATTCCTCCTTCATGAAAAGCGGCCATGCTGTTCATGGTATTATTTATGCCCGACGAGGCCAAACCTACGCCGGGCAATTCTTCTACTTTGTATGGCTCAGATCACTTCTGCAGGAACTTCAGCAGTGTCTCACGGAACGGCTTGTAGTAATCCACCTCGCAATAAAGAGCGTGGCCAGCACCGTGGAAGGTATGCAATTCAGAACCCTCGGGCAAGGCAGGGAACGCCTGTTTAACACGATTCTGATCTATGTAAAAGTCTATATCACCGTTGAGTATGCAAGTCGGAACCTTTACCTTAGATGTATCAATTAGCCAACCATCGCCACACGCCATTATCTCGCGGTTTGCGCCATTGGGACGGCCGTGACGCCCGTCAATATTGAATACATGGTCACACCATATACCGGCTACCTCGGGTTCCACTGTAAGGTAGTCAAGGTCGTAATCGCTGCCAGGCATATGCTGGAATACACGAATAACATAGGGATAGGAAAGATATGTGAAGGGCTCTTTAACTTCAGTTGCGGGAATAGTGCCGCCAAAAGGAGTTCCAATCCATACAAGCTTATTTACGAGATCAGGGCGATATTCTCCGACCTTGGCGGTTGTCATGCATCCCCAAGACCAGCCCAAAAGGTCAACCTTTTTAACACCCTGCAACCGGCATATCTCCTCAAGAGCAGTGATGATATCCTTTGCGGCATTTTCAGTAGTCACATCAAATCCATCCTCATACTCCTCTGAGAGGCCATAGCCGCCTATATCAACACGCCATACGGTATAGCCGTTCTTCGCAAGGAAGCGTACCACACTGTAATCCTTATAGTTAAGATCGAATACGTGCTGCGTATAGGTCAGGCCGTGAACCAGCAGGATGTTCTTGTCCGCAAAACTCGCAGGACAATCACACTTTGTAAAATAAAGTCTTTTGCCATTGTCTTTCCTGTGAAGATCATGTTCGGAAAAATTGTACCTCATAATATGCTCTCCTTTTGTATTTTATTGGATGCTGCCATCCAAATTTAATCTCGGATCTCATCAAATTACTGCGATCTACTGCAAATACCAGTTTGTATGATACTATACCGTCTTGTTTTCTTTCCTCCCTGTCTGAACCTTACCTCTTATTATTGTGTTTCCCCGTCAAAATATGCTTGCCTTTTCCGATACCTTTGAGTTTATATTATCATTTTCTATTACGGGCAACACTTTTCAAAAACGCGAATTTGTTCAACTCTTAAACGTATTCGGCTATTTGTTGAAAATTGGTTCTACCACTTTTGTGACAGCAAAACCCGCTGTTTTTAAGGCTTTCTGGCACCTGTCAGCTTACTATAACCGTACCCCATGTCTTTTGCAGTGCTTTCAGCTCTTCAAGATGCGCCATGTAATCCGTCTTCATTCCATCATTGACCCACTCTGTAATTATGCCGACATAAGCAAAGGACTCCAGCCTTGCGATAACATTGTACATTTCCTTTGAAGTAGTCGGGTTATTGTAGGTACATTTACTGTCGTTTACAAAATCGGCGCTGGAAAAGAGTTCGGTATAAAAATCCAGTAAATACTGTTGCGGCGAGTTATGCCCGACATATTCAAAGGCGCGCTGATAAAACTGCTTGTTTTTCATCATAAACTTGCATAGCTCCACATAACCCTCTATCCAGTTATCCGGCTTGTTGTATTTGCTGAGTATAGGCAACACCTCTGTGGAAAACACCCACCTGAGCAGGTCATATTTATCCGAAAAGTGATAGTAGAACGTACCCCGACTGACACCGCAAGCTTCCGCGATATCGTCCACGACTATTTTCGAAAATGGCTTGCTTTTCAGGACTTTCTTCAGGCCTTCGCCCAGCATGGTTTTCGTCACTGATGAGTTTGACATTCTTTATCTCTTCCTTTTGTGAACAATTTTCGATTTATCGCGATCGCTCTCTTATAGCTTTAACCGAAAGACCCGAGACGTCATTCATTTTGCAGTCACGATGTTCCTGGGCCGGTATCAATTAGGTTTATTTATTGAAGAACGCCAGTACCTTATCGTGGAAGGGCTTATAGTGATCCACTTCGCAGAACATAGCATGTCCTGCCCCATGTATGAGGTTCAACTCCGAGCCCTCCGGCAGCTGCTTCATTGCCTCATGACAGCGCTCCAGTTTTACATTGCGGTCGATATCGCCGGTCATAATGCACACTGGCACCTTAATCTTGTCAGGATGTATGAGCCAGCTTTCGCCGCCGCCCATGAGCTGGCGGAAACCACCATTCGGCCTACCGTGACCGCCGTCGTAGTGGAACACATGATCACACCATATGCCGACTACTTCAGGCTCTATCGTATCGTAATCCACTTCATCTTCACTGCCGGGCATATGCTGGAATACCAATACCACGTACGGATAAGTCAGGCTGGTAAAGGGCTGCTCAATCTTGGTCACGGGGAATGTGCCGCCAAAGCATGGTCCTATCCACGCAAGCCTGCGAAAGTATTCAGGATGCAGTTCGGCAGCGAGACCGGTGATCATGCTGCCCCAGCTCCATGCCATCACATCAACTTTATTGACGCCTTGCAATTCACATATCTTTTCCATAGCGGTAAGCACATCTATGGCTGCGTTTTCCGTAGTGACCTCAAAGCCGTCCTCATACTTATCAGACTTACCGTAGCCGCCGATATCCAGCCTCCACACGGTATAGCCATTCTTCGCAAGGAAACGCACTATGCTATAGTCTTTGTAGTTGATATCCCATATATGCTGGCTGGAAGTTATTCCATGAACCAGCAATATGTTCCTGTCCTCATAGCTGTCTGGGCAGAAAAACTTGGTAAAGTAAATTTTTTTACCATTGTCGTTCCGATGCAGTTCTATTTCTGTGCATTTGTACCTCATTCCCTTACTCTCCTTTTCTTGTTATTTTAATCTAAAGCACGAGCACACCGCACCTTACAAAAAATTATTACCATTTTTCCGGCTCATAGCCAGATTTGCCGCCGCCGCTGCTATCAAGAGCGGCATACAGCGTTTTCAGCATTTTCTCCTTATCTTCGGGCAGCCAACCGCACACCGCATTAGAATTGGAAACATGATTGGCCACAAAGCGGCATCTATTACCAAGCTCTATGTTTTTTATCAGCGTTATTTCCTCTTGGAGCACTTCCCGTACCGTAAGCATGTCGAAGCGACCGCTCTTCACCTCAGCCATAAGAGGCGTACCTTCCATCGGTGTGAGCGTCATTACCCTTATCGAAGCCGGAGAAACCGAGTTATACAGTTCTGCTGTATCCAGCGCATTACACTCCGAAAGTTCCCTGCCGCCGAGGCCCAGTACTGAACTCAATCCGTACCGTATTCCGTTATCATCCAGCACATGAAGGGCGCGAATTATTGTCTCCGAAGTCTCGCCCTTGTTGCAGAGCTTAAGTATTTCGTCATTTCCTGATTCTACACCTACATATAACGTATCCAGTCCGGCAGACTTGAGCTGTTTCAGTTGTTCGCCGCTCTTATGCAGGATGTCATCGGCTCGGGAATACATACAAAACTCCTTTATTTGAGGAAGATACTGCCGCACGAACGCAAACAGGTCAACCAAGAAGCGCGTTTTAAATGCGAACACGTTACCGCCCGTCAGGAACATTCGCGTCTGAGTTATCCCCTCCTGCGCCATCTCCTCCAGGTTATCCGCTATTATCTCAGTAGGTATAAGCTGCAAAGGGGTATTGCCGTTCGAATAATGGCAAAATGTACATCTCCCATAACTGCATCCCACAGAAACTTCCAGCAGCGCACTATGCTCCTCAAGTGGCGGACGGTATATGGTTTCTTCAAGCGTATACATATCTGGCAAAGCTCCTTATCTTAGGTATTCTGCTCCAATTCAACTTAACTTTCGGGTTTATCATTCCCGAAAATAACCTTATCTATGGTTTGGTAGTGGGCGTTTATTGCTGCTGTGCCGGCGTCGTAATCGCCATCCTTTAGGCTTTTATATATGCCTGAGTGTGACTCCTTGAGAGCCTGCATATCATCATTCGGTATATCACTGAGCACTGCGTTTACCCATCCCTGATAGATATCCGATATGGATTCCATAAATATCTCAAGGAAGTGGTTTCCTGCCGCCTTAATCAGCATATAATGAAATTCCTTATCCAGTGCCGTCTGCTGCGCTGCTGAAGCATTTTCAAATTTATGAGCCGCCTCGCCCATGCGGGTTATATAGAGGTTATTATCCCGCCTTTCATAGGCCATATCATACACCGTCTTCTCCACACCGTGCCTGAAGCGGCATATATCCTCCATATCAGTCTCGTGCAGCAAGAAAAGCATATCCAAAACCTGCCTGAAACCTCGGTTTATATTGCCGCAAAGAAAATTGCCGGCTCCTTGCCTGCATTCCAACACCCCCATGCTATCCATCATGCGTATGGCTTCTCTTACGGAATTTCGGCTGACAGAAAGATTAGCCGCTATGTCACGCTCAGAGGGTATGCGGCTTCCGGCCATTACCTCTTTTGAGGCTATCATGTTGTATATGTATTCTGTTACCTTCTCATACTCTCTTCTGTTTTTCTCATGTTCCATAGCAAAAACGCTTTCCGGTAACTATTGGTAGTACCACTTTCTCTACAACACCGCCTCTCTTACAGACGCCTTCCTTAATAATACGATTTCAAACATCGAATTTTCCAATTATCACTTCTGATTATTAATTATAAATTATACCATTGTCACTGCGCGAGTGTTTTAGACAGTTTATTATTTCTGTTCAGTTTTCATTCTCTTGCGGTTTGCTCAACTATCCACAGTCGCAGAATTGCCTCATAAAGGTTTGACCAAACTGCAAGCACTGTTCAACTTTTGCACAACCTTCGATATTTGGGTGGTTCCTTTGTTCGCATCTCATGTTAGGATTGGACATAGTAATTAACCTACTTCTTATCAGTTCCGTTAGTTATGAATATGCTGGGTTTTCCACTGTAACCCTAAACAGAAGGAAGGAAAGAAATAAGAAATGTACGCATTACTTGCCGCAGTACCAATTCTTGTAACAGTTGTGCTGATGGTAGGCTTCAACTGGCCCGCAAAGAGGGCGCTGCCCCTTGCCTGGTTCCTGGCCTGCGTAGTCGGCATGGTATTTTGGAAGATGGGCATTCACGAAGCCGCTTCCAGGACAGTAGCCGGTTTTCTTAGCGCTTTTGAAACGTTGGCCATCATTTTTGGCGCCATATTGCTGATGAATACGCTGAAGCACTCCGGAGCCACATCTGCCATCAACCGTATGTTCAGCGGCATTACGCGCGATGCCCGCATACAGCTCGTTATCGTGGGTTACCTCTTTGGAGGCTTCATAGAAGGAGCTGCCGGCTTCGGAACTCCGGCCGCATTAGCAGCCCCTCTTTTGATCTCTCTGGGCTTTCCTCCCCTTGCTGCAGCCACCTGCGCACTGATATACAACTCAACGCCCGTATGTCCCGGCCCTGTCGGCATACCTACACTGACTGCAAGCTCCGTTGTTGCTGACGCCGTAAAGGCTCGCGGCGGAGATCCCGAAGTGTTCACAGCCGAGCTCACCAAATGGACCTGTGTCCCTCATATTATAGGCGGCATAGTTATCATATTTGTCTGTGTCTGCGTGCTGACTAAAATATTTGGTAAGAATCATTCCATTAAGGATGCTCTTCCAGCATTGCCTTTCTGTATATTCACCGGTCTTGTGCTGGCGGTATTCTATCTCGGAATGGCCTTTATTGCCGGCCCAGAGCTCACCTCCATGGTAAGTTTCCTAGCAACCATGTTCATAACCATGTTTGCAGCCCAAAAAGGCTTCCTTATGCCCAAGAACACATGGACATTTGACGGTATTGAGCAATGGGGTGATCCTTCCTGGAATTCTACTCAGGAAATACGCGCTTCCAAGGAGAGCAGTATGCCCGCCATCAAGGCATGGCTTCCTTATATTATCATAGCCGCAGTTCTCGCATTAAGTCGTATAACCGAGTTTGGCGTGCGCGATGTCATAAGCAGCGAACCCTTTATACTCCATATAAAGGACATTCTGGGATATTCGGATGTAAACTGGGACTTCAAATACCTCTGGAACCCCGGTATAATGCCGTTCATACCCGTAGCCCTGCTTACCATACTGCTCCACAAGATGAGCTTCCAGGATTTCGTCGTAGCCTTTAAGGATTCCTGTAAGCAAATTACCGGCGCAGCGATTGCCCTGCTTTTCGGTGTAGCTATGGTCAATATATACCGCTATACGTGCAGCGCCGAAATAGGTGCAACGGTCGCCGCGGCCGGCTTCTCCGGTGAATTTACCTGCTCAAACAGCAGTATGCTATACATAATGGCCAAGGCACTCGCCGATATATTCCAAGGAGTGTACTTCATAATAGCGCCTTTGATTGGTGTGCTCGGTGCATTCATGTCCGGCTCCTGCACCGTTTCAAATACTTTGTTCGGCGCGCTCCAGTTTGAAGCCGCATCGCTGCTGAGTCTGCCCCAGGTCCTTATCGTAGCCCTGCAAAATTGCGGCGGTGCAATAGGTAATATGATCTGCGTAAATAACGTAGTCGCTGCCTGTGCAACTACCGGTACATTCGGTCAGGAAGGCAAAATCATACGTGTCAACATTGTTCCATGCCTGATTTACAGCCTGATTGTCGCCATAGTGGTCGGTATAATGATCTATTCCGGCTTCAATCCTATGCCCGAGCTACTGAATTAAGCCTAGGATATCCGTCCTCTCCTCAATTCAGAATGTAATAAATATTGAGTAAAAAGCCTCTTGCCGCTAGTTAAAAGTGGGAGGAGGCTTTAATCATGCATCAAATATAATTAATTGCTGCAAAATGCAACATAGCTATAAAGCGTAGCAGCCGCTTATTATAACGCAGCCCCCCCTCGTGCGCGCCGTTGACTGTGCCGCGCACGGCGGATATAATATACATATAATGATATACATATACCTATAAGGAGTTGTCCCAATGCCCTCTTTTACAAAAAAGCGATAAAGGAAGCTTTTATAAAGCTGCTGGAGCAGTATCCGCTCAAGCAGATAAGCGTAAAGGATATAGTCGAGGAATGCGGCATAAACCGCAATTCCTTCTATTACCATTTTGCGGATATACCTTCCCTAATAAATGAGATAATGGTGGAAAACGCGGACAGGATAATCGAGGAATACGCAGGAGCCGATTCCCTCGAAAAGTGCCTTACCGCCGCGGCGCAGTTTGCGCTTAGAAACAAAAAATCCGTGCTGCACGTATATAAATCCGCCAGCCGCGAGCTTGTGGAGCTTCAGCTTATGAAAATATGCGAGCACGTCGTAAGCTCATACGGCAAGGCGGTGTTCGGCGGGATAGACATCGACGAAAGGGACAGGGAGATACTTCAGCGCTTTTACAAGTGCGAGCTTTTCGGGCAGATAATAGACTGGCTCAACTGCGATATGCGCTACGATATACAGTCGCAGTTTTCCAGGCTTTGCGAGATACAGGATAGCATAACGGCATCCGCGATACAAAAGTGCATATCTAAATAGCCCTGGCTATACGGGGGACGGCGCGCGCCGTCCCTCTTTTTTTGTGCAAAGCGCCCCTTTTGTCCCGTATCCGGTCACCGCCACCCTTATGCCTATTTTTTGCCATATCCCTATTTGTTAAAATTCATCAGTAATATATATTCGGAGGAAATCAGGCTTAAGGTATGAAATTCGCAAAATCGGTAGTAAAGTACCGTATACCTATACTTTTGACAGCGGCGCTGCTGATGCTGCCCTCCTTCTACTGCATGACGCATACCCGTATAAACTACGATATGCTGGATTATCTGCCCGCCGATATGGACACGGTAAAGGGGCAGGATGAGCTTATGGAGGACTTCGGCAAGGGAGCTTTTTCTTTTATCGTGGTGGAGGGCATGCCGGTAAGCGAGGTATCCGCGCTCAAAAGCCGCATAGAGCAGGTGGATCACGTTGAAACCGTGCTGTGGTACGATTCCATATCGGATGTTTCCGTACCTATGGAGTTGCTGCCGGATAAGCTATACAACGCCTTCAACTCCGGCGACGCCACTATGATGGCTGTTTTTTTTGACAGCGCCACCTCGGCGGACGTCACCATGGACGCCATACGCGAGATACGCGCCGCAGCGGACAGCCGCTGCTTCGTATCGGGCATGTCTGCGCTGGTCACCGACCTGAAGGATCTTTGCGAGGCGGAGGAGCCCACATACGTCGGCCTTGCCGTGATTTTTGCCTGCGCCGCCATGGTGCTGCTGTTAGATGGCTGGCTCGTGCCCTTTGTGTTCCTGCTGAGCATAGGCGTAGCTATAATGTTCAACTTAGGCAGCAACCTCTCCTTCGGGGAAATATCCTATATAACAAAGGCACTATCCGCCGTACTGCAGCTTGCCGTCACCATGGACTACTCCATATTCCTCTGGCACTGCTACAACGAAAAGCTGCGGACCATACCGGACAGCAAGGAGGCCATGGCCGCCGCAATAAGCGACACACTCCTGTCCGTCGTCGGCAGCTCCACCACTACCGTCGCGGGCTTTGCCGCGCTGTGCTTTATGACCTTCACCTTGGGGCGCGACCTCGGCCTCGTCATGGCGAAAGGGGTGCTTCTGGGCGTGATATGCTGCGTAACAGTGCTGCCTGCGCTCATACTGCTGCTCAACAAGCCGCTGCAATCGACCCGCCATAGGCCCCTGATACCCGATATGACGGCCTTTTCCAAGAAGATGTGCGGCATATTTCCGGTGTTCCTGCTTATCTTCCTGCTTCTGATCCCCCCGTCCTACTACGGATACAAAAAGACCAACAAGGAGGTCTATTACGACATGGGGCAATGCCTGCCCCGCGATATACAGTACGTCGTGGCAAACGAAAAGCTGTCCGAAAAGTTTAACGTGGCCTCGACACACATGCTGCTGGTGGATCCCTCGCTCCCCCCAAGCGAGGTGAGGCAGATGGCAAAGGACATGGAGAAGGTCCCCGGCGTAAAGTACGTCCTCGGCCTTGAAAGCGTGTTGGGCGCGGAGGTGCCTGAGGAGCTGCTTCCCGAGGAGCTTGTCAGCACGCTGAAGAGCGGGCGCTCGGAGCTGCTGCTGGTAAATTCCGAATACAAGGTCGCAAGCGACGAGGTGGACGGGCAAATAGACAGCCTTAACGCCATACTCAAGCGGTATGACCCAAGCGGCATGCTGATAGGCGAGGCGCCCTGCATGAAGGACATGATAGAAACCACCGACCACGATTTCAAGGTGGTAAATGCGGTATCCATAGCGGCGATATTCATAAACCTGGGCCTGCCCCATTACCTCGGCCAATCCCTGCCCTTTATCGCGCCTATATGCATAAGCACGATACAGCTCGGCGCAACGGTGGACTATGCCATACTTATGACCACCCGCTACAAGGCGGAGCGGCGCACCAAGAGCAGCAAGGAGTCCGCCGCGGCCGCCCTCACCGTATCCCTGCCCTCCATAATCGTGAGCGGCTGCGGCCTGTTCGCCGCCACCTTCGGCGTTGCGGTGTATTCGGATATGGACATAATAAGCTCCATGTGCATGCTCATGGCAAGGGGCGCGATAATAAGCGTGCTTATGGTCGCGTTTATACTTCCCGCGATGCTGATACTGTGCGATAAGGTCATCATCGCAACTACGCTGGATATGCGAAAAAACGTAAAACCGGCGGCTGAAAGCGCCGCCTTATAAGGAGACCTGAGAAATATGAATGACAAGACGTTAAGGATAACGGCGGCGGCAGTGCTGTGCTGTCTGATCGTAGGCGGCTCGGCGGGCGTATACGCCGCAGCAAGGGCAAACGACGGCGGCAGCTCCCTATTTACCGATGTAGAGGCCTCTCCCGCGCCTGTGCAGGAGGCCCCGCAGCAGGCCGCAGAGGATATAAGCGCGAACAACGTCTATATAATAGCCGGAGCCGGCGGCGATACTAAAAAGGTGATAGTCACGGACAGCATAAAAAGCCGTCTCGGCGCGGGCAGCGGCACGGTCTATGACGTTGACGGCAACAAGGTCGCCGGCGTTGAGGACGTATGCGCCTCCCTGCCCGTAAGTCTGAGCATAAGCTACACCCTAAACGGCGTATCCGTAACGCCGGAGGAGCTTACCGGCAAGAGCGGCAGCGTCACCATACGCATAGACTACGAAAACACCCACGCCGAGCAGCACAGCATAAACGGCAGGCAGGAGACGCTTTATTCCCCATATATTGCGCTCACCGCAATGGCGCTGGACAGCGACGTGTTTTCCAACGTATCCATAACCAACGGCTGCCTCGTCAACGACGGGAGCCGAACGGTGGCGGCGGGGCTGGCCTTCCCCGGCCTGGCGGAGAGCCTGGATATAGACGGCGACAAGCTGGATATTCCCGGCTATATCGAGATCAGCGCATACGCAAGGGACTTTGACTTCGGCGGCACATTTACGATAGTCACCAACGAGCCGTTCAGGGAGGCCTCTAAAAAGGAAAAGGACGAGGATATACTCGACGCCGACGGGCTTTCGGATTCCATGGACAAGCTAAGCGACGCCATGGATAAGCTCATGGACGGCTCCGGCGAGCTTTATGACGGGCTGCGGACGCTGCTGGATAAGTCATACGAGCTGGTGGACGGCATAAACCGGCTTGCGGACGGGGCATACGAGCTTTACTCCGGCGCGGCGAAGCTCGATTCCGGCGCGGGCGAGCTTTACGGCGGGGCAAGCGAGCTTAGCGGCGGCCTTTCCCGGCTTGCGTCAAACAACGCGGAGCTCAACGGCGGCGCCGAGAAGGTATTCGACAGCCTGCTTTCCGCCGCGACAAAGCAGCTTCGCGCCGCCGGCATAGACGAAAGCATGGCTCCCGACCTCACCATTGAAAACTACGGCAAGGTGCTCGATTCTCTTGCCGGCGGCATGAGTGTCAGCAGGGATGAAATTCAGGTACAGGTGGAGGCCGCAGTGCGCCAGGAGGTGCTTGCAGGTGTACTGGCCAAATTCAACCTCACTCTGGAAGATTATTCCGCGCTGCCCGATGAGCAAAAGGCAAGGATCGACGCCGCAGTAAACGCGCAGATGCAGTCTGAAGCGGTGCAGGCACAGATCGAGAAAATCACGGAGGAAAAATATCAGGCCGCATCGCAGGGTGCGGGGCAGATACAGGCGCTTAAGGCCCAGCTTGACGAATACAATAAGTTTTATACCGGCCTCAACGATTATACCGCCGGCGTATCCGAGGCGCAAGCAGGCGCCGCAAAGCTCGCAGGCGGGGCGGCGGAGCTTAAATCCGGCACCGCACAGCTTTATTCCGGCACAGCCGAGCTTTACTCCGGCGTCAAAAAGATGCAGGGCTCCGCGCCGGAGCTCATAGACGGCGTACAGAAGCTCACCGACGGCGCAAAGGAGCTCCATAACGGCATAGTAAAGCTGAACGATGAGGGCATACAAAAGATAATTGACGCCTTTGACGGCGATCTTTCCGGCCTTTCGGACAGGCTCAAGGCCCTGCGCGATATGGCTGACAGCGAGCTCACCCTCGGCGGCCTCAAGGAGCAGCCCAGGTTCATCTACAAGAGCGCGGGCTGCGGGGCGGACTAAAGCCCGCCCACGCTTGCTATGCAATAATGATCCCCCGGCAAAGCCGGGGGTATTTCTTAAACGGGCAAAGCCCTATG
>ENA-UOJG01002686-UOJG01002686.1-human-gut-metagenome-genome-assembly--contig:-C47-NODE-2686-length-14356-cov-4.724495_pt1 | contig 14356 bp, 16 predicted proteins | sample MGYA00242340_ERZ723887 | MGnify/ENA metagenome assembly ERZ723887 | reverse complement strand
CAATCAACCACCACCTTGACTTATACAAGATGGATCGTGATCAATTTGTTGGTATTGGAATGGGAACTCCAGGTACAATTGACCGTGATAAGGGAACTGTTGTTGGTGCTTATAATCTTAACTGGAAGACTACCCAAAAAGTTAAGGAACAAATTGAAGAAGGAACCGGCATGAAGTTCTCTCTTGACAATGATGCTAACGTGGCTGCCCTTGGTGAACGCTGGAAAGGTGCTGGTAATGAAGGTGATGACGTTGCCTTCATGACACTTGGTACTGGTGTTGGGGGTGGATTAATCTCCAACGGCAAGTTAGTTCATGGTATGGTTGGTGCCGGTGGTGAAGTTGGTCATATGATCGTAAAGCCTAATGGTTATCTTTGTACTTGTGGTAACCGTGGCTGTCTTGAACAATATGCTTCCGCTACTGGGATTGTTCACATTGCTCAAGACAAGGCTGAAGAATACGAAGGTGACAGCCGCCTAAAGGCAATGATTGATAATGGTGACGAAATTACTGCTAAGATTGTCTTTGATTTAGCTAAGCAAAACGACTACCTAGCAAACACCGTTGTTGATGAAGTTGCGTTTTACCTAGGATTAGCTGCTGCTAACTTAAGTAATGCGCTTAACCCTGAATACCTTGTTATTGGTGGTGGTGTTTCAGCTGCTGGTGACTTCCTTTTGAAGCGGGTTGACGAAAACTTCAAGAAGTTTGCTTTCCCAACTGTCCGGACATCAACTCAATTGAAGTTAGCTGAACTTGGTAATGATGCTGGGGTTATCGGGGCTGCTTCTTTGGCTCGGCAATTCATGTAAAAAGTGAGGAGCGTTAACGTGGTTCTTGGAGTTAGTAATGGTTTATTAACCTTTAATATTGTTATTATCGCCCTTTTGCTTGCTTGGGGACTTACTTGGCTTTTCCAATACTACCGTCGGAAGAAGTATGCAACGGTCCTGGATCAAGATGCTTTTCATCAGGGAATGCGAAAAGCGCAAGTGATCGATCTTCGGCAACCCAATGACTTTAAGAAGGGTCATATCTTAGGGGCACGGAATTTGCCATACATTTACCTAAAACAACAATATGGTGAGTTGCGTCCTGATCTTCCTGTATATATGTATGATCAAGGAATTGCAATCAGCACTCAAGCTGCTGCCTTTCTTGCTAAACATGGTTATCACCAACTGTACATCCTTAAGGGTGGCTATAATGGTTGGAAAGGAAAGACTAAGAAGTCTAAGTATTAAAAAGAAAATGGCAATTAATGTCTTCGAAGTTAGGCTTGATAAGTTCGGAAACTATTAGTTACAGAGAAAGGCCGGAAAAAACATTTCGTTTTTTCCGGCCTCTTTTTTATAATAGAATTGATTAAGCTTGGTGAGCTGAACGACTCTTTCGAGTGGCAGCTTTCCGGTTCTCATCAAATTTTTCTTCTTGATCTTCAATTGGTTTAACAACTGTCTTGTGGAAGGTGAATGCTCCGCTAGCAATTGCGGCGAGAGTACCGAAAGTTCCAATTAAGACACCCTTAGCAAAGTTTTTCATAATATAGCCTCCTCTTGTTACTATGTTACTTCTATTATGCAAGACTTAATGCCTTTTTACCAGTCAGAAGGATCAAAATTTATATTAAGGAGATAAAAAATGTCTAAAGTTGTGGCAATTGTTGGCCCTACAGCGGTAGGTAAAACTGCCCTATCAATCGAAATCGCAACCGCCTGTAATGGTGAAGTAATATCTGGTGACTCAATGCAAGTATATAGACACCTGGATATTGGAACAGCTAAGGTAACAGCTGAAGAAATGGCAGGAATTTCTCATCACTTAATTGATATTTGTGACGTTGATCAACAATATTCAGTTGCTAAATTTAAACGGGAAGCTAATTCTTGGATTGAAAAGATCAGCAACGTTAAACGGTTACCATTAATCGTTGGTGGAACAGGATTTTATTTACAGTCATTAACAAATAACCTTTCGTTAGGTGGTCATCAGGATAATGCTCGTTCGGTAAAGATTCGCCAACATTGGCAAGAAATTTTAGAAGCAAATGGTGCTCATTACCTCTGGCAACAACTGCAAAAGAGGGATCACCAGGCAGCGATGGCAATTCCTGAGAATAATTCACGGAGGGTAATTCGCGCACTGGAAGTAATTGAAACTAGTGGTCAGCTATTCTCTCAACAACATCAGGCAGAATCAATGGATGATTTTCTATTGATTGGACTTACCACAGCGCGGCGAGTACTATATGACCGCATTAATCATCGAGTTGATTTGATGATAAAAGCTGGATTAATTGATGAAGCTAAATGGTTATATGATCAGGGTGGAATTGAATTACCAGCTGGAAAGGGAATTGGTTATCATGAGTTATTTCCCTATTTTGCTGGTAAATGTTCTCTTGATGATGCTATAAATAAAATCAAACAAGATTCACGTCATTATGCAAAACGACAGTTAACTTGGTTTAGAAATAAGATGGATGTTCACTGGTTTGATCTAGTAAGCGGTCAAAATAATACTAACGAAATTAAACAATTTATTTCTTCGTGGTTAAAAAATTAAAGTTTTTGTGTTGATTTAGTTATAATCGGGTTAAAACGTTTTCAGTAAATTGACTTAATGATTTTCAATTGGTATCCTTAAGCAGTACTAAAGAAACAGGGTTACTTAATGAAAACAAGCTACTTAATTTGGATTGGTCTAGTCTAAATTTTAAATTGACACTGGCCAGTAAACTTATTAGTTACTTTCTTTTATTAAGTAACTTGATTAAGGTGTCTTCAAGAAAGGGAATGAATTTATGGCTAGACATTTATATACCAAAGATGAAGTACGTCAAATGGTTAAAGATGAGGATATTCGCTTTTTGCGGGTGATGTTCACCGATTTGTTAGGAACAATTAAGAGTGTTGACTTACCGGTTAGCCAACTTGATAAGTTAATGGATAATAAAATCATGTTTGATGGTTCTTCAATCGATGGTTTCGTGCGGATTGAGGAAAGTGACATGTACCTTTACCCTGATATGTCAACTTGGTTAGTCTTCCCTTGGGGAGCTGATCACGGAAAGGTTGCTCGGGTGATTTGCAGTGTTCACATGACAGATGGTACCCCATTCTCAGGTGACCCACGGAACAATCTCAAACGAGTTATAAAAGAAATGCAAAAGATGGGCTTTAATTCATTTAATATTGGCCCTGAACCAGAATTCTTCCTTTTTAAGACGGATGATAACGGTAATCCAACCACTAAGGTTAATGATTCCGAAAATTACTTTGATATGGAACCAGCTGATATTGGTGAAGATTGTCGGCGCGATATTGTCCTTGCATTAGAAAAGATGGGCTTTGATGTTGAAGCAGCTCACCATGAAGTTGCTCCTGGTCAGCATGAAGTTGATTTTAAGTACTCTAATGCACTTGAAGCGGCAGATAATATTCAAACATTTAAGTTGGTTGTTAAGACAATCGCCAAGAAGTACGGATTACACGCAACATTTATGCCAAAGCCATTGTCTGGAATTAATGGTTCAGGGATGCACCTTAATATGTCACTCTTTACTCAAGATGGCAAAAATGCTTTCTATGATGAAAACGATAAGAACCAATTGTCAGAAACTGCTTATCATTTCTTAGGTGGCTTGATGAAACACGCACGGAGTTATACGGCAATTGTTAACCCAATTGTTAACTCTTATAAGCGGTTAGTTCCAGGTTATGAAGCACCAGTTTATGTTGCTTGGTCAACCTCTAATCGTTCGCCGCTGGTTCGGATTCCAAACGATCGGGGAATGGGAACTCGTCTTGAATTGCGGTCAGCTGATCCTGCAGCCAACCCATACTTAGCAATTGCTGCGGTTCTTGAAGCGGGACTTGATGGTCTACGGAACAACTTGCCACCAGTTCACAACGTTGATGAAAACATCTATGATATGACTGTTAAGGAACGGAAGAACAAGGGGATTGTTAACTTACCTGATACTTTACACAGTGCATTAAAGGACTTAGCTGATGATGAAGTGATTAAGAGTTCAATGGGTGAACACTTATACCAAAGCTTTGAAGAGGCAAAGACCCGTGAATATGATGCTTACCGTGCTCATGTTTCTGACTGGGAACGGCAACGGTACATGGAACAATATTAATAATTTTACCGTCATAATAAAATAGCAATAATGAGGGGCTGAGTACTAGTACTTGCGGTCCCTCATTATCTGTGCTTGAATGAAATTGACAAATAGCAACATTCCGATACAATTAAACATGTTGCAGTCACGAATTTGTTCGTGAAACAGATATAAAGGAGAATCGCAAACATGGATGACAAGAAGGTCAGAGTTCGCTACGCACCTAGTCCAACAGGTTTCTTACACATTGGTAATGCGCAGTCAGCCCTTTTTAATTATTTATTTGCCCGTCACTTTAATGGAACAATGGTATTACGGATTGAAGATACTGATACCAAGCGAAACGTTAAGGATGGGGAAGAAAGTCAACGGGAGAACTTGCATTGGTTAGGAATTGATTGGGATGAAGGTCCTAACAAACCTAATCCGAAGTATGCTCCGTACCGTCAAAGTGAACGGAACAAGCAAGGAATTTACCACAAGTATATTCAAGAATTGCTTGATAAGGGGTTAGCCTACAAGGATTACTCAACGGAAGAAGAACTAGCAGAAATGCGAGAACGGCAACGGGCTAATAACGAAGCACCGCATTACGATGGTCGCTGGTATGGTAAGAGCGAAGAAGAGCAAAAGGCTGCTGAAGCTAAGGGATTAAAGCCAACTATTCGTTTCCACTTCCCAAAGAACCATGACTATGAATGGGATGATATTGCTCGGGGCCATGTTTCCTTTAACTCTGATAATCTTGGTGGTGACTTCATCATTGAAAAGAGTGATGGGATGCCTACTTACAATTTTGCGGTTGTTGTTGATGACCACACGATGGACATTACTCACGTATTACGTGGTGCTGATCATATTTCAAACACACCAAAGCAAATTGCAATTTACGAAGCATTAGGCTGGGAGCACCCAACTTTCTGCCACATTCCATTGATCTTAAATCCAAAGACCCGGAAGAAGTTAAGTAACCGTGATAAGGATACCTTGCAATTCATTAGTGAATACAAAAAGCACGGGTACCTTCACGAAGCAATCTTTAACTTCATTGCATTCTTAGGCTGGTCACCAGTTGGCGAACGGGAAATTTATTCTAAGGATGAATTAATTAAGGTTTACGATCCAAACCGGATGTCAAAGGCCCCGGCTTACTTCGACCAAAAGAAGCTTGATTGGATGAATGCTCAATATATTAAGAGCATGTCCGTTGATGAATTGACCGATCGGACCATGGAATTGGTAAAAGAAGGCGAAACTGAAGAAGCTAAGCGTCTGCAATCAATTCCGGAAGATCAGTTGAAGGACTTGATTATGAAGACAATCCATGTTCATCAACGTGATGTTAATAAGTTACTTGAAGTGATTGAATATGTTTGGTCCTATTACAACGTTCTTGATGAAAACTTCAATTACGATCTAATTAAGGACAATGAAGACTTCGCTAATGCTGATGTTTTAGCTGTCTTAACCGGATTAAAAGAAAAACTTGAAAACGGTGCGGATGACTACAGTCAAGCAATCAAGGAAGTTGGTAAAGCTACTGGCATTAAGGGACGTGGCTTGTACTTCCCACTTAACCTAGCATTTACTGGGTCAACTTCTGCTCCACAAATTTATGAGATTATGGACATCTATTCTCGTGATACAGATATCGAATTGCTTGACCGGATGATCAAGGCACTCCAAGATTAATTTTAAGATATGAATTATAGAGGAAGTTATGAGTGGGCCTAAGATAGGCTGGACCAGAGCTTCTTCTATTTTATTTTTAAAATTTAGCGAAGAAGCTTGACCATTACTGAACAAAAGACGTAATCTAGTAATTAATGATAAAATGAAAAACGAGGTTGTTAGAAATGGTTGAGATGAAGCAATACATGCGGAAATCATTGAATGATGTTCCTAAACTAAAGATTTTTGAATTTAGTAATTATGCCTCACAATTTGACAATGTGATTAAATTTACAATTGGTGAACCAGATTTTAATACGCCAGAATACATTAAAGATGCAGCAATTAAAAGTATTAAGGATAATCGAACTCACTATGCACCACAACGGGGGACTGCAGGTCTGTTAAAAGCAGTTGCAGATTTCTTAGCTCAAAATTATGATTTGCATTATAATCCTCAAACTGAGATTTTAATTACTAACGGGGTAACTGAGGGAGTCTATTCAGCGATTACTGCAATCACTAACCCTGGTGATATTATTTTAGTTCCAACACCAACCTTTTCGATCTATAGTCCTGATGCAGTAATTGCTGGCGGGACAGCTGTTGAGGTTGATACCTCAAAGACAGATTTTAAATTAACTCCAGAATTATTGAAGTCTTATTTAGACAAATATGGTGAACGGGTTAAAGGGGTTGTTTTTGTTAATCCATCAAACCCAACCGGGATAGCTTATACTCAAGAAGAACTCAATGCGCTTGCCAAATTAATTAAGGGCAAACCGATCTTTGCGATTAGTGATGAAATTTATAGCGAACTAATTTATGATGGTGGATATGCTTCGATGGCACGGGCGCTACCTGAGCAGACAATTTTAACAAATGGTCTTTCTAAATCGTACGCAATGACTGGTTGGCGGATTGGTTACCTTTGTGCACCAGAAGCAATTACTAATGAAATTTTTAAGGTCCACTCTTTTGTAATGACGGATGTTGCGACCTTTACTCAAGATGCTGCTGAAGCGGCCTTAAAGGGCGGTACAGCAGCAACTAAAGAAATGGATGAAAAATATATCCAACGTCGTGATTATATGAAGAAACGGCTGACAGCAATGGGGTTCGATTGTAGTCGGCCAATGGGAGCGTTCTATATTTTCGCTAAAATCCCTGATTTCTTAGAGCAAGATGATACTAAGCTTGTTTATGATCTTGTTAAGGACGCGCGGGTGGCAGTCACAGCAGGTTCATACTTTGGTAAAGGTGGCGACGGCTACTTGCGATTTAGCTACGCAACTGGGATGGATCAGATTAAAGAAGGAATGGATCGCTTAGAACAATACATTAATAAAGCACGCCAGTAGTATTGAATTAAAAGAAGCGACTCATGGTATTTGAGAAACATCAAATATCATGAGTCGCTTTAGGGTCTTTTCTATAGTTTAAAAAGAATTTAAGAGGCTTTGGAGTAAGCCTCTTAAATAAAAGAGTGAATTGCTTCAAAAAAGTTAATCGCTCAGTTTCTTGGCGTCAGCATCAATCTTTGCAAAACCAGAACCATTTGGCTTCTTGTTGCTACGCTTTTCCATGGCTTTACGTGCCATTTCCTTACGTTCTTGCTTACTAAGTGCCATCTAACTTCGCCTCTTTCCGAAACGCTTCAACAACATAGATATTACACAAATGTGATATATCTATATAATAATTATAACCGATTTTATTTTAAAATCAACGATCGGTGGTTAAATGTAAAGAAACTCTTCAATAATTTATGAAGTTCTTTAAATCTTGCAGCAAGTCGATTAAGATAAAAGCTAGTTATTAAAGTGAGGAGCGGTGCATAATGGCAATTTCAAGACACGAACAAGCTGCTCATGACGTAAGTGGAATTATTAATCAGCGGATTGCTGAAAAGGTTTCCTTCCTGCGCCAAGTGGACGAAGCAGTAAAAGATCACCATGATAAAAAAATCTATCAGTTATTGGATAATCAACGTTATGCTAAGGAGATTGAACATCGGGAGCAACAACCCAACAATCAAAGCGTGATGAGTCTAGTTGATGACATTACTAATTACTTAAGTAACTTCTTAAGTATTAAATTGATTGATTATTTAGGAAAGAAGTATCCATTCTTTTATTATGAGGAATATGAGACTGGTCATTATCGGGTCTACTTTGGTAATTGGTGGGATCGACGTGAATTTGGTGAATTGGACGTTCTCAACGTTCGCTTCCTGTTTAATAATGATGAATACGATAAACTGAAGAAGACATTCGAATTGTCCCGTGATAATAAGCGGTACAATAGCGATAAGATTGATAAAATCTCTGCTGAAAATGATCGGCTACAAGACTTAATCGATCATCAGCGTGAACGTGAAGAGCAGCGAACTAAGTTACAAGAGCAACTAAAGGATGTTAGTTCACGTTCAGGAATTTGGGAAAGTACTAAGAACAAGGAAAGCCGGCAAAGCCTTGTTGATGCTCTTCAAAAGTTAGAAGATGAAGAGGAAGAATCGCGAACAGCTACGCAAACAATCAAGGACAATGAGCAGGTAGTTCTATCGCTTTCAAAAGAAAATACGATTCTGAGCTATGAGCAAAAGAGCATTTTAGACACGTTTGGTTCCTTTGAAGACTTTGAATTAGCTAACCGTAATTTATACGCTAACTACATTAAGAGCTTATCTGATGACCAAGAAAAGCAGGTGACAGATGATGAACAATAAGCAAATGTTGAATCAACCATCTGAACAGTTAAATGCCTTGGCCCATTCTTTTGAGCACGGTCTGGAAATTGGTCAACATTACGTTAAATTACTAACTAAACTAGCCCAAACTGAAGATGCTCATGATCTTCTTACGGCAACAAACGATTTAGTAAATTTAGATTTAGAGGACGCGTTTGTTAAGTTTCCTCAACACTATCAGACTGCGGATTATTATTTGCTATTAATGGGACGATTGCTGGAAATGCACGCTAATGCAGAGTTCAAAATTACTGAAGATCCAACAAGTCATCGTTTTTATGCAACGATTTCTTCATTAGGTGAAAAGGTCCTCTTTCATTTTATTAAGGATGCGGAAGGGAATGCGGCCTTTACCGATGTTAATGATAATGAGCCGATTTTTTCTCTAAACCTCAAACATCAAATGTTGCGATTTAATAATAAGGCATTGGTAAACTACTTTATCATTAATGGGTTAAAAAAGTATTCGGATCTCGACTTACGCTCAGCAATCAAACCGTTATTGCTGTTTGCGCAAGCACTCCACGATGATTTGAATTTTGTAATTGATCGGGGAATCCTTGGTACAAGTAACCAACAACACTATGATTTAGCTCAGCCTGAACTGTCATTAACCGTAATCGATCGGTTATTCGTTGCTACTGCCGAAACCGACTACATGCTATTTAATTTGCCAAAGAATAATGGTGCTGAATTACGGCTTGAACGTCAGGTTAATCTTGATCTTTCGTTTGATCCTGATGACTACAGTCAACAATGGTTCTTCTCCGTTCAAGATCCTGACGCCCAAGTTTCATTCTTTGACCTGTTACTTCATTACCAACTAATTCGTGATTGGTACTTAAGCAATCGTGATGAATTAGCGGTTAAGTCGGATCCGTTAATGTTTGCCGATGATGAACAAGTTGAACAGGATGAGACGATAACCGATGAGCCAGTTCTTGAGGATGATGAGAAGAATGATTAATTGGACAACATTATTACATCAAGTAATTGATTTGGAACTCGATGTGGATGAGGCAAAGGAGCTGACGATTGGTCCAGAAACGCGCAAGCAAACAATCTTTGTTGCACTAGATGTAGAACTAGCAAAGCTTGCGAACAGTAATGGTTGGTTTAAAGTTCTTGATCAGCCCAAGAAAGACCCCCAGAAGTCACTTAAACATTACTTGCAATCACTTGAATTGTTGTTGCTGTTCAGTGCAAAGCAGCAGTGGACACATTTGATTGTTATGGATCAAAAACAATGGGATTTAATTCAACGAACTAAACCAACAACGAAACTTGTCGACCTTAATAAGCAATACTTAGCGATTAAACACTTTCTTAACGATGCTTACTACAATCATCGTCAGGAAAGCTTTCGTCATGCTTGGCATCTCCTAATAAAGTGGGGGCTGGTTGATTTAGAATTTAGTGGCGAAGAAGTTACTACTAAGTATAAAGAACTAATTGAACAGCAACGAACTTATTGGGTAAAAAATTAAAATCATTAATAGCAAAAAAAGAGGGCTGACAGTTTGTCAGTCCTCTTTTTTGTTGAATCGAAAACGATCATGCTTTCCGACTATTATAACTGTTACGAGAAGCAACATGTTTACCAGCTGCTTGATCATCATTATTGGCTTTGTTACCAAACATAATTTGACCAACAACTGAACCAATTAAAATTATTATAATAACAAAGAATGGTAACATGATAAATCACCTCAAAAAGCATTCTCTATTTTTATTATTAGACTTTTTCATTATTTTGCAATTAATAACTAATAAACTGACCTAATCTTTATTAAATGTTTAAAATATTATCAATTTTAGAAGATTTAGCATGAAAGGTTTAACTATCACTGACCCCCGTATTTTTTGAGTTATCAATAGATTATTATTAAATTATTGAAGACTGCTTATATCCTGAGCATATTATTTGTTTAATACTTAATTAGTTGAAAAGATAGCTAATAGATTGATAAATTAATCATATATTAAAAAATATTTCAGGAAATAAAATATAGTCATTCTAGGACTGTCAAGTTGCTCACGTAGATGATATTTAGTGTAAAAAATCACTTCCTATTTTAAAGGAAATGCTATTTTTGTTCTATACACTATCTGCACACAAAATAAAAAAGAAGCCTGATATAACAGACTTCTAACGTACTATTTAATGAAACGAGAGGGACTTGAACCCTCAACCCTCGGTTTAGAAGACCGATGCTCTATCCAGTTGAGCTACCGTTTCAGACAGGTTATAGTATATAATTTTACGTCCATAATTGTCAATGTAGTTTGAAAATATATTGTATTTTTTATAGAATGATTACTTTGATTGTTTGACTGAACCGCTTTCAAAACCTATACTTTAAATTAGTAGAAGTACGAAAGCGAGGGGAACTTAAGCTGAAATCGAAGGGATGATGATTTATGGCAGGTAATAAGACAGATCCACGTGTGGTGAAGACACGGAATAGTCTTCGTAAAGCACTAGTTTATCTAATGCGAAGAGAAAAATTAGAAGACATCAGCGTTCAAAAAATTACTGAAACCGCCAACATCACCCGGGGAACTTTCTATCTTCACTATAAAGATAAGAAGGACTTCATCAGATCGGCGATTAACGAGATTCTTGATGAATTCTTTGATCAAGTGATGGTAGAGAGTGAGGACCTTAGTTTTTCTAAAGGGCAAACGGTGCAGGTGTTCTCACTCCAGAAGGCGTTTCAGTACATTGAAAGTGAAGCTGATATTTTTGATGTATTACTGAATAACGAACGAAATGACTTCTTTTATGAACAACTTTATGATCGGTTATCTGAACAGCTATCAAGGTTTTACACCGTGATGGCTGAATCAGATGAGCAACCAAAAGTTCCCTTGAATTTACAGATCTCCTTCATTGATTCAGCACTTCTTGGGATAATAAGTCATTGGCTAAAAGACGGTATGATTTATACATCACGATACATGACTCAAAGCGTGGGGAAGATGCTTGATCAGTTAGATTCTAACAATATCCTCTTACTTGACTTCTTTAGTCATGAGGCTGAGCCAGCATTACAGGATATTCAATGAATCTTAATTTAAGGAGCGTCAGAATGGCAATTAGTCAGCTGACACTCCCTTTTTGAACTCTATAAAAGTTATGGTTGACTAATTAGTTGATTTTTGATATTATGCAATTGTTGTATTTGTGACCTAACAACTACAACCGCACGCTGCCAAGTTTAAAGCATTTGCTGCTTGGTTCGGCGAGTCTTAGAAATTAAGGAGGTGCACAAATTTATGTACGCAATTATCGTAACTGGCGGTAAGCAATACAAGGTAGAAGAGGGTTCATCCATCTACGTTGAAAAGCTTGATGCTAAGGAAGGCGACAAGGTTACTTTTGATCAAGTTGTCTTTGTTGGTGGCGACAGCACTAAGATTGGTACTCCATTAGTTGATGGCGCATCAGTTGAAGCTACTGTTGATAAGCAAGGTAAGGAAAAGAAGGTTGTTACTTTCAAGTACAAGCCTAAGAAGCACACCCACACTAAGCAAGGTCACCGTCAACCATACACTAAGGTTACTGTTAACAAGATCAATGCTTAATGCGGAGGTAAATAATGATTCGGGTAACTTTTAATTTAAATTCGGATCACCTAATTACCGCTTTTCAGATGGCAGGGCATGCCGATGCTGGTCCTTATGGTCAGGATATTGTTTGTGCTGCTGCATCTGCTTTATCGATATCTACTATTAATGGTTTGACGCAGGTTGCTAAAACCAAGCCGAATGTTGATAGTGATGATGATAATGGTGGCTTTCTCGATGTTACTGATATTAGTTTGGCTCATGATGCTCAGATTATTATGCAGACGTTCTTCAATGGAATGAATGATATTGCAGAAAGTTATCCTCAAAACATTGAAATAAAAATGTTTGAAAATTAAAAATATTTGCTGGAGGTGAACAATTATGATTATGAATTTACAATTCTTCTCTCACCACAAGGGGGGCGGTTCCACTGCCAACGGTCGGAACTCAGCTGGTCGTCGTCTTGGTACTAAGGCTGCTGATGGTTCAATCGTTACAGCTGGTTCAATCATTTACCGTCAACGTGGTACTCACATTAACCCTGGTGAAAACGTTGGCCGTGGTGGTGACGATACCCTTTACGCTAAGGTTGCTGGTCGAGTTAAGTTTGAACGTCTTGGCCGTGACAAGCGGAAGGTTTCTGTTTACCCAGTTGCTGAATAAACGGCAAAATACTAAATCCCTTGAAATTACTGCTATTTAGCCAATAAAAAAGTCCTCCTAATTACGCTAGGGGGACTTCAGGGGGAAAACTAAAGTAAATTAAGTTTTGAGTCGAGTTTTTGCTCGGCTTTTTTTGTTACATGCAAATAAATATCTTTGGTGGTTTCAGCATCTTTATGACCTACTCGATTTTGAATTAAGTAAAGTGGAACACCTAATTCTGCAAGCTTGGAGATATGAGTATGGCGGAATGTATGGAGTGATAAGGTCTTCTTAATGTTTAATTCTGATTTTGCTTTACGTAACCAAAAGTTTAGAACAACATTGCCAAGCGGATGGCCCTGTTTTGATTCAAAAATAAAATTTGATTTGAATGGGTGGTCAATCAGTTCTTGCTTAATTATTAATTGTGCACGGGCATTTAATGTGACATCACGCCGACTTGAACTTGTTTTCGGTGAAGCCTGTTTTTGACCATTAACTAGGGTACTATTCACAGTTGCTACCGTTTTGCCGTCAGTTTGTTTATGAATATCAGAACGGTAAAGCGATGCTGCCTCACCATATCTCATACCAGTTAGATATAAGAACTCACAGAAGCGCCCATAGTGTGGTGAACGCTTATACATATAGCTAAGAACCTGTTTTAGTTCATCATCATCAAGAAACTTTTGAGAAGTCTTTTCTGCTACTTCTTCACTTCGATAATTGACTTCAACTTCTGAAATAGGGTTACTCTTAATGTAATCGTGCTTATAAGCATATCTGAACATGTTACCAAGAGTCCCTTTAAATTTCATTACGCTGGAGTTTTTATAGTTCTGTTCATAGATTAGGGAGTTAAGGTAATCTTCAAGAAGAACCGGTTTTACTTTCTCGACTAAAACATCTTCGCCAATATCAGTTACTATTTTGTTGGCCCTGCTCTTTGCATTGTCATAGGTATGATACTTAACTAAGGTTTGATAATTTTTAAGCCATTCTTCGGAAAGCTGTTTTAAGGTGATACCGTGTTTAAGAGTTCCATCTTTGATGTGCTGTAATCGTTGCCTTATTTTCGCTTCTAATGCCGCTTGCGCTTGTTTGCGAGTATGTGCAGTATTCTCTTCAAGAGTTAGTGAGACACGCTTATTTTTGCCTGTGAGGGGGTCTTTATACTGTTCAACGAATTTATAGTTATCCTTATCTCGTTTTTCTACCCACATAATTATTCCTCCTCAAAATTAATCATGCTGACAGACTCTTCTAGATCATCTAATAGTTCGTTTTCTTCGATGAACTTAATCCATTTTTCCTTAGGTGTGTGATTGTTAGCTTTAACGGCTCGAGCGAGTTTGTCATAAATATTACTAATAAATTGATCAGTGAACTTATCAACTTGCCGTTCAATTCGTGCGTCATTCCATCGTTTAGCTGGTTGCCGCTTTTTATTTTTGGCTTGTTGATCTGCTCTAACTTTATCTTTGAAGTTAGCAACAGCAGTTGAGTTGTTATCAATATATTCTAGTAATTCTGAAGTGTCCTACAATTGTTAGACAAGAATCTAATGATTGTGGGGTACTTTTTAT
>ENA-UOJG01002662-UOJG01002662.1-human-gut-metagenome-genome-assembly--contig:-C47-NODE-2662-length-14487-cov-16.675928_pt1 | contig 14487 bp, 7 predicted proteins | sample MGYA00242340_ERZ723887 | MGnify/ENA metagenome assembly ERZ723887 | reverse complement strand
AAACACCACAAAAATATTTAATAAATAATAAAATTATGTTTTAATTAATATAAATAATTATTTAATAATTAGGGACTCCAATATGAATTCTAAAATTTACTTTAAAGTGCATATAACATTCAAAAAACAGAAACCTGTATTAAAAGAATTAAAAAGAGAATCTTAAACAAAAAGATATGATATAAATATAGCAATAAATTTTAAAAGTTGTCGTAAGAACTATCAATCAAAATAAATCAGTTAGAGATTCTATAATCCTCTATGTTATTTTTATATAAATTAAATATCTTAAAAAAGAATTTATTATATTTTTCATGATTCTCTAGGTCTTCTTTTTCAATTTCTATAGCTTCATCTCTCAATGTCTTTTCGATTTTATCTTCATCAAATATCATGTGAGTTCCAGTTGCCCTTCCAACACCAGTTAAAAGTGCTGAAACTGTGTAAGCAAAACTCCTATCAACATCTTGTGAAAAATTATTTTCTTCACCATACATATATGCAAAAGCTGCCCAAAGGCCAGAAATTGAGTTTACTTCTTCTTCAATATCAAAATCATCCAAATAAGAAATTAGTTTTTCCCTAGAAAAATCATTATCAATAATCTTTGGAGTGAAATCCCCTTCAAAATAATTTTTAGAAACTTGAGCTTTTTCAAGCATATTTTCATATTCAACAGCTTCTTTTGGCATTTTTAGTTCATTTTTACAGGCATATCTAAAAAGAGTATGTTTACAAACATCTCCCCAATGCCTTTCTAAATCATCGATTAAAAAATCTTTTTTGTTTCCACTTTTTAAAGCTTTTTTAATAGTTACTTTTGGAATTTCAACTAAAAAAAGATCTCCAGTTTTATAATTAGGATTATTTTTTGTATATACTTCTTTTTTATCTAAATCAAAATAAAAACGAACATTCTTATCTAAATCCTGATTAAATGTTTGATTCACAATATTTTCTATATTAAAAACCATTAAACTATTCTCTAATTCATGCAATTGTTGATTTAACTTTTGTGCTTTTAATTTATTAGCTTCCTTCATTTGTTTCAATCCCCCTTTTAGAAAATATTGCTTTTAACTGTTTAATTTAATCTTTAGTGAAGAGAATATTTGGATTTAGAGTTTCATCATCCATTTTTTTATAATACTACATTTAAAATTATCATTTTAACAAATAAGCCTATATTTTAATGAAAATATTGTTTAATAAATTGTCAGAAACTTCAACAACATCTCCATTAGATACTAATGAGATAATACCGTCTTCTTTATTAAAATTAATGATAGACCCAACATCCAAACCTAAACTTTTAATCTGGTCAACAAAAAATCGACTTCCCCGAATAAAGCAAATAGTGCCAACAATGTCTGAATTAATTTCAGATAGTGATAAAATATTGTTTTCTCTCATTAAAACGTTGTCAAATTCTTTTTCATTAATACAATCTTGACAATTGTTAAAATTAAAATTACATGCAGGAATAATCTTTTCATCAGGACATAAATCCGGTTGATTTAACATGAAACACAATGCCCTTTCAGCCTCATCAGATAAACTATGCTCCATTTCACATGCTTGACTATGTACATTCTCTTCTTTAATTTTAAGAACATCAGATAAAAATTTCTCAAGAATTCTATGTTTTCTTGTAATTTTTTGAGCTATCTTCATCCCATCATCAGTTAAAGAAGCTCCTTTATAGGGAATATATTCAATATAACCAAGCTTTTCTAATTTTTTAAGCATTTGTGTTACACTACCTGGTGCAATACCTAATTCTTTAGACAGTTTGGTTGTTGAAACCTGTTCTTTATTACTTCCATTACGATAAAGAACTTCTAAATATTCCTCAATATTCTCGCTAATATTATCTTTTTCCATACAACCACCAAATTTATTATAATATTAAATTTTAACATATAAATATATTTGGTTAACCTAAATTCTATGTAAAAGATAGATATTTAAAAAAAGAAAAATTTTAAGGAAAAAATTCCTTAAAATGTAAGGATAATATGATAGGAGGAAAAAGAAATGAATATTCCTCAAATAAAGTACTTACCCTAGGAAAAAGAAATCAATTTTCCTTAAAATGGAAGTGTATCATAATATCCAAATAATGTATATGTTTTTGTATTCCAATTATTAATGACTCCAAATGAGTTTCTAGAACTGGTAGTATCTGCATTAACCCATTTTCCATTGATTTTAATTTGAACCCATACATGTCCAGTATATAAACCTGAACTAAAAGTACATTTACCATGGACAAATCTAGAAGTTAAACCAACAGATTTAGCCATTGCAACTAATAATTGAGATTTATCACAACAATTACCAGATTTTGAAGATAAAGTCCCGTCTGCACCTTTTTGAGTGTTATAGTAAAATTGGTATGCAATTTTATCTCTAACATAATTGAATAATGCAGTAGCTTTTTGAGTCTCTGTAGTCAAACCATTAGTTAATGATTTAGCTAATCCAGATACTGAATTAGAAGCTCCACCATCACTCCATTTAATAGCAACGGTAAGAGGCATTACTTTATTACCATTATAATAACTTAAAATTCTTGAAAAAGAATCAATTAATTCATTATAATTAATTTTGCCAACTGCAGAAGAAGCATAATTAGGAGCCTGACCATTATTAACAATATATTGAGCAACCCTATTTGCTAATTCTAAATATTGACTTTTATCCAAAGTTGATGAAATAGAATCTCCGAAAGGATTTTCTGGTTTACTTACATCAATCAATTTTATGCTTCCAGTATTGGATGAACCAAGATTTCCTATAGCTTTTGAAATTAGATATAAGAACTGTGGAGCAGATACCTGTTTATTTCCCACTGTAACAACTTCAGGAATTCTACCATTAGCCTCATAAAATGCTTTAACATTTTTAGCAGCAGCTAAAATTTCATTCAATGAAACAGTGTTAGAAGATTCAGAACCCCCTGCAGCACCAGAGCCAGATGTAGAAAATGTAACTGAGCTTGGTAACGCTTTATTAGTATTATAATAAGCAAGAATTCTTGAAAAAGAATCTATTAACTCATCATGACTAATTCTACCAATGGCAGAAGAAGCATAATTAGGAGCCTGACCATTATTAACAATATATTGAGCAACCCTATTTGCTAATTCTAAATATTGGGCTTTATTTAAACTTGATGAAAGAGCATCACCAAATGATGATTGACAGTTATCAACTTTAATTAATTTAATATTTTGAGTATTAGATGCACCAATATTTTTTATTGCCACTGAAAGTAAGTATAAGAATTCTGATTTAGATATCTTTACTGTTCCTACAGTTACTTCAGAAGGAATTTTACCATCTGCACCAATTTTTTTAGCTGCAGCTTGTATATCACTTAATGAAAAAGTGTTTGATGTGCTACCTGAGCCTGCAGGAACTGGAGCAGAAAATCCTTTTAAATAAACCTGTGAAGATGAAAGTTTTTCTTTACCAGTGACACCACAGAAATCGCAGTCACAGAAAGAACAGGTTAATTCACCTTCAGGAGTATGTTTAGGATTATCTTGTAAAGTACCATAATATCCACATTTTGGACAGTAATTATACCAAGTAGCACTATATTTGATATATTGGTACTTGTCAGTAGCTACTGAAGGATACATTACTACAGATATCTTATGATCATCAATAATATTAGTCACATACACGTATGCAGGCATAGCACCAGTGGTTTTAACATAATTGATGATTTTAGCATATGAGTAAAGTAATGTGGAGTACTTCATTTTACCTATAGCAGTAGACATATAATCTGGAGCTTTTTTATTAGTTTCTATATAATTAACAATACTTCCTGCAGTGGAAGTGAAATCATTTTGCTTAAACTCTTTACGCATTGCATCCCCACTTGGATTTGTAGGATTTGCAACGTTAATTATAGCGAATTCATTTTGATTTTTATTGGAAACATATAAAGACATTAAGTAAAGGAATTGTGGAACGCTACAAACTTTATTGGAAATTTTAATAGAGTTTGGTAAAGCGCCATTTGCTTCCATATATTCCTTTAAATATTTAGCTCCGTCCTGAATTTCAGATCTTGTAAATTTTGTTCCAGTAACACCACTATTAGACCCGTCATTAAGAGTTTTAAAGTCTAAGAAATTGGTAATACCGTATCTGAAAATCATGACACCTGCAGCAGAACCTTTAAGTCCTGCATTTGCATCAGCAGCAAGCTCTGAAACAGATAACTTAGCAGTATTGCTGTCTGACTTATAAGATTGTATACCACACCAGATTTGTGCATCTTTACAATTGTCAACAAACCATTTGGTGGTTTCAGTAATCCAACTTGATGGCTGTCCATAATTACCTTTGTAAATCATTGGAACAATAACATCTAAATACTTTCCAAGAACTGAAATGTCTTGACCATAATAATAAGTATTGGCATTTTTTTCAGGCATAATTGCAGCAGACATGATAATGTTAGGATTTACTGCATGAACTGCTTCTGTACACATTTGAACAAAAGTGTTAATTGCAGTTACACCATTTGTATATTTATATGCAGTTCCTGGGAATCTAAGATAATCTAAATGAATTCCTGCTAAACCAGAGATACTTGCATATGATTTAGCTTCGTTAATTTTTTCATTGAATAATTGATAATTAAGATTACCATTAGATAAAACTGGTGATATGAATGAACCGTCATAGAATACTTCCATCCATATATGGACTTTTATTCCATAACTGTTAGCTTTTTGAATCCAATCAGTAACAGCTTTTTTACCATGTAAATCAATAGCATAGCTATTGAGGAAAATGTTGTTAGTTCCTTGACTTGCAAGGCTTGCTAAATTTACATTAGGCATGTCTCTTCCGAACAACCAGTAACCATATCCGTTACCAGCTGTAAGAACAGTTCTAATCTGACTAGAACCTTGACTAGCTTTATATTGGGAAGTGCCTTCAAATTTATATCCTATGGTGTATACACCAGGAGATAAATTAATAAGCAATGAAGCTACACCTTCAGAATTGGTTACTTTAGTGTAACTTGCAGTCTTTACAGTGAAAATCACTTTCTGATTCGGTAAAACGTTACCTTTTTCATCAGTTAATAATACTGTAAAGTAGCTTTGACCCTTAACATACTCTACTCCACCAAGATATTTGATATTGGTATTTGAACTTGATATAACTTGGAGAGTAAAAGTCTTTGAGACTTCTTCAAAATCGGAACTTCCATTGAACTTACAAATTATATCGTATGTTCCTTGAAGTAGATTTATTGGTAATGATGCCCAACCCTCAGCATTAGTAATGACAACATAATCCTTACCTTTTATTGAAAGTGTAATCTTTTGGTTAGGTAAAGGTATGTTATCTACTGAAAGCTTGACATAGAATTTTCCACCAGCATTATACACTACTGTGCTGGTATTAGTACTTAAATTCGGTTTGGTTGAAGAAAACAATCTTACATTAGATGTAGTGGTTTTCTTACTGTACCCTGTTTCATTAACAGCATATGAAACAGCTACTGTATTGGTATTTGAAATAATCTTTACGCTAGCCATTCCATTACTATCAGTAACAGTATTGTAATTAATACCGTTGATGGTAAAGTATATTTTTAAATTTGATATAGGGTTACCGTTTACATCTTTAACAGTGACACTAAATGAAGATCCGTTTTTAATTATTGTAGGACCTGCCTCAAAAATTACTTGTTTACCATGAAAAATATTAATTGTTGTAGTGTTTGATGATGCTTTGTATGCGCTAGTTCCTGCAAATTTAAAAGTAGCACTATAACTACCATCTTCTAAAGTATTAGTAAATCTAACAATTCCATTACTGTCACTAGTACCTGTATAAGTTTTACCGCCTACAGTTAAAGTAACTGCTAAATTAGGAACTGTATGACCTAAGCTATTATATATTGTAGCAGTGATTTTATCATTTGATAAATCAGTGCCTGGCTTAATATATGTATTGAGCCCAGATACTACCTTAATAGTATTAGTATACTTTAAACCGTCATTCTCATTCAAAGTAACAATACTGTATGTACCTGCCCTTAAGTTAATAGGCAAAGTAGCAATACCTTGATTATTAGTAATCATAGTATAAGTCTTACCTGGAATAGTGAAACTTACTTTAGTACCTACAGAGGGACTGCCTGCTCCATTAACTACCTTAACTGAAAATTGCTGATTATCTAAATATCCTTTAGTAAAATCACTTGTTGTTAATGTAGATAATACTTTAATTGAGTTAGTGCAGGAAGTACCATCTAGCAAGTTCTTTGCAATAATGGTATAAGCTCCAGGACTTAAATTAATAGTCAAACTAGCTACACCATTACTGTTGGTAGTTGCATAGTATGTTTTACCCTTAACAGTGAAACTAACATCTGCACCTGCTAATGGTTTATCTTTTCCCATTACAGTAACTGAATATTGGGTTCCGTTCCTGTAGTATTTAACAAGATCGTCGCCAACTACTGAGGGAATGACTTTTAAAGTAGCTACATCGCTAGAAGAGTCGTATAATGGATTGCCATTAAAAATTACGTTAATGGTATATGTTCCAACCCTTAAATTAATAGGCAATGATGCTACCCCATCAGCATTAGTTTTCAATGTATATGCTTTAACACCTTTAATGTCGAAAGTTACATCCTGATTTGCAATACCATTGCCATTGGAATCAGTTAACTTAGCTTCAAAATTTGTGCCATTCTTGTGATATTTTACAACATCCGGTGCATCAACATGTGTTGACTTATTTGAGCTTACCGCAGAATAGGCAGAAATTTTTTCAGTGTTATTCATATCTTTTTCGTTGTTAACAACTGAAGTATCTGATGCTTCCGATAAAAGATTAACATCTGCATCTTGTGAAATAAGTTCTGCATTGTAATCTAAACTTTCATTATCCATTGCATTAATAGCTGAAATTGAACTAAAAATTATTGCAACTATTATGAAAATGAATAAGAGTCGTCTCGTCAAAATTATTTACCTCCTATACTTTAATTCTAACAACCATGAATACTTGGTACCAGTAAATCAGAAGCAGTAAGGAAAAAAATATACTAAAAATCTGACAACAATAGATACCATAATATCCATACATTATTATTTTACATGATATTATTATATAAACCTATTTATTTATAGTACCTATTGTCAGAGCTCCAATTCTTTATATGGCTATTGAAAATGCTTCAAATATTACAAAAATAATTAAAGATTAATAAAATAAGTCATTACTTAATATATAATGCTATTTTTAAAGATTAAAACAATAATTAATCTCTTTTAAAAAGCTTGATAATATGACCTTATTTAATCAAAAAACATTGTAAATTATTAAATAAAAGAAAAAATAACCTTAAAAATAATAGTTAAAATAAAAATAAGCATATTTTATTGAGTACTTGATTAAAATAGCTATTAAAATCAAAAAAAAAAGAAATGTTATTAAAACCATCATCAAAATGACAATGGAATTAATATTCAATAAAATTTAAAATAATGTTTTAAAGTTAATCATGTTAGAAAAACCATAACAGAATACCGAAATACCATCTGCACCAGCATTAACAGCCATTTTAGCATCAGAATATAATTCTGCAGCAGGAATTGGTACTTTCAATGCATCAGCCCTATATCCTAACAAAGAAGCCCAAACAGGAGCACTACTATGATCTTTACACCATTTAATATAATGAGACATTAAACTGTGACTAGCTCCAGGTATTGAGGACTTGTAAACTAGTTGTATGACCACATCAACATACTTTGAAAATGCTGCAACATCTTGGCCATATTTAGATATGCCATCACCAGCTCTTCCTAAAAATGCAATTGAAAGAATTAAGTTTGGATTTATGCTTTTAGTTACATGAGAATAATCTTTCACAAAGTTAGTAATTACAGATGCTGCATTTGGATATTTATATGCATCTCCAGTAAATCTAACAAAATCAAGACTAATTCCAGCTATACCTGGCAGGACAGCAAAGTATTTACATTCAGCAAGAACTTGATTCATTAATTTATAATTTGGAGTTCCATCTGATAGAATAGGTGGATAGAATACCTCTCCCTTAAATACTGAAACCCAAATATGAACATTTATTCCATAAGAATTGGCTTTTTGAACCCAATTAAGAACTGCATCTTCACCATATCTGCCAATATTAGCTGAACGAACTATTAAATCAGTAATCCCACTATTTTTAATAGCTGCAAAATCTACAGGTGTCAGAAATATATCAATAAGATAAAAATTATGCCTATCATATAATTTAGAAACAATATTGATTTTTTTAGATCCTGAAGAAGCAGAAAGGTAAGAATTACCAGCAAAGCTGTAGCTTATAGACCATGTGCCAACACTTAAACCAATAGGTAATGAAGCTACACCATCTTCATTAGTCTTTTGGTAATAAACATTGTTATTAATTATTATTTTGATGTTTTGGTTAGCAATAGGAATATTGTTTGAACCTGTTAGCCTTACAGGGAAACTTTTACTGTCTTCTTTATATAAAGTTGTACTTCCAGCATATTGGAGTTTAGTTCCAATCTTATCTACTACATTAATAGTAAATGTTTTTGAAGACTTGACAACTCCAGAGTAAGTACATACTACATTGTATTTACCAGAATTTAATCCAGTAATAGTTAATTTAGCTATACCATTTTTATCAGTAACAACATTATAGCTTTTACCATTAAGTGTTATGCTTACTATCTGATTTGAAAGCAGAATGTCTCCTATAGAAAGTTTAACAGTAAACTGTTGATTGTTAACATAAGTTAAAGCACTACTTGAAAATACTGCATTAGATGAAGTTATCACTTTCAAATCTGCAGAGACTTTTGCCTGAGCGTAATTTGTTTGGCTAACTGTATACTGAATAGGGGTATTCTGTGGCCATAAATTGATTTTCAAACTAGCTACACCATTACTATTGGTAACTACATTGTATTTAACACCTTTAACAGTAAAGTATCCTTTTATATTAGGTAATGATTTTCCTTGAGCATCTTTGACGGTAACTGAATAATAGTCACCTCTATTTACTACATCTGTACCTGCTTCCACAGTTACTGGCTTGCCTTCTAAAACAGTGATCTTAGTATCTAAATAAGTTCCTGTAAAATAATCATCATGGCAATCATCACAGTATATAAAAGTGGCATCGTAAACTCCAGGCTTAAGATCTGGATTGAAGCTAGCTACACCTTTAGGACCTGTGGTTACAGTGTAAGCTTTTCCATCAACAACAAAATTGACAACAGCATGTATTCCATGATTTAACCTATTATATAACACTACTTTAATAGGTTCGCCAGAATTTTCTGTTATTTCACCGTTAATAAGTTTAATATGACTTTCAAAAGATGGGCTGATTTGAATAGTATTAGTACGGGATTCTTGAAGTTTTGATACATATGTCTTGATAGTGTATTTTCCAGGAGCATAATATATCTTAAGTTGAGCAAAACCTTTATCGTTGGTTGTTTCACTAAATTTTGATGTTTCGGAACCAGCAGTTACAGTAAAGTCAACTTTAGTATTTCCTAATGGTTTACCGTATTTATCCAAAACTGTGACATTAAAATGCTGTTCATCATCTAAATACAATTTAGAAAGGTCATTTGTAAAAATACTTATATAAACCTGAACATTGCTTATCACATAGCTTTTATCAGCTACATTAATTGTTTTGATAGAATATGAACCTTTAGCAAAATTAGCTAAATCTAACTTAACTATACCATTGCTGTCTGAAACATTTTTGTATAGTTTACCGTTAATGATAAACTGGGCTGTTGATTTAGCTAAAGGCTTACCATCAGGTTTTAATATTTTAACTGTAAATATAGTGTTCCCCTTATAAAAATTGCTTCCACCAACATGGACAACTGTAGGCAATACTTCAATCGTATTGGAAATAGAAGTTCCATCTTTCAGATTTTTAGTGACAATAGTGTACTTACCCTGGCTAAGACCTATAGGAAGAGCTGCTATACCTTGACTGTCACTAGTCCAACTGTAAGTTTTACCTTTAACTGTAAAAGTAAGCTTACTGTATTGTAAAGGAGTACCATCAGGCTTTAATAATTTAACTGTATATTTAGTTCCATTATTAAAGTACTTTTTAATGTTTCCACCAGTTATTGTTGGTAAAACTTTAATGGTATCAACTCGATAAGTATTATCTACCAAATTTCTGGTAGTAATCGTATAGGTACCTGGACTGAATTTAAGATTATTGTATCTTGCTTTTCCTTGACTGTCACTAGTCCATCCATAGGTTTTACCGTTAATTGTAAATGAAAGTTTACTGTATGATAAAGGAGTACCGTCTGATTTCAACAGTTTAACTAAAAAATATTTATCACCACAGTATTTAACTAAGTCATCAGTAACGATATTTGGCAATACTTCTATCTTTGAATTGAAACTATGGAAATAAGATGAATCAGGACTAATATATGTTGATCTGATTGTGTAATTTCCCTGAAGCAGGTTAATTGGAAGAGAAGCTACTCCATTGGCATTGGTTGTTCTTATATACTTTACACCTTTAATAGTGAAAGTAATCTCACGACCTGGAATAGGGTTTCCATCCAAATCTTTCAATATTGCTTCAAAATTAGTGCCATTCTTATAATACTTAACAATGTCTGGAGCTACAAGAGTACTTGGCTTTTCCTCTTCAACAGAGATATTTTCATCATCGTTTTGTGAATCCACTAAAACATTATTATCTAACGTATCATTATTAATATCCATTGCATGAATAGCCGAAATTGAACTGAAGCAAATTACAGCTATCAGCAGAATAAATAAGAATCGTTTTTTCATAAAAAATATCACCTCAAGTCAGTGAGTAAAAAAACATCTCACTACCTTAATAACTTATGTTACAATCAGCATATATAATTATTGTAAAGTATTTAAAAGTAGTGTTTAAAAAAAGAGAAAGTGAAATGTAGGGATATAATAATCCTTACATCATTGGAGGCATTCCGCCCATACCTGGAGCTGGAGGCATTGGTGGCATACCACTATTGTCGTTTCCAGATTCGTCAGGACCTGTGGAGTTTAAACCATTTTTAGCTGCAATCATATCGTCAATACGTAAAATCATTTCAGCTGCTTCGGTTGATGACTGGAGAGCTTGCAATTTAACTTTCAATGGCTCTAATACTCCAGCTTTTTCCATGTCTACCACTTTTCCAGTAAAGACATTAATTCCCATGTTCGGTGATTTTTCATGTGCTGCTTTTAAATCTGCAATAAGATTAATAGTATCTAAACCTGCATTTTCAACTAATGTTCTTGGGATTATTTCTAAAGCTTCGGCAAATGCTAAAATAGCTAATTGTTCTCTTCCCATTACAGAGTCGCCGTAATCTCTTAACTGTTTTATAAGTTCTATTTCAGTAGCTCCTCCACCAACCAGAACTTTTTCATCTTTAATGGTAGCTGCAACTACACCTAAAGCATCGTCCAATGCCCTTTTTATTTGTTCAGTTACGTAACGAGTACTTCCTCTAAGTACAATAGAAGTAGCTTTTGGATTTTCACAATCTTCAATAAAGGTTAATTCATGGTCAAAGATCTTTTTAACATAGATGTGACCTGCAGAACCTAATACCTCAGGAGTTAAGTCTTCAATATCGGTTACTATTTTAGCTCCAGTAGCTTTGTTTAATCTTTCCATGTCAGATTTTTTAACACGTTTATAAGCTACAATACCTGCCCTGTTTAAGTAATGTTCTGCCATGTCATCAATACCTTTTTGACAGAATACCACATTAGCTCCAGATTTAATAACGCAATCTACTAAATCTTTTACCATTTCTTCCTCGTTACTTAAGAAAGCTTCAAATTGTTCAGGACTTGTAATGTCAATTTTACTGTCAGTATTGATTTCTTTTAATTGAATAGGATACTTGATAAGTGCTATTTTAGCATCTTTAATATCTCTAGCCATAGCTTTAGAAACAGGAGTTTTATCCATGATTATTCCTTCAGCCAAGAAGGAATCTTCCACTGAATCTCCAGAAATCCTTTGAATGTTAATACTTTGCTTGTCTACTTTTCCATCTTCTTCAATTCTTAATGCTGCATCTACAACTAAATCAGCTAAGTGTTCTTTTGCAAAGTCAGATCCTTTACCAGTCATAGCAGTCATAGCTACCTTTTTCAAGGTTGCTTTGTCTCTTCCATCAATAGCTATGTTGTTTAATATTTCAATTGCTTTTGCAGCAGCACTTCTAAATCCTCTTAAAAGGAGAGCTGGAGCAATGCCATCTTCTAATAAATTTTGAGCTTTTTGTAATAATTCTCCTGCAATTACAACAACAGAAGTAGTTCCGTCTCCAACAATATCCTCTTGTTTTTTAGCAATTTCTACAAGCATTCTAGCTGCAGGTTGTGCAATATCCATATCTCTTAAAATAGTTGCTCCATCATTAGTAACTGTAACTTCTCCTGTAGAATCAACTAACATTTTGTCCATTCCTTTTGGTCCTAGAGTTGTTCTAACAATGTTTTCTAAAATTTTAGCAGCAGTAATATTCATTCCTAATGCATCTTTTCCTGAGTATCTCTCAGTGCTTTCAGGTAAAATGAATATTGGTTGATTTACCATAAATATCACCTTAATTTTAATTAAATTATATAACATTAATAAATGAGTTTAAGGTTATATAAAAAGATTACTAGTTATTAATAAAAAAAAATAGTACTCATAAAAAAAAATTATGAGTTTTTAATTTCACTAGCTAGTTTTTTACCCATTTCATAACAATGGTCTAAAACTTCTTCAGTTGGGATGTATGTAGTGTCATATTGATCAAGAACATCAAAACCAGCTGCTTCCAAATCAGTAGCTAGTTTCCTGTTAGCTCCTCCACCCCATCCTTTAGAACCAAAGCAAACAGCTTTTTTAGCATAAGTTGTTGCCTTAAAATTAAGAGCTGTTAAATAATAGACAGTATCGCCAAGACTTGGATATGGGTTGTTCATAATGGTTGGTGATCCAAAGCAAACAGCTTTTGAATCTAAAATATCAGTTACAACGTCACATCTTTCATCTTCATGAAGGTAGTACATTTTGACTTCTACTCCTTCAGACATAAGACCTTCAGCCATAGCTTGCGCCATTTTTGGAGTTGAATGATGCATAGTGTCATATACAAATGTCACTTTATCTTTACATTTTCCGTTTGCCCATTGATCATATTTTTCGATGATTACTTCTGGTTTAGTTAAGATTTGACCATGAGAAGGAGCAATCATTTTAACCTGTTCAAGGATACCTGCGTCTCCTAATTCTTTAATTTTATTTCTATACATCATTGATGATGGAGTAATAAGGTTAGCATAGAATTTTTGAGCTTCTTCCATCAATACAGCTTCATCAACTTCATAATCATATCTTTCACTTAAACAGATATGTTGACCAAATGCATCATTAGAACATAAAATTCCATCTTCCACAATTAAAGTAAACATACTATCAGGCCAGTGTAACATTGGAGCCTCTACAAAGGATAATGTTTTACCACCTAATTCAACCTGATCACCAGTTTTTACAGTGGTAAAATCAAAGTCTTTCAAGTAAGGTAAATGACTTTTTAAACCTGCTACAGCCATGTTAGAACAATAGACCTCAACATCTGGGAATTTTTTAACAAATTCAACAAGAGTACCAGAATGATCATTTTCAATATGGTTTTGAATAATAACATCAATATTGAATTCTCTTCCTTCTTGTTCGAATGCGTCTTTTACTCTTCCCCATAATTGAGCACCTTGACCAGGATAAACATTATCAATTAAAGCTACTTTATCCTCACCAAAGACTAAATAACAGTTATATGTAGTTCCATCTAATTTATATCCATGGTAGTCTCTAAGGTCCCAATCTAAAACTCCAACCCAATAGACACCATCTGTAATTTTTAATGCATCAGCTTTCATAAAAAAAATATTCTCCTATTTAAGTTGTTGATATAATATTTGATTATTATTATATAAAAAAATAGTCATCTTGAAATAGAAAAATTTTTTAAAAAAAAAAGATATGTGATATTTACATATCACAAACGCATTTATCACTGTAAGTATAGTAGAACCTGTATTGTTCATTTACGACAGTGATATATTCAAAGCATCCACCAATAATCTCTGCAATTTTTAATAAATCATCAATAGGGATTTTTTCAGAATTATTAATACTTACATTGAAAATAACTTCATCACCTAAGATATCATAATCTAACATATCATTTTTATGTTTAAACTCGTGTTTTTTAAGAATTTCTGATACCTGTTTTTCTATATCTTCATTAAATTTTACCATAATTTTCATCCTCCAATTTAAAAATTATAGATAATAATATGAGATTCTATTATATAAATCTATTGTATTAACCCTCTTGTACTTAA
>ENA-UOJG01002656-UOJG01002656.1-human-gut-metagenome-genome-assembly--contig:-C47-NODE-2656-length-14514-cov-5.765890_pt1 | contig 14514 bp, 11 predicted proteins | sample MGYA00242340_ERZ723887 | MGnify/ENA metagenome assembly ERZ723887 | reverse complement strand
TATGCAAGCCACATAATATTTTGTTTTTTCATCCATATTATTATATTCATCATATAATTTTTTTAAATTATTGTTTTGATATACATATGTATAACTTGGAAAACGAGCAATTTCATAATCAAAAGCAAAAGCTTTTTCTTCATATTGTTTATATTCATCAACATATGCATCATATAAAGATAAAATTTCTTCAATATTATTAATTTGTGCTTTCAATTCATCCGAGAAACTACTAAGTTTATTATATACCAATTTTATTAATTCATAATCTTGAGGTGTAGAGGCTGCTACATTTTTATTAATATTCTGATAATCATTTAGTAAATTTTGAACTTCACTTAATTCTTTAGCTTTTTCTACTAGTCTTTTTAATTTATCATAGTTTGTTACATAATTCTTTACAGCTTTGTCTAGAGAATTATAAATTTCATTTACTTCATTTATCTTGTTTATATTATCAATTGTTACATTTTCTTCTAATTCATCAATTAAATCAATTACTACTTGGGCTTCTTTTTTTTGTTTATTTATAATATAATCTTTATCAACTAACCACTTAGCGTATAATGAATAGATTTCATAACTATCTATTTCAATCGTACTTTGAGCCTTTTTTGTTAATTTAGAATCTAAATACCAACCAGCAAATATATATCCTTCTTTGGTAGGATTTATTATTTTATATGTTTCACTATAAATAATTTCTTCTTTGAACTCATCTAAATTATCAATTTCATCAGTTCTAAAATAATATTTAATTGCCGCTTCTTTGCTTTCAACTATATAATATGCTTTTAATTTGATATCTTCTGTAATTTCAAATATATTCGCAATAACAGAACCATCATCTTGTTGCCAGCCTACAAAATGATATTCATCAACTTGTAAACTGTTTTTCAAACAAACACCAAATTCATTTGTAATGATGCTTGAATTTGATGTGGTTGTATAATCATCTAATACATCTAGTTTAACATTACTGTTTTTAGAATAACTTACTGTTACTTCTAAATCTCCGTTTATATATGTAACATTAACAGTTTTTTGTTTACAAGAACTAAATAATATAATTATTATACAAAAAATCAAACTTAATACATATTTCTTCATGGTTTTCTCCTAGTTTTTTTAAAATTATACTATTATTTTTTTATGTTGTCAAGAGGAAATAAAAAGCTGTGGAAAATCCACAACCTTTTATCAATTTTTAGTTATTAGTTATTTTTACCTACACAACCGAAAACATTCATCTTTTCAGTTACGGCAGCTTTAATACCTTTTGAAGCAGGACCTAAAATCTTACGAGGATCGTATATCTTAGCATTAGCTTCATCAGCAAGGAATTCTCTTAACAATTTGTTGAAAGCTAATTGACATTCAGTATTAACATTGATTTTACAAGTTCCACAAGAAATTGCTTTTCTAATTTGTTCATCAGGAATACCAGTTCCACCATGAAGAACAAGAGGTACATTTGTTGCTTCTTTGATTTCAGCCATTTCTACAAATCCAAGTTTTGGTTCACCAACATATGGTCCATGAACACTACCTAGAGCAGGAGCAAGACAATCAACACCAGCTTCTTTTACGATTCTTACACATTCGCCACAATCAGCATAGTGAATTCCACCGATTACACCGTCTTCGTTTCCACCTACAGTACCAACTTCAGCTTCAACACTTACACCTCTTGCGTGTGCATAATCAACTACTTCTTTAGTCATTGCAATGTTTTCAGCAATTGGATGGTGACTTCCATCAATCATAACTGATGTAAAACCAGCATCAATTGCTTGTTTACATTTTTCAAAACTTGAACCATGATCTAAGTGAATAACAACATCTACAGTAATTCCTAAGTCTTTTACTAATCCTTTTACCATACCAACAACAACATCAAATCCACCCATATATTTACCAGCGCCTTCAGAAACGCCTAAAATAACAGGAGCATTTAATTCTTGAGCAGTTTCAAGGATTGTTTTTGTCCATTCAAGGTTATTAATATTGAATTGACCTACTGCATACTTTCCTTCTTTTGCTTTCATAAGCATGTTACACATATTAACTAAAGCCATATTTTTCTCCTTCTTAAGAATGTATATATATCATTCTTACTTTACATTATTATTATACCACAACATGATATTTTTTTTTAAAACATTTGCTTAAAAGGTTTCTAATTTTAATTTTCCTTTTCAATGTTTCTTGTTGCAACGATATTACTTTTTGTACCTAATATATCTTTTACAATGATATCACCAATTTTAACTGGGGCACTCACTTTTATTTTATTTAAATACTTCATAACTGGAAAAATCATATTTTTGGGAATTGGCGTAGAAGTTCTTACTGGTAAACTAGTTATTTTCCCATTAGTAACATTAATTGTTGTAGTAATTGTTCTAACTGGGTTTGTTAATTCGCTTATAGCGTAGTTTTTTCCTCTTATACAGCCATTTCCTTTAACATTTAATTTTTCATCTATTTCTAAGTGACATCCCTTAGGGCAAACTATACAAATTAAATTACGCATTTTTAACCTCCAATTTGATTGGTGAGTTATTTTCAAATAAAGATTTATCGATTACTATATTTTCCATTTCAGCTGGTATTAGATATGCTTTTTTTATCTTTTTAATAATTTTATCATCTTGTGATATATATATAATGCTGTTTTGGTATGGTTTATTTACCCTAAAAGAAAGTTTTAACGTATCAATATTATCTAAATTTACTTGAGTAGGAATTACATAAGATATTCCTCCTCCATTTTTTATTTCAATTTTATTATTGTCTTTTAAAATTCCTTTTATGTATCTACTAGCAGCTTTACCAGCAAGGCTTGCTTCTATACTAACATAATCTACTAAATCATGTACATGTAAACTATTTCCACAAGAAAATAAACCTTTAATACTTGTTTGATAAGATTCATCTACTAAAGGTCCTTTGGTCTTAGGGTGCATTTTTACCCCAAGAGCATTTAAAAGAGGATTATAGGGAATAAGTCCAACTGATAATAGCAAGGTATCAACTTCAATTTCTTTTTCTTTTCCTTCGATAAATTTCAAATTATCATCAACTTCACAAATAATTATTTTTTCTAATCTTTCGTTACCTTTTACCTCTTTTATCGTATGATGTAGATATAAAGGAATATTATAATCTTCTAAACATTGAACAATATTTCTGTTTAGGCCATTAGAATACGGCATTATTTCGGCAACACCTAATACTTTAGTTCCTTCTAATGTTAATCTTCTAGCCATTATTAGACCAATATCACCACTGCCTAAGATAAAAGCTTTTTTCCCAACCATATATCCTTCAATGTTTATATACTTTTGGGCAAGCCCAGCTGTCATTATCCCACTTGGTCTTGTTCCATTAAGACCAATAGCTCCCGCCGTTCTTTCACTACATCCGGTTGCTAAAATGACAGATGAAGCAAGAATTTTATTAAGTCCTTCATCTTTTGAAGAATAAGTGATAATAAATTCATCATTAAACATTTCTAATGCTAAAACAAAGGTATCAACCATTGTTTCAATATTTCTTTTTTTTACTTCTTCACTAGCACGATAGGCATATTCGGGGCCTGTAAGTTCTTCTTTATAAGTATGTAATCCAAATCCATTATGAATACATTGTAATAATATTCCACCAAGATATGATTCCTTTTCTAAAATGATTATTTTTCTTATTCCTTCATCATAAGCACTACTAGCAGCTGCAAGCCCAGCCGATCCACCACCAATAATTACTAAATCATATTTTTTCATCACATGTTCCTCTTTTATTTTCTTCTAATATATATGATCCATTCTTACCATAAAAGATTTCTTGTTTTTCACATTTTAGTTCTTTTGATAATATGTTTAAAATTAATGGTTCACAAAAACCACCTTGACACATTCCAAATCCTGGCCTAATTCTTTTTTTAACACCCTTTATGGTTTTAGCTCCACAAGGTCTATTTATCACATCTATTACTTCCATAAGACTAACTTTTTCACATCTGCAAACAATTTGAGAAAAGCGTGGTTCATTTTCTATTAGTTTACATCTTTCATCAAAACTTAGTTTGTTTAACTGATAGAAGGGGCGTCTTTTAGGATTAAAGTGCTCATTTGGCCTTTTGTTTTCAATCAAGCTTGCAACAAATGTAGCTATAGCTGGTGCTGATGAAAGTCCAGGTGATTGAATTCCTGATACATTAATAAAATGATAAGAAGTTTCTTCAATTATAAAGTCGTTAGTAGAACTAACTGCTCTTATTCCCGCAAATTGTTTTATTTTTTTATCTACTCTTACATTATCAATTAGTTTATAACTTTCTGCCAAAACCGTTTCTAAAGTAGTGCTATCTGTAGAAACATCTTCTCTACTAGAGATATTACTTGATGGCCCAATTAAATAATTATAACTAGTAGTAGGACTTATTAAAACACCTTTTCCTTTAGCAGAAGGTAAACTAAATAGGGTATGTTTAACATAATTATTATCAAAATGATCTAAAACATAATATTCTCCCTTTTTAGGAGTAATTGTAAAAAACTTTTCATTGACAAAAGCATTAATGATATCAGCATTAATTCCCGCTGCATTTATAACATAATTAGTTACATATGAAGTTTTAGATGTTGTCACTTTAAAACCTTTTTCAAGTCTTTCTATTTTTATAACTTCTTCATTTAGATTTAGTTTTATGCCATTCTCAATGGCGTTTTCCATTAAAGCCACTACTAAAACAAAAGGATTTATAATGCCACATGATGGTGCTAGTAATCCTGCTACCGCTTTAGAAGTAACTGAAGGTTCTATTTTTTTTAATTCTTCTTTTTCTATTATTTTAACATCAACATTATTTTTGACAGCTCTTTGTCTTAATTGTTCTAATTTTTCTTTTTCTTCCATATTCAAAGCTAAAGTTATTGAACCGATTCTTTTAAACTCTACACCAAGATCTTTAGCAATTTCATCATACATTGCATTTCCTTTAACGTTAAAGGTAGCCTTAAGAGTTGAAGGTAGGGGATCATATCCAGAGTGAATAATCGCACTATTAGCACCACTAGCGCCATCACCTACATCATTTTCTTTTTCTAAAACAAGCGTGTTAAGTTCATATTTCGATAATTCTCTAGCAATGCTTGCGCCAATTACACCAGCACCGATTATTATGACATCATACATATTTATATATATACCTTTCTTTTTATTTTTGTTTCTTACTTTATTCTAACATTTTTTATTTGACTTTTCAACCAATTTTAAAATAAATATGAGAATAAAGAAAACTTTATCCTCATATTTCTAAATATTTACTCATAAATAATCCACCAAATTCGGCTAAGGATTGTTCGCTTTCAGTAATTCCTGATTTTGACTCGATAATGACACAACCCATTACGTCTCCAAACACATTAATTGGTTTGATTATTGTTGGTATTGATACATAGTAGTTTTGGCATATTTCCATGTTATCGGCCTTAGAAAAAACTTGAGTACTTCTATTTTTTAAAACTGTTTCTAATTGATGCGTTATTTTTAAACCAATTAAATTTTGTTTAAAATTTCCACTAGCCGAAACAACTTTTTCATTATCTGTAACTATTATATTACATTTGTTAGCAATATACATACTATCTGTAAAATCCTTAACAAAATCAGTCATTTGATTAACTGGAGAATACTTTTTGAGAACTATTGAATTATCTCCTTCAGTATATATTTCTAAAGATTCTCCTTCTTTTATTCGCATGGTTCTCCTTAATTCCTTTGGTAACACAATTCTACCTAAATCATCGATTCTTCTTACGACACCAGTTGCTTTCATTTTAATCTATCTCCTTTTGTTTTCTAAAGATAGTATTTGCCAATTGTTTACTTTTATACCATTTTTTTATGATTTAATCGAAACATTTTCTAAAAAGCTCGTTAGGGTATATATATAACTTGAAGGATAATCTTTTAAATTTATCTTAATATATATAGTATTATGTTCTAAGCTGAATATAAATTTAGGAGCATATTTTTTAGCTGCTTCTCTTAATGACTGATAATCAATTAACTTTGTTACATCTTCATCGAAATTTAAGATTACTTCATCATCCTTTTCTTTAATGTTTTCAATTCCTTTGACTTTTAACAAATATTCTAAATATTTTTCTTCCATATATAACAAAATATTAGGTGATAGTTTTCCATATCTATCAGTGTATTCATCAATAAGTTTATTAATTTGATCTCTTGATTTAATTTTACAAATTTGTTTATGAATTTCAATTCTTATATCATCGTCGCTTACATAGGATGTATCTACATGTCTATCTACAGCAATATTATAATGTTTATTATCTTTATCTTCTTCTTTTACGCCTTTTATTTCATTAATTGCTTGTTGTAACAGTTGCATATATAAATCCATTCCAATTGCATCAATGAATCCTGATTGTTCATCCCCTAAAATATCACCAGCTCCTCTAATGGCTAAATCTCGCATAGCGATTCTATATCCACTTCCAAGAGATGTGAATTCTTTTATTGCATTTAATCGTTTTACGGCTATATCATTTAAAACTTTCTGTTTGTCATACATTAAATATGCGTAAGCAATGCGATCACTTCTACCAACTCTTCCTCTAATTTGATATAGCTGGCTAAGGCCTAAATAGTCTGCCTTTTCAATTATGAGGGTGTTAGCATTGGGAATGTCTATACCTGTTTCAATAATAGTAGTACATACTAAAACATTATATTTTTGATCAAGAAAAGAAACCAATTGTTCTTCAATTTCATCTTTATCCATCCTTCCATGAATGACACCAATTTTAGCAATAGGAACGAGCCTATGAACCTTAGAAATTATTTTGTCTAATTCTTCAATTCGATTTAAAAGATAAAAGACTTGTCCACCTCTACCTAATTCTCTATTAATAGCTTCTCTAATTACTGAATCATTAGTCTCTAAAACATAAGTTTGAACTGGTAGTCTATTAACAGGTGGCGTTTCTATTAAAGATAAATCTCGAAGTCCAGAAAGTGACATTTGTAAAGTTCTAGGAATAGGAGTTGCTGTAAGAGTTAAAACATCAACATTACTTTTCATTTCTTTAATTCTTTCTTTATGCAATACTCCAAAACGTTGTTCTTCATCGATTATTAGTAATCCTAAGTCTTTAAATACAATATCATTTGACAAAATGCGGTGAGTTCCAATAATAATATCTACATAACCTTTTTTTAATCCTTCCAAAACTTCTTTTTGTTTTTTCAAAGGAACAAATCTATTTAATAATTCTACTCTTACACCATATTTTGAAAATCTTGATTTAAATGTATAAAAATGTTGTCTTGTTAAAACTGTTGTTGGTGCAAGATAAGCAACTTGTTTTCCGTTTTCCACAGCTTTAAAGGCAGCTCGCATTGCTACTTCTGTTTTTCCGAAACCAACATCACCACATATTAATCTATCTAAAGGCTTACTGCCTTCCATATCTTGTTTTACTTCCTTAATAGCTTTTTCTTGATCTATTGTTTCTGTAAAAGGAAAATCTTCTTCAAAATGCATTTGATCTATTGTATCTGGTTTGTATACATATCCTTGTTTAGTTTCTCTTTCGGCTTGAACTTTAATTAATCTTCTCGCAACATCCATTACTTTTTCTTTTACTCTAGCTTTTTTCTTCTTCCATTCTTTGCCATCAATACGATTTAGCTTAGGTGTTGTATCTTTAGAGCTATTGTATTTTTCTAATAAGTAGATGTTTTCAATAGGAACTAGCAGTTTTCCATCATCTGCATAAACTATTTTCAAATAATCACATTTTTTTCCTCTAATTTCTCTAGTATCAATGCCAACATACATACCAATTCCATAATCTTGATGAACAACATAATCACCAGGTAAAATATCTTCACGATTGTATATTTTAGTTGTATTTTTATAATACTTTTGATATTTTGATTGTTTATTTATTTTATTAGATGAAAATTCAAAAGGCGTTAATATCTCTGTATTGGTATCAAGATCAATAAAACCATGAGCAGATGGAGATATTTCTAAATTAATACAGCCTTTTTTTATTTTACCCTCGTTATAAGTTAAATTAGAAGAAGCAAAAGTTTCTTTAAGGAAGGTTAATTTCTTCTCATCAAAATGTGTTATTATGTAAGTTCTATCTACATTTGTTTTTAAATCTTCAAAAACAGACTTCATATTATTATTGTAATCAAAATTGTTCAATGTTTTTAAATCAATTAAATCTGTTAGTTTTATATCATTTAAACTAGATATATTAGAAGAAAAATAAATATTTTGTTTAGATAAAGATAGTGCTTCTCTTACTGATAAGAAAAAATTATCCTCTCCATTATAACAAACTGCAGATAAATATTCCCTAATTTCTGTAATACTTGCTGTTTCATGATCAAATATTTTATTTAAATCTTCATAAAAACAAATAGGATTATCAAATAAATTTAGGAAAGGTATATATGAAGGGTCAATATAAGGTAGATAGATATTAAGCTGATCTAAACTATCGTAATTTTTAATTTTCTCTAAATCCTTATCTAATTTTTCATTTCGTTTGTGCTTTTTTAAAATTCTTTTTTCAATTTCTTCGATTTCATTTTCACTATAATAAAGATCATAAAGGGGAAAAACATATATACTATCTACTTGTCCAATGCTCATTTGGGTTTCAATATTTACTTTTTTTATGGAATCTATTTCATTATCAAAGAAATTAACGCGATATACATTTTCTTCATTAATAGGGAATATATAGATAATACTGACTCTAATACTAAACGTTCCACTATTTTCAGTTATAGAAACTTTTTTATAGCCTCTTATAACAAGGTTTAACACTAAATCCTTCATTTCAATAATCTGATTTTTACAAAGTTTTAGGGTTGATTCCTTAATTCTTTTTTTAGACATCATTTGTCTAGTAATGCCTTCTGTAGATGTAACAATCAAACGAGGATTTCCTTCTGTAATATTATATAGTGTTAACATTCTAGCTAACCTAAAAGTTTGTGAACTAGCGACAAGTTCACTAGAAATAAATTCTTCTACTGGAAAAAAGCTTACTTGTTCAGGGCTTAACAAATCACAAAATGTTTCATAAGCTTTAGAAGATTCATAAATGTTTTCACATATATATATAACATTCTGTTTTTTTGTTAAAAAGGTGATTGTAGCTAAGATTTTATCTAAATTACTAGCAGAATTACCAATATAGATACTTTTATCTAAAGGTGATGTTAGTTTGTCTATCACCTTTTTATATTTTTCTTGTTTACTAACATATTCAATTATATCAAACATTTAAACCTCCTTGATACGCAAGCAAAACAAGGAACTAAGTAGGTGTCCCTTGTTTATTTTTTTACTATTTAATTTAAACTCTTACCATTATAATTATTCATAATATAATCCATACCATGATTAATTAGATCGGTAACAATATTGGGAATGTGAGAAAATATTACATCTAGTTTTGTTCTATCATTTAACGATATTGGTGACAAAACATAATCAATTACCTCATCACTAGTTGCATCTTTTTTTCTTCCAATTCCAATTCTAAGACGTTTAAATTGGTCAGATTTAATTTCATTAATTATTGACTTAATTCCATTATGACCACCCGATGAACCTGTTTTCCTAATTTTAAATGTTCCAACTGGTAAATCCATATCATCGTACATAACAAAAATATCATCAACACTTAATTTATAATAATTTATAAACGCTCTTACGGCCATTCCCGATAAATTCATATATGTTGTTGGTTTCATTATGTAATGTTTAACACCATTTAAGCTAAAAGTAGCTAAATAGCATTGAAATTTCTTTTCAACTTGAAAGGTAGCATTAAAAGATGCAGCTAAACTATCAGCGGCCATAAAACCAACGTTATGATGTGTCATAGCATATTTTTCACCAGGATTTCCTAAACCTATAAACAACATATTTTTTCCTTCTTATGATAAATTTATAATTTTTCCATTTTTATCCAAATCAATTTTATTTGCGAGAGGAACCTTTGGTAATCCCGGCATTGTCATAACATCACCCGTTAAACAAACTAAAAATTTTGCACCTGCTGAGACTCTAATTTCTCTTACTGTTATTACAAAATCTTTTGGTTCTCCAACTAACTTAGGATTATCACTTAAAGACAATGGTGTCTTAGCCATGCATATATAAAATGTTCTATAGTTTGATTTTTCTAACTCTTCTATTTGCTTTTCTGCCTCAGGTGTATATAATACATCCTTGGCACCATAAACAATTTTTGCAATATTTTTAATTTTTTCAACAATTGTTTGATCTAACATATATGTATAACGAGGTGTTCTATCCTCTTTAGCAATATCAACAACCTTTTCAGCAAGACTTAGACCGCCAAGGCCACCTTTTGTGTATACTTCTGATAAGGCATAATTAACATTATTCTTCTTTGCCCAATTATCAAAAGCCTGTAATTCATTATCCGTATCATGATCAAATTTATTTAGAGCTACAACATAAGGTATACCATAGTATTCAAGTGTTTTTATATGATGCTCTAAATTGGCAATACCCTTTAACATTGCTCCTACGTTTTCTTCTTTAACTTCATTTTTATTTACGCCACCATGATATTTTAAAGCTTTAATTGTAGCAACTAACACAACAGCATTAACGTTAAGGCCTGCTTCTCTACATTTAATGTCTAAAAACTTTTCAGCTCCTAGATCTGCACCAAATCCGGCCTCAGTAACTACATAATCAGATAATTTTAAGGCCATAGAAGTAGCAAGAATAGAATTACATCCATGAGCAATATTCGCAAAAGGACCACCATGAACAAAAACAGGATTGTTTTCTAGTGTTTGTACTAGATTAGGCTTTATTGCATCTTTCAAAAGGACTAAAACCGATCCCGTAATTCCTAAATCTTTAACAGTTAAGACTTCTCCACGCGTGTTATAACCGATAATTAAATCATCTATACGTTTTCTTAAATCATCTATATCCTTGGCTAAACATAAAACAGCCATTATTTCACTAGCAACCGTAATATTAAAGGAATCTTCACGAGGGGTTTCTTTTTTTGAATCTAGGCCAACCATCACTTTTCTTAAAGCACGGTCATTTAAATCCATACATCTTTTCCAAACTATTCTTTTTTCATCTATTTCTAAATTGTTACCTTGATAAATGTGATTATCAATACAAGCACTAATCAAATTATTTGCTACTGTTATCGCATGTAAATCGCCTGTAAAATGAAGATTTATATCAGCCATAGGGTTAATTTGAGCATATCCACCGCCAGCAGCGCCCCCTTTAACTCCAAATACAGGGCCCAAAGAAGGTTCTCTTAATGCACCTGATACTTTTTTTCCAAGTAATGCTAGCGCATCAACTAAACCTATGCTTGTTGTTGATTTTCCCTCACCAAGAGGTGTTGGTGTTATGGCAGTTACCAAAATTAATTTTCCATTTTCTTTATTTTTCAAACTATTAAAAATTTTTAAATCTATTTTAGCTTTATCGTTTCCATAATATTCTAAATAATCTAAAGGAATGTCTAATTTAGAAGCAACATCTTTAATATTTAATATTTTACTATTATTGGCAATATCAATATCACTAAGCATAATTCTCACCATTGTAATCCTTAATTATTTGTTTTGATAGGTTTTCAGAAATTAGTTTCATTCCTAAAGCATTATAATGAAGACTATCTCCTAGGTATGTTTGATAGTTATCTTTTGTAATTAAACTTGCAAGATCAAATAAATTTACGTATTCATAGGCTTTTGCTAATTGGGCGAAAACTTTATTGTATTCTATTCTTCTTTCTTCTGTGTAATTATAACCATGATAAGCTGAGTAACCATTATTAAATATATATATTTTTGGTAAAATAACTTTATTGTCTCTTATTTCATAATAATTATTATAAATATATTCGATTATTTTTACATAAGCATGTTTTACTTGATCAGATGATGAGCCATTTACATTATCGTTTGTTCCTAAAAAAACAATGACAATATTAGGTGTACCATTTTTGTTCAATGTTGAAAGTCTTGCATTACTACAACCAGCAGATTCTGAACTTCCAGAAGCGGTTGAACCACTCCAAGAATTATTTAAACCCAAAGTAGCTGAACAAGATGTTACAGTTTGATACCACCATGTATCTGTTACATTTTTTACGGTTGCAGAATATCTTGGATAATAAAATTGATTATCTGAAGTATAGTAACTATTTACAGGACTACTAGGGTCATAGAATGTAGAAATACTATCTCCTAAAATACTGATTGTCGTATCTTTTAGTAAAGGTGTAACAACTTTATATTCACTAACTTTTGCATATATTGTGTAATCTTTCTTTATTTCGGTATCAAAATCAAACAATTCACCAGTTTCTTTATCAAACCATCCATCAAAAACATAATAATAACCTTGTTTTGTAGGTTTTACTTGATCAGGTTCGATTATTTGCGTTCCGTATTCAACATCAATTACGTCTATTTGATTATTTTCACTATCTAAAACTGTTACTTTAAACATCTCATACTCAATTTGATATCTAGCATAAATTTTTACGTTTTCTGTTAATGTTGTTGGTTTTTTTGACCAACCAACAAATTTCCACATATATCCTTCTCCACCTTCTCTTACAGGATCAGCTGGATATTCTATACTTGATCCATAAGGTGCAGTTTCTTGTTTAATAATAGTTTTTTGATCATAGTCATAAAAAGTATAAGTAAATTTCACTTTTTGTTCTTCATAAACAGCAGTAATAACAATATCTTCTGTTAATATATCAAAATCTTTATCCCAACCTTTAAATACATAAGTGGTGTATTCATTTCCTTGCTTAGTTGGATCGCTTGGAGCAATAATTTTTGCTCCTTTTTTATCAGTCTTTTCTTTTAAAACGGTTCCATCATCATTTAAAAACTTATAAGTATAAGTTTTATTACTACATGATGCTATCATACATACTAAAAATAAAGTAAAAAATAAAAACACTTTTTTCATGTGGTTTGCCTACCTTTCGTTAATCTTTATAGTTTCACATATTATATCATATTATTACTAAAAAATAAAGTAGAAACTAATATTTTTATCTAAATAAAGATATTATATTTAGTAATAATAGTTATTGAAATAAAACTTTATTCATCTTTTTTAACTTTATATGCATACTCAATGGCATTAGTAAATAATTTATCACAACTACATCCTAATGGGAAGTTATGAAGGCAATCATCTTTTTTTGTTATTTTTAACATTTTAAATATATCTTCTTTATTAAGATTATCTAAAGAAGAAGATTTAACAATTTCAATGATATCCTTAAGATATATATTATGACAATAACAAACTATGTATTCATCAAGATTTACTTTATACCATATCGGTCTTTTTACCTCATCTTTTAAATAATATTTAGGATTATCTTCTTGAAAATAAACATTTTTACACTTTCTATTTAAACAAATATAAGTTTTGCTTTCTTTTAAATACTTTGAATCTTTTATTAAACTTTTAACTGTCTCTTGAGGTACCAACATACCTTTGGTTCCACAAACAGGACATTTTGATGCACATATACTTTGACAACTTCTACAATCACTTTTACATTTTTCCATTTTGTAAACCTCTTTTTCTCCCTAATAATATTTTATTTATTAATATTTTTCAATTAAATAGCATAAAATTATTTGAGGTGAAACAGTGGGTATAATAAAATATACAACAAAAGAAGTCAATCTTCTTGCGAGATTAATGCGAGCAGAAGCTGAAAGCGAAGGTGATTTAGGAATGTTAATGGTCGGAAATGTGGGGGTAAATAGAGTTCTTGCTAATTGCCTTGACTTCAAAAATATTACTTCCATTTCTCAAATGGTTTATCAACACCCTGGAGGTTTCGAATCAACGCTTTACTCTTATTTTTATCAAGCGCCTAGAGAGATTGACAAAAAGTTAGCCAAAAGAGTTCTTAATGGTGAAAAATTTCATCCTGCCACTTATGCTTTATGGTTTTATAACTCTGGAAATGATGGATGTGAAGAAAAGTGGTGGGGACAATGGAATAGTGGTAAATACAAATCCCATTGTTTTTATGCACCAGTAGATAGTGAAAATTGTTACTAGGAGGTTTTAAAAATGACAATTAATTATCAACAACCATTTTATCAAAATCCTTACGGATTATATCCTTATCCACAAGGACAAGTAGGGCCTTTATATAATAGTTATCCCGTTGAAAACTATTCAACACCAAGTTATTACAATGAGCAATCATATATTGAAAATATTTTAAGACTAAATAGAGGAAAAATTGCTACTGTGTATATGAACTTTGAAGGTAGCCAGTGGGGTTCAAAAATCTTTAGAGGAGAAATTATTGCGGCAGGAAGAGATCATATCATTTTGAAAGATAATCAAAATAAAGTTAACTATTTGTTATTAACTATTTA
>ENA-UOJG01002640-UOJG01002640.1-human-gut-metagenome-genome-assembly--contig:-C47-NODE-2640-length-14631-cov-5.304953_pt1 | contig 14631 bp, 16 predicted proteins | sample MGYA00242340_ERZ723887 | MGnify/ENA metagenome assembly ERZ723887 | reverse complement strand
TTGGTTTATTGGAACCATTGTATTTGTTAGTCTTCATATTGCTTTTCCTCATTTGGAAAATAATAAGTTTTGGCTTTCTTTTATTATATGCATTCCAGTAACTTTTATAGTATTAACCGTTTTTTCATGTTTGTGGTTTAATAACTTTTACAAAGCTCTAAGTGTTTCCTTTTTAGTTTGGACAATTGCTTTAGCATGTAATGTTAGTATTAGTTTGGAAAACACTGTTTTTGTTTATTTTATTGCAATACCATTTCAAGCAATGCGAAAAATAATCAAGAAAAATAAAAATGCGAATATAAAGAATGAAGATAAAAAAATAGATGAAAATATTAATTAAAAAAAGTTTTTGTAAGAAATAGCACTTTACTTCTTACAAAAACTTTTTATTTTACTTATTTAATCCTACATAATCTTCTACAGGTAGCGTAAAAGCAATACCACTACCTGGAGTTTTTAAGCCTACTTTATCATAAATTTCTTTTAATATTTCATCTTTAATATTCGTAGGTACTATTATCATTGCAATTTCTTTTTCTTCAGAAATTCTTATACCAAAAAATTCTTCAGTTTTATTTTGAGCAGATCCTCTAGCATAAAATATAGTTCCACCTCTTGCACCACAGGATCTTGCTACATCCATAACGGTGTCAGCATAGCCACTATTAACAATTGCAAGAACTACTTGATAATCATTTTCCATGTTAGTTTCTTCTCCTTTCTCTATTGTTAATCATAAATTGATAAAGATTAACACCCATAACACTGGCAATAGGAATTTGGACACAAACCCCTTTTCCCTTTTTTATGTTACTAAATTTTTCTTCTAATGTTTTTAAAACTTCTTTAGCCATATCTTCTCTCACTACACTAAAAATTATTCCTTTGTAGTTATTTAATCCAAGTAATTCTAAAGCTTCATTAGATGCTGTACCCCTTCCATAAGTTACAAATTGTAAATTAATCTCAAATTGGGATAAAACATCTAGATAAAATTCTACTTTATTTCGATCAACAATTGTTATTAAAATCTTTGCTTTTTTCAAAGATTCATTTGTTTTTTGTTCATTTATTTTCTTTCTAGGCATAATTTTTTCTCCTAAAAGTTGATAATTTGAGCATCATCTTCATCAAGCAAAATACGCATCGCATATTTCTCATGAATTCTATTACTTGTTATTGCTTTAAAACCTAAGAGTTGAATAGTTATCAAAGGGGCTAAAGCGACCATTGCGACAATTCCAAAAGCATCATTTAAAATGGCTTGTTCACCTTGGATAATGCTGCAAGCACCTACAGCAAATGGTAATATAAAACTTGAAGCCATAGGACCACTAGCAACGCCACCGGAATCGAAAGCGATAGCTGTATATATTGGTGGTACAAAAAGTGATAAGGATAAACTAATAATATAACCAGGAACTAAATAATACATTATGTTAAAGTCAAAAATTATTCTTACCATTGATAATCCTAAAGCTAACGATACACCAATAGCAAGTCCAAATAGCATTTGCTTATTACTAATATAACCACCAGTTATTTCTTCTACTTGGTGTGTTAACACTCTAATTGCTGGTTCTGCAAACACAACAACGGCTCCAATTAATAAGCCAAAAGGAATTAAAATATATTTATTCACATTTGCAAGAGATGAGCCAAGTTTATATCCAATAGGCATGTAGGCAATCGTAGCCGATGCTAAAAACATGACTAATCCAATAACGGTATATATAATACCAAAAGCAATCTTTTTAATTTTCTTCTTTGGTAACTTTAAGAAAATAATTTGGCAGCAAATAAAGAAAACAACAATTAAACCAATGGAAATTAAAACTTCTTTAAAAGTTGATAAAATAGTGATACCAACTGATCTTAAAATATTTTCTTTCATTATATAGCCTTCTGGTAAAGTATAATCAAGGCTTCCTTTAGAAAAAAGTGATAATACTAAAACCATAATAATAGGACCAATTGATGATAACGCAACAAGTCCAAAACTATTCTCCTTAGCTTTGCTACCGCCTATTACATTAGATATACCAACACCTAAAGCCATAATAAATGGTACGGTAATAGGACCAGTGGTAACACCACCAGAGTCAAATGATACAGGTAATAAAAATGTTTTACCATTTAAAGTAACAAGTAGAGCGAAAGCGAAAGCAATCATATAAAATAACATTAAAATATATGATAATGATTTTTGAAAAATCATTCTTAGTACTGATACAATCAATAAAATACCAACACCAATTGATACGCATATCTTTAATAATGTTCCATTAATAGTTGCTACCTGTTCAGCCAAGACACTTAAATCAGGTTCAGCTATTGTTATCAAACATCCTAATAGAAATACTACCGTTATTAAAATACCTATTTTTTTATTTTTCGATAATCCGGAACCAACTTGTTCACCCATAGGTTGCATGGCCATATCAGCACCTAAATTGAACAGACTAATTCCAAAAATTAAAAATATTGTCGCAATTATAAAAACTATATACTCCCTTGAGGTCATTGAAAATAAAGGGGTAAAAGATAGAATAATTACTATTAATGATATAGGTAATACTGACTCCAAAGATTCTTTTATCTTTGTTCCTAATTCTTGCATAATTTTTATTCTCCTTTTAAAACTATTCTTTTATTTGATTGTTAGATTCATTATAGTAAAAGCCATGTGAATCTAATTTTTTTATTAACACTTCCTTATCAATATCTAAATCATCACATAATTCATCTAAATTCTTATAATAATCTCTTAGTTTCATATTTAAGAATGATACTAAAACATATATATCACTAGGTAAATTCATTAAATTGCCTCAACGATATCTTTTAACCATTTTTTCTCATCACTAGTTAAATATTTTCCTATTACATTATATACTTCTACATGATAATCATGAATAAGTTTTATCTCATAAGATGTTAATTCATCTTTATTTATAGCATCAATTTCATAAGGTGCTAAAGTTAAATTTCTAAATTTTAAGAATTTACCAAATTCTGTTTCCATATAGTCTTCACATAAAACTAAGTTTTCAATTCTAATTCCATATTTTCCAGTAATGTAAAGACCTGGCTCATTGGAAGTAATCATGCCTTTTGAGAAAGGATAACTACAACGAATTGGTGCATTACTGATAGATTGTGGACCTTCGTGAACATTTAAGAAGTATCCCACACCATGACCAGTACCATGATTGAAGTTTAATCCTAATTCCCACAATGGTCTTCTTGCTAACATGTCAAGTTCGCATCCAGAGGTTCCATTTAAGAATTTAGCATCGCTTAAAGCTAAATGTCCTTTTAATACAGCTGTGTAATGTTTCTTTTCTTCTTTCGTTAATGTTCCTAAAGCAATTGTTCTAGTTACATCTGTTGTTCCTTCTAAATATTGAGCACCTGAATCGACAAGTAAAAATGATTCATTTTTTAAAGGAATATCTGTTTCGCTAGTAGGGTCATAATGGACAATAGCACCATGACTAGCATAACCAGCAATTGTTGTAAAGCTTAATCCCATAAAATGTTCTTGTTCTCTTCTAAAAGACTCTAATTTATCCGAAGCACTTAACTCTGTAAGTGGTAATTTACCAACATTTTTCTTTAACCAATAAATAAACTTTGTTAACGCAACACCATCTTTAATGTGTGCATCAATAACATTTTTTATCTCAGTATCATTTTTTACAGCTTTATATGCCGTTGTCGGATTCATTCTATTAACAATGTAGTTACCATTTAGTGATGCAAAAATAGCATAATTTACTTTATTTTCTTCTAAAATAACGCGTTTATTTTTAATATTTTTAACATCTTCATATATATCAAAATAATCTTTAATAGTTATGCCATCTTTTGTTAATTCTACTTTTATTTCACTAGATAGTACTTCTTTATTTATATATAAATTTAAGTTGTTACTAGTTAATGTTACATATGATAAAACGACCGGATTGCATTCAACGTCATTACCTCTAATGTTTAAAAGCCAACTGATATCATCAAGGGATGTTAAAACAAAATAGTCAAGATTATTTTCTTTTAAATAGGCTCTTACTCTAGCAATCTTTTCTTTTCTACTGCATCCAGTATATTTATCATCTAATAAATAGGCTTTTTCTTTTGATAATTGTGGACGATCTTTCCAAATTTTATTGATTAAATCAACATCGTATTTGAATTTTATTTGTTTAGAAGCTAGTTCATTTAATAAGCCTAAACAATATGATGTTGTTAAAGTTTTTCCATCAAAGCCGACTAAAGCATTGTCCTTTAATTCGTTCTTTAAGAAAGCTGTCATTGTAGGTACATTCTTTTCTCCCATTTTATATAGAGTAATAATGGTGCCTTTTAATTGATCTTCAGCTTGAAGAAAATATCTACCATCAGTCCATAGACCGGCTTTTGTAGGTGTTACAATAACCGTACCAGCACTACCAGTAAAACCAGAGATATAAACTCTTTCTTTAAAATATTCGCCAACATACTCAGATCCATGATAGTCAGATGTTGGAATAATATAAGCATCTATGTTTTCTTCAAGCATCAATTTTCTTAAATTTTCAATTCTCTCGTTAATAATTTTTTTATTATCCATACTTCACTCCTTAATATGTTTTTTTATTAAAAAATATTTTTGTTTAAATTTGGTTAATATTTCGATACTATAATCTTACATGTAGATCGTAGTTAGAGATCTCTCTCTTCAGATTCTTCCCCCCTATGGTGTTCTACAAAGTTTTAAACAAATTCATCTTCATATGTCTCTAACTACACACCATAAGTTTTGAGTTAAGTTTTTAAAAAGAAAACTTAACTCTTTTTTTATTTTAATACTACTGGTAAAGTAATAATAACGGTCGTACCTACATTTAATTCACTTTTTACTTCAATTGTTCCCTTTAACAATTTTAATATTTTTTGAACTAAAGCTAATCCTAATCCGCTTCCTTCTTTTGAATGGGAAGTATCACCTTGATAAAATTTTTCAAACATGTGACTTAATGTTTCTTCACTCATACCAATACCATGATCTACAAATGTTACCATAATTTTTTCATCATCACTAGATGCATAAATTTCAATTTTACCATCTTGATTTGAATACTTTATCGCATTAGATAAAATATTAAGCCATATGTGTTTTAAAAGTTCTTCATCACTAACTATTTTAATTTCTGGGAATGTTAAATCAAAAGTAATATTTTTTTCTTCCCATAAGGCCTCATCCAAAATTATTACTTCTCTTATTTGTTCTATTAAATTATATTCTTTAATTTCTATTTTAACTTCTTGATTATCAAGTTTAGATATTTTTAAAATATTTGATGTAAGAGTCGTAAGTTTAGCCGTAGCCTCATAAATTATTTTTATATAATTTTTGCGTTCATTTTTAGTCAATGTATCATCATCTAACAAAGTAACATAGCCTTGAATTGTAGCTAATGGCGTTTTAAACTCATGAGAAACATTAGCTATGAAATCACTTCTTAATGTTTCTATCTTCGATAGTTTTTCAACCATTGAATTAAAATTATCTATTAATTGGCTAATTTCGGAATCATCATCTTTATAAATAGTATGATCTATACGTACTGTAAAATCACCTTGAGATATTTTTTTAGTAGCTGCCGACATTTCTAATACTGGTTTAATTAGTTTACATCCAAAGATACAGCCAATGATTGTGCCTAAAATTACACTTGTAAGTAGCATGATAACAACAGTTCCTAAAGGACCAAAATTGCCTTTTACTGAAATTATTCCAGCTTTACTTGATAAATAGATTAGTGCTCCCATAATGATAGCTGATGATACCATTATGTTAAATACTAATAGCACAATCTTAACAACCATTTTACCAAAAAAAGAATCAACACTCTTTTTCATTTTTTACAACCTTATAACCTAAGCCACGAACTGTAATAATTTCAAAATCATTACTGTCCTTAAATTTATCTCTTAGCCTATTAATATGAACATCAATTGTTCGTTCATCAGATTCACTAAGCATTCCCCAAAATTCATTCATGAGTTTAGTTCTTGTGAAAATTTGGTTAGGATAAGAAAATAATTTAAATAAAATATTAAATTCTTTTTGAGGAAGTTCGGTAATTTTACCATTTTCATTAACAGTGTAAGTATCATAATCAAGGGTAGTTTTGCCGATTGTTACCTTTTTTTCGCTACTAATCTTAGCTCTTCTCAATAAAGCACCTACTCTTAAAAGCAATTCATCCATATTAATTGGTTTTACTAAGTAATCATCCGCTCCCGCATTAAAGCCTTCAGCTTTATCCCTAAATTCTTCTTTTGCGGTTATTATTAAAATTGGTATTTCAATTTTTTCATTTCTTAATGCTCTTGTAAATGTATAACCATTAGTACCTGGCATCATAATATCTGTGATGATTAAATCTACATAGTTTTGATCAATAATGTCATAGGCTTTTTCAACATTTAAACTTTGAAAAACTTGATATCCGTTTTTAGTTAATACTTTGGCAATTAAATTATTTAAGTTATTATCATCATCTACTACTAAAATTCGAAACATTTAAACTATTTCCTTTCTTATTTCATTAATTTTCTTTTTGTATATATATTTTATTATACCTTAGTTTTATAAACTATGTTTGAAATTTGATTATTTTTTTAGTGCACATCGTTTATCATGGACAATTTTACACTTGTTTACATTTAGTTAAACTTTATTTTCTACAATATATTTAATGTTTTAGGAGGAAATTTATGTCACATTTAATTGGTATCGATTTAGGTACAACGAATTCATGTGTTTCAACTATTATTGATGGTACACCCCATATAATTCCTTCTAAAGAAGGAGAAAGAACAATACCTTCGGTTGTTTCTATTGATAGTTTTGGTAATCGTTTAGTAGGAAAAGCTGCTAAAAATCAAGCCATAACTAATCCCAAAGGGACCATCTTTTCCATTAAAAGATTAATGGGAACTAATAAAAAAATTAACATTAATAAAAAAAGTTATTTGCCCCAAGAAATATCGGCAATGATTTTAACAAAAATTAAAAATGACGCAAGTTTATTTTTAGGTGAAGAAGTAAAAGATGCCGTTATAACTGTTCCAGCTTATTTTTCCGATGCCGCACGACAAGCAACTAAAGATGCCGGAAAGATTGCTGGATTAAATGTTGTAAGAATTATTAATGAACCAACGGCAGCCGCTTTAGCTTATGGTATTGACAAAGAGGAACCACAAAAAATTATGGTTTTTGATTTTGGTGGTGGTACATTAGATGTTTCCATTCTTGACATTAATGGTGGTATTATTGAAGTATTGGCTACAGCTGGAAACAATATGCTTGGTGGTGATGATTTCGATGATATCTTAGTAAATTACGTTTTAGATAATGTTAAGAAAAACTATAAAATTGATTTAAAAAAAGATATTGGGGCTTTAGTTCGAATTAATGATGCCTGTGAAAAAGCAAAAAAAGAACTTTCAAGTTTAACTAAAACTTTCATTAATATTCCTTTTCTTACAAAAAAGAATGATTTGCCAATAAATTTAGAATTAGAAATCAGTAGAGACAAGTTTGATGAACTTACTTTAAAGCTTGTTGAAAAAGCTAAAGAACCGATTTTACAAGCAATTAATGATTCTAAATTACATTTTTCTGATTTACAAAAAGTTCTTTTAGTTGGGGGTAGTAGTAGAATTCCTTCCATTGTTAATATGATTACAAAACTAACTAATATCGTTCCTTACAAAGGAATAAACCCTGATGAATGCGTTGCTATGGGGGCTTCTATCCAAGGTGGAGTATTAAGTGGAAGTATCAATGGACTATTATTGTTAGATGTAACGCCTCTTTCTTTAGGTATTATGACTATTGGTGATAATTTTGCTAAAATAATTGACAGGAATACTCCTATTCCAACCACAAAAAGTCAAATTTTTTCAACAGCTTCTCCTTATCAATCTAATGTAGAAGTTAATGTCTTACAAGGTGAAAGTTCAAGAGCTTCTGCCAATAAACTTTTAGGTAAATTTGTCTTGAAAGGCATTAGAAGGGCGCAAGCTGGAATTCCTCAAATTGAAGTAACTTTTGATATTGATGTAAATGGTATTGTTCATGTTTCTGCTAAAGATTTAGACACTTCTAAAACTCAAGATATTACGATTGTTTCTTCTAATAATCTTTCTGAAGAAGAAATTCAAAAAGCCATTGATGATGCTAAAATGCATGAAGAAGAAAAGGAACAACAAGAACAAAATAATAAACTTATCGATAATGCTAAACTTCTTTTACTTAAAGCCAAAGAGGCAAAAAAGAAAAATAAGGAAAGCAAAAAAGTGTTATCTTCCCTTATTACATCTTTAGAAAAAGCGATAAAGAAAAATGATTTAAAAGAAATAAAAAACATTAGTGAAACCTTAAATAGTAAACTAAATGAACTATAAAATAACAGGAGGTATCAACCTATGAGTGATCCCTATACAATTCTTGGTGTATCACCCACTGCAACAGATGAAGAAATTAAAGAGGCCTATAGAAGACTTGCTAAAAAATATCATCCTGACCTTAACAGTGATAAAGAAAACGCTGAGCGTAAAATGAAAGAAATTAATAGTGCTTATGATACTATTAAAAAAATTAGAGAAAACCCTGGTTCTTCTTCAAATACTAATAGTAATAATTATAGTAGTTATGGCTATAATTATAGCTATAGTAATGGCTACAGCAGTGGCAATGATAATTACAAAGTTGTTGAACAGTATATTATATTGCGTAACTTTTATGCTGCTAAAACTATTTTAGCTGGTATATCAAATCGAGATGCTAAATGGTATTATTATAGTTCTATTGTTAATTTTGGTTTAGGTGAACGTGATTTGGCTAAATCTCAAATTCAAACAGCTTGTTCAATGGATCCTACCAACCAAAATTATCAAAATATTAAAGAACAGATGAATGCTAATAATTATTATAGTAATGCTCAATACAATAATACTAGTTATAATCCTTTTAGATTTATCGGTTGGTTTTTCCGCTTTATTCTTTTTTTAGGTTTTCTTCGTTTTATTCTTTTGTTTTTTATTAACTGTACAATTGGAAGATAGAAAGGTATAATATGAAAAAAATTACAGAAAAGTTACAAAAATTTATGTATGGAAGAAATGGTAATGACTTTTTTAATCGTTTCTTATTCTTTATCTATCTTGTTGTTTTTATAATTTATTTGTTTGTTAGACATTTTAGTCTATTAATTGTTGAAGCTGTTATTTTATCATTAATTATGTTTCGTTTTTTCTCTAAAAATCTTTACAAAAGACAAAAAGAAAATGATGTATTAGTTCATCTTTTCTCTTCTATTAAAAGACCTTTTATTAGACAAATAAATAAAATTAGAGATAGAAAAACTCATATATATAAAAAATGTCCCCAATGTAAAAAAATATTGCGATTAAAGAAAATTAAGGGAACCCATACAGTAAAGTGTCCTATTTGTAACAATCATTTCAATGTTAAAATTTAAAAAAGAGGAGTTAACTCACTAGCTAGTTAATTCCTCTTTTTTTTACCATTCAGTAATTTTTTTACCGTCGCCGTCTTTAAAACTGCCACAAAGTATAACAATAAAATCAATAAAAGCTATAATAGCTGGAATAAATGTCCAACAAAATACTAACATAAGTATTGCGCTAGTAGTTCTACCACAATAAAATCTATGTATTCCTATTCCACCTAAGAAGAAAGCTAAAAGGGCAGCAACTGTTCTTGATTTAGGTGATTCATATAAAGCTTCTTCTTCCAAATCTGAATAGTCAACAGCATCTTTTGTTCTTGGTGTATCTTTTTTTGCTTCAGCATTTTCAACTTCTACTTTTTTTCCGCAATAGGGACAAAATGTATTGCTATCGCTAATTTTTTCACCGCAATTGTTACAAATTCTCATATTCAAAACTCCTTCACTTTTTTTATTTTTCCACATCTAACACAAATACTAGTGTAATTTTCTCTTTTATTTTTTAAAATAGAATCCATGTCGCTAGTAACCTTTAAAAAATTACATTTCATATAATGTGTATAGACATATTCAACCTTATTTATATCTTTTCCGTATTTATGACAAAATGATCTAATAGGAGAACAAATTGTAAAATCCCAAATAGGAGAAACAATAATTACTTTTTCCGTTTTTGATAAATCAATTTCATCATTAGTTAATTCCATATCCCATCTATGCATGGCAAATCTTCCACACCACCAAAACCCTAAGGTTCCTTTTGTTTTTTCTTTTGTCTTTATTTCTGTTATACAAGCATTTAGTTTATTAGCTATTTCGTAAGCAATCTTTTTAGTAGCTCCAGTTCTTGAAAAATATACAACCATAATTTTTTCATCTTTGTTGATATTTTTATATTCATCTAAGGAAAAATGAAGATTTTTTTGTTCATAAGAAACATAAGTTATATATCCTATTACAAATTGCACTAATCCTAAAATAAAATAAGTTATTGATAAGAAATTTCTAGGAAAAATTATGAATTGAATAATTACCCAAGCAGCAAGAGTCAATCCAAAAATGGTTCCTAATACAATTCCTATTTTCTTTTCTTTTAAGATAAGTACAGAAGCTATACAGTTAGTAATGCCATTTACGCATATCAAAGCAATACCTGAAAATGTATAATCTTTAAAAAGCACATCACTAAATGGTAGGACTTTAAAGTACTTAAGCATGTCTTGCATATATAATATTTTTCCCGTAGGATCTATTAACATCGAAATTCCACCAACGAAGGCACCTATGCCTACAAATAGTGATAAAGACAATAAAATTATTCGAGAAATTTTATATCGCATATTTTTCTCCACTTACTTTTTTTACAATAAAGGATAGAATACACTAATAAGTCCTAGGAAAAATCTAACAAATAATTTTTGTTTTGTTTCTTCCTCAGATATTAGTTGGGATATTTTTATTGTCTCTAAAAAATCATCTTTCATATTTTCAATAATAAGAACATTATACATCCAAACCGCATTTTCATAATGGTGTATTAAGCTTCGGTAATCAAAATTTATCGTTCCACACACGGCATATTCATCATCAATAATGACGTTTTTAGCATGAATAAATCCTGGTGTAAATTCATATATTTTCACCCCTGCTTTAATTAAGCTTAAATATGAGCTTTTTGTTACCGCATAGATTAATTTTTTATCAGGTATATGCGGAGTAATAATTCTCACATCAATTCCCCTTTTACTGGCGTTACAAAAGGCATTCATTATTTCCTTATCAACAATTAAATATGGAGTTGTAATATACACATAATTTTTTGCCTGATTGATTAAATTCAAAAACATATTTTTAGCTATATTGGGCTGATAAATCGGTTTAGGACCGGTACCAAATGGTATAATATATTCATCTTTATTATTAATTTTATTAACTGTTGATAAATACTTATTCCAATCATTATCGGTTTGTTTATTAATATTCCAATCAAATAAGAATAAATTTATAAATTCTTTTATGGCCTCGCCCTTAATTCTAATAGCACTATCTTTCCAATATCCTAATCTATTATTTTCATTAATATATTCATCAGCTAAATTAATTCCGCCAGTATAAGCTATTTTTCCATCTATTACCGTAATTTTTCTATGACTTCTATTATTATGACTAGAATTAGCTTTTCCTGTGTATTTAGCAAAGCATAAAGCTTTGATATTATATTTTTCTAAACTTTTATAAAATTTATCAGAAACATAAAATAGACTACCAATATCATCATAAATGAAACGAACCTCGACTCCTTTTGAGGCTTTTTCCTTTAATATTTCTAAGATTTGTTCCCACATTTTTCCTGGACATATAATGAAATATTCCATAAAAATAAATTTTTCAGCCTTTTTTAAATCTTCTAAAAGATCTTTAAAGCATTCTTCACCACTTGGATAATAGTTAACAAAGGAATCTTGAAATACATTACAATTGCTATCCTTACATAATGCTAAGGCTTTTTGATAAGCAAGGGGATCTTCTCTTTTTAGTTTTTGTAAACTATCATTTATCTCAAATTGGCTTAAAAGATTTTTTTGTTTAGCAAATTTCAAAAATTTTCTTTCTCTAATTGTTGTTTGTCTAATTCCAAACATCATATAAAGCAGAGCACCAAAAGAAGGTAAAACTAAAATTACAACTACCCAAGGGAGTTTCGTTTCCCCAATAGTATCCTTGTTGATTACCGCAAGAAGAATCAAAAAAGATACTATGTAAGAGAATACATAAAAATAGATAAAACCAGACATCAAATAAGCTTCAAAATAAATGATTAAGGAAATTTCTAATATAATGAATATACTACATATAAAATACCTTGAAGTAATTAATTTCAAAAGTTTCTTAAAAAATTTCGCCATTTTTCCCATATATCACCTCATAAATAAATAACTATCCCAATCAAAGCTGATAGAACGATTAGTAGAATTGGAGCCATTTTTTTCTTAAATATTTTTGCGTATAAAAAATATATTCCAAAGATTATTAAAGTTATCAAAAGAGGTCTTATCATGAAATTAATTGGATTATTATAGCCAAAGGAACCAAAGATATTTATAAAAATTATTTTAAATAACATTGTAACCATTAATCCCAAAATAACTGGTTTTACCCCTTCTAAGACTGTTTTAACATATATATTATCATCAAATTTTTTAAAAAATGCTGCTATTATCGTTAATATAATAAATGATGGCAAAACTACACCTGTTGTCGCAAGAAAGGCTCCTAAAAATCCACCTTGATAAAAACCCACTGAAGTTGCAATATTAACAGCAATAGGTCCGGGAGTTGATTCCGAAATGCCAATAAAACGATATAGTTCAACTGATGTCATCCATCCATATTTAGTAACTACTTCTTGTTCAATTAAGGCCATCATGCCACTTCCTCCACCAAAAGAGAAAAGCCCTATAAAAAAGAATGTTATAAATAATTGCCAATAAATCATTGTTTCATCTTCCTTTTTTTAATATTTGTCTTAATAGCATAATATATTAACGATAAAATAGCCCCTATTATAATTAAATATACGGTTGAAAAATTAAGAGAAAAGTATAAAATTATAAAAGTTGCAATAATTGATAATATAAATACCACAATTGAAAAAGCATCTTTTTTCATTGTTTTAAGTAATGAAAAAAAGGCAAGTGATATAAGAACGCCAACGGCACAATTAATACCAACAAAGGCATGACGAACTAATTCATATTCCATTATATTGTCTAAAAAGGTGATAATGATAACTATAACTAAAAAGGAAGGAATGACCATTCCTACTGTTGAAACAATAGCACCTAGAATTTTATGAAGACGATAACCAATAAAAGTAGCCATATTTATAGCGATTGGACCAGGAGTAGATTCGGAAATAGTTATCATATTGATAAGTTCTTCATCAGTTATCCACTTCTTTTTTTCTACAAATTCCCTTTTTAATAAAGGAATCATAGCATAACCACCACCAAAAGTAAAAGCTCCTATTTTTAACATTGTCAAAAATAAAATTAAATATTCTTTAACTTTTTTCATTATTATTTTACCTTTCTTTTTTCATTATTATTTTACCTTTCTTAAAAGAGCAACAAAAAATCCTTCATATATCTCGTTTGGCATAACTGCCATTGTTCCATCAATTTTAGTTGGCAACAATTCAATATTTTTAAATTTAGTAACATCTATTTTTTCAAGCACTACATTTTCATCTTTCAACATTGCATTAATCACTTTTTCATTTTCTTCTTCAATAATAGAACAAGTAGAATATAAAATAGTACCACCAACTTTTACAATCTTAATCGCCTTTTTTAGAAGTTCTTTTTGTAATCTAGCAGAATTGTTTACTAGTTCTAAAGAAATTTTATTTGGCTTTTTTGTAGATAGTGTTCCACTACCACTACAAGGAGCATCTAATAAAATTTGATCAAAAGAAAAATAATCATCCAATTTTCTTGAATCTGTTAGCATGTAATTAACACAAGATACACCAAGTTTATTCATGTTGTATTTTAAACGTTCCATCCTAATTTTGTTAACTTCACATGCCATTATAAAAGCATTATTATTAACAAGACTTGCCATTTGGCTGGTTTTACTACCAGGAGAGGCTGCCATATCTAAAATATCTTTTTTTTCCATTGGGGATAAAATCAAAGGTGGTAACATTGATGATAAACTTTGTAAATATATTTTTCCACTTTCATATATATCTAAATTTGATATATACTTGTAATCAGCATTTTTTATAATAAAAGCATCTTGATAATAATCAATTTTTTCATAAACAATACCTAAACTAGAAAAACACTTTTCAATCTCTTCAATACTTGATTTTAAAGTATTAACCCTTAAAGTAGTAAATCTTTTTGCATCATATCCTTTTAATATTTTATCATAATGATTAGGATATTGTTTTTTTATTTTTTCTATAAGAAATAAGGGAATATTGGAATAACAGTCTAATTCACACATACTATTTTTTTATCTTTCTTTAATCTAATACCTTATTATATCACATTTTTTTAAATATGAAAAGGATACAACAAATAATCAACACTAT
>ENA-UOJG01002632-UOJG01002632.1-human-gut-metagenome-genome-assembly--contig:-C47-NODE-2632-length-14664-cov-6.155931_pt1 | contig 14664 bp, 9 predicted proteins | sample MGYA00242340_ERZ723887 | MGnify/ENA metagenome assembly ERZ723887 | reverse complement strand
GCTTACCGCAGTGGAAACGGGAGTATCCGTTCGATACTACGTTGCGGAGAATAACGACTGGAAATTGGTGCAGTCCAAAACGACGGTCGCGGGAAAAACCACAAACTGGAACGGTACCGGTTCGGCTCGTTATTACGCGTCGATCTCGGAGCTCGAAGAGATCTACGCCGCCTACGGCTTCTTTGCCGCGGATTTCAACGGCGAGAGAATTTTTCCGCATACGGATTCCCACGACCCCAACCGTATTTGGGCTGACGCCGCGCCTGCCGTTATCAACGGCGAATACTGCATACCGCTGAGTTCCCGAACCACAATGTACGTTTACTATATGCCCGCCAACGTTCCGGGCAACGCAACGTATTTCACAACGAATACGCCTAAAAACAATACGGCGGTGTTGCAGGCGAACTCTTTTTATACCTGCAAGGTGTTCGACCCCGAAGGTCTCGTTTATCCCGACGAGGCTGACGTTCCTTCCGTTCTGCCCGTTTTCAACGGAGACGCGGTGAGCGTAACGGTCAAAACCGCGCCGGGCGTGAACTGGAAAGTCTTTTCGTCCGTTGACGGAAGCGAGGTCGATTTCATTTTTGCGGATAACGGCGACGGAACCGCGACGCTTTCGGTTCAAAAAATGTCCTGCCCCATAACCGTCTCGACAGGCGAATACGACCCGACCGCGCACCTTATACGGTATAACGCCGCCACTCTTGCGGATAATCTCGTAACGCTCGGCAGATTCTCTCCGGATCAGCAGTCGATAGTAACGGACGGCAGCATTCGCGGCAAGAAAACCCTTTCCGTTTATACGGGAGGGCTTGATTCGCACACCGTCGTTTCTCCCGATTCGGATCTCGCTGTCACCTCCTTCGGCAGCGTAAGCGAAAGATTTCTTTACTCTTTTGTTGGCTGGTCTGTTGAGGGAAAAACCGACGTACTGCTTTCCCCCGGCGACGTTTTGACGCAGGCACAGATGGACGCATACGCCGTGGACGGCGAACTCCGCCTCAACGCGGTCTGGAATGCAACGGACATAAAGGGCAGGGTGAACACCTGCAATTTCTTCGTAAACATAAACTGCGAAATTATGGACAATATGAGCAACGGCTTCCAGTCCAACCCCACATACAACTTCTCAAAATCCGTATATGCCACACGCGTTTACGGAACGGACGAGATCGCGGGCAGCAGCGGTACAAACCTTCAGATAATCGCTCCTCCCACCGCGTCCGACACCGCTTATGAGGTCGACGGACAACTCCGAAAACTCATAAACACGCCGATTCAGGGAATAACTCTTGAGTCGTTCCCGTCCGACGAAAACGTTCTCGCGGCGCTTCGCGCAGGCGGCATAACGATAACCGTTGACGGAAAAACGTACACGGGCGACGAACTGACCTCGGAAAACTTTTCCGTCCGCTGGTACGTTCTCAAATACGAAAACTCCGACGGCTGGCATATTGACGGCGTGCTTGTTGCCAAAAGCGCGCGTGTGACCGTGAAAAAAACGTTCGGCGGCGATGACGAAGCGGTAGCACTTATTAAAAACGGCGGCTATAAAATAACCGTCGCGCATAAAGAGGGATACACCACGGCGGTAGACTATACCCTCTGTCTCGAACCTCTCGGGCAGGAGACCGTTGCGGGAACGACGGGATATAAGTCCTACGACGAAGCGACGCAGACGTATCTGTGGTCTCTTGATGCGCGTCAGGGCAGAGAATACCTGTTCCGTGAAGAAAACTATCTGCTCACGGACAGCGTTAAGTGGAACAACTCCAACAGCTATATGATAACAAATTCCACGGAGAACGGAACCAACGGCTGGGTCACGTATAACACTACTTCCGTTGTAAAATGCGTGGCGCAGGCGTATCCGAACGACGTGCCTGACAGCGCCGTTCAAACGGTCACTTTCCGCAACATATACGTTCAGGCGGGACTTCTGAGCGTGACGAAGATAGACTCCGTTACGAATCACGGTATGAAAGACGTTGCTTTCAAAATAAGCCGCGTTGACGGCGCTCCGATGGAGCTTTACAAAAAAACGGACAAGAGCCAGTATTCCGCAGACACGAACGCGCCTGCGGACGGATATACCGAATATATCGCGGACGACACCGTGAGAACCGACAATTCCGGCTCGTTTTACATAAAACTTCCTGTCGGAAGCTATTATCTCGAAGAAACCGCTCCCACCGGCTATGACTGCGCAAAAAAACTGCTCGTCGAGGTGACGGATAACGGCATTGTGAGAATAGCGACCACCGTTATCGGCGGAGACGTTGAGCCCGAGGGCGGCTGGGTTGACGGGATAGGCACCGCGGTGCTGACCGTAAGGAACCGTTCCAAACTGCTTACTCTCGTCCGAGCCGAAAAGGATTGGGGCAATACCCCCGAGGATCAGCGACTCCCCGTTAAAATCGAACTTTACCGCAACGGCGCAAGAATGACGGGCGATATATACGCGCAGACTTTGAGCAACGAAAACGGCTGGGCTTACGAGTGGAAAAACCTGCCCTTATATATCGACGGCGAAGTTGCCGTGTACACTTTGCGCGAAACATTTATCGGCGAAAACGCCTACGACCCGTCCGTTGACGAGGACGGATATATCGACTATCTGGTCAGCTCCGACCCGGCGCTTTACCGCGAGGGAACTCTTTCCGAATACGGTCCCGCGGCGGTCTGGGCGGATTCGAGCGGCAAACTTCATTTTGCGGACCATTGTCTTTTGAGAATACACAACAAACCGTCTTCGGGCGAGATTGCTTTCACAAAAACGGACAGTTTCGGAACGCCTCTCGCTGGCGCGGAGTTTACGCTGTACGCCGACGAGGGCTGCACCGTCGTTCTCGAAAAAGTCGTTTCGGCGGTAGGCAGCGGATTTGTTATTTTCTCTCCGCGTACTTTCGGAACGTATTATATAAAAGAAACGAGGGTTCCCGACGGCTATATCGCGGACACTTCCGTTTATTCCGCGCTCATTCGCGGAGGTATATGCACGATAACGCGTGTCGGCGGCGACGGAACGCCCGTCAGAAAAATCGAAAACCGCGCGCTGATGTCGCTTACCGTCAAAAAGGTTAATTCCGTCGGAACTCTTCTTGCCGGCGCAGAGTTCAGGATACTCAAAAACGAACAGCTTTACGGCACGTTTTCAACGGGAGAGGACGGCACATACCACCTTTCCAATATGCCGGACGGAGAGTATCGCATCGTTGAAACAAAGGCTCCCGAGGGATATAAGGAACGCCCCGATTTCGCGGTTTTGAACATTCTTGCGGGCAAGGTGACCGTCACGTCCGCGAATACGCAGGGCTGGTCTCTTTCCGACGACGGAAACGGCGCTTATACGCTGACCGTTGTCAACGATGTTATCTATGACCTGCCCACCGTCGGAGGCAGCGGCGTTTACGGCTTTGTTCTCGCGGGTGCGGGACTTATGCTTTTTGCCACGGCGGCTGTCATTATTTATGCCGTGATTTCAAAGAGAAAAAAGAAGTAGCCCGAATATAAAAACGCGGAAGCGTCTTTCGGCGCGCACGGCGTTTTCATATATATGCAAAAACAAAAAAAACAAAGAATTTCGCTTTATGCGAAAAAAAGAAAGGACAGTTGGTTATGAAAAAGATCATTTCCAGAATAGGAGCGGTCGCTCTCGTAGTTGCAATGCTTTGCTCTATGGCGATCATCTCCTTCGCAAACCCCTCCCGCGCAATCACCAACCAGACCGTTGAGTTCAAAAACGTTGAGGCGGGCGACACCGTCAACGCGTACAAGCTGGTTTCCTATGCCGCCGACTACAACAGCTATGTTTTTGACGCGGCCTTTGAAACATTCCTCCGCACAAAGATGGCGGGACAGCCCAATGTAGACACGTTCTTCGCGGGGCTTTCTTCCGACCTCACGGCGCAGTATTTTGATGAGTATCTTACTTACTGCTCCGCTCCCGACGCGCAGTGCCAGCTTCCCGCCGCCTACAACTCGCAGACCGTGGCGACCGGCGAAACCTCCGTTTCGATGCTGCTTGAGCCGGGCTATTACCTGCTTCTTGCGCAGACCACCGAAGCAAACAGCAACCTTTACAAGCCCACCACCGTTTTCGTTCAGGCAAAAAACAACGAAGTTAAAGTTTTTGCCGGCGGCAACAACGTGGCTCTTACGGCGCCCTATTCGGTAACGCTCAAATCCGAAAACGCTCCGACCGTTGATAAAAAAGTTGAAGACGCTCCGGGCACATGGCTCTCCTCGACCGGCGCCGAAACCGGACAGACCGTGAGATTCTATGTCAAGCTTGACATTCCCAACTACAAGAACGTCGCAAGCCTTGACCTCACGCTCAAAGATACCCTTACAAATCTTGAATTTGTTGCCGGTTCTCTTAAAGTTTACGGCAAGATCGGCAACGGCAACGAGTTTGACGCGGCAGCCCTTATCGCGGACGCCGTTGTTACTCACAACGTTTCCGCTTATGCCGCAGGCACGCAGACTCTCGACGTAACTCTTTCGTACGCAAAGATCAAAGCGGGCAATCCGACTGCCACCACCGTATACGTTGTTTACGAGGCAAAGGTTACTTCCGACGCGGTAGTTGCCACGGACACCGCAAACAACAGCGTTGTTCTTGAATACGCAAACTCCGCAACCCCCGACCAGAAAAAGACGACCGAGCCTTCCTCCGCCGACGTTTACACCTACTCCTTCAAACTTGCAAAAGTTGACGAGACCGGCGAAAACGCTCTTCCCGGCGCGGAGTTCACCATCTCCCGCAACGCAGCTTTCACGGATATCGTTAAATTCGTAAAAGTCGGCGATTATTACCGTCCCGCAACCGCCGCCGAGCTCGCGGACAACCTTGTTGAAAAGGTTGAATCCGTTCCCGCGGACTTCCTTATTAAAGGTCTTGACATCGGTTACTACTACGTAAAAGAAACCACGATCCCCGCCGGCTATTACAGCCCTGCTTCCTTCTTCACCGTTGACCTCAAAGGTGAAAGAGGTGCAAACAACGCTCTCACGGGCAAATTGCTGTCCACCAGCGCATTCCTCGAAAATGACAGCGCTGACCGTCTTCTAATCAAGAGCGTAGGCGTATCGGACGTGAAGAATAACCAGCTGGACGTTGTTCTTAAAAACAGCTCGACTCCGATCCTTCCCACCACCGGCGGCACGGGTACCGTTATATTCACCGTTTGCGGTATCGCGCTCATGGCGCTTGCTGTAATCGCGCTTGTTCTTGTTCGTCGTAAGAAAAAGGAAAACTGATATATGACTTTTTCGCATGGGAGAGAGGAAACCCCTCTCTCCCCGCGGAAAAATTAACTGTATGATATGAAGAAAAACAAAAGTTTTATCGTTCTCGCAGTTGCTGTGTGCCTGATATTTGTTATGGGGCTTGCTCTGCTTCTTTATCCGACAGTCAGCAATTTCTGGAACGAAAAGCGAAGCGAAAAACTGATAAGCGATTATATCGCCAACGTCTCCGAGGCAAAAGGCGAGGATTATTCCGCAGAGTTCAAAGCGGCGGAGGAATATAACAAAACGCTTGAAGGAAAGGGAATTCCCGACGCGTTCTCGTTCATCTCCGAAGAAGAGGACGAAACGTATCTTTCTCTTCTTTCGCAGTCCTCAAACGGCGTTATGGGTTTTATAAAGATACCCAAAATAAACGTCAGCCTGCCGATATACCACACCACCGAAAAAAGCGTTCTCGAAAAGGGTGTCGGACATTTGCAGGGTTCGGCTCTGCCCGTCGGCGGCAGAGGCACGCATTGCGTGCTTTCCGCGCACAGGGGGCTTCCGTCCGCCGCGCTTTTCACGGATCTTGATCTGCTTTCCGAGGGGGACAGGTTTTTCATTTATGTGCTTGACCGCGCCCTTGCTTATGAGGTCGATCAGATTCTTGAAGTCGAGCCGGACGAGACCGAAAGCCTTGACGTTTCCGAGGACGGGGATCTTGTAACGCTTGTGACCTGCACGCCTTACGGCGTCAACTCTCACCGTCTGCTCGTTCGCGGACACCGCGTTGAATATACGGAATCCGACGTTGCCGAGGCAAAAAAGAACGCCGTCGGCTCCATTTACACGAACTACACGCTGTGGTTGACCGTCAGCGCGGCGTTTACCGTTGTTTTTGTCGTTTCGATGATACTTTTTATAAAGAAAAGAAAACCTGTTGAAGACGGAACAGACCGGAAAAAAACCGACCGAAACGGAGGACAACGGCAATGAATGTTAAACGCCTGACAACGGTGCTTGTCGTTATCGTTTTCATTCTCGGGCTGGGAATACTGCTTTATCCTACGTTCAGCGACCTTTTGAATCAGTTCCGTCAGGATTCGCTCATCGACGAATATATCAAAACAACAGAGGACGTGAGTTCGGAAGACCTTTCCGAACAAATCAAAGAGGCTGAGGAATACAACTCAACTCTCGACCCGACGTTTCACGACGCGTTTTCGGGCAAAGACCCGAAAGAGGACGATGTTTACTGGTCGCTTCTCAACATTGACGGCAACGGAATTATGGGCTATATGGAAATTCCGAAAATAAGCGTGCGTCTGCCCATATATCACGGCACATCCGAGCGTGTTTTGCAGCACGGTCTGGGGCATCTTGCGGGCACGTCGCTTCCCGTCGGCGGAAAAGGCACGCACAGCGTCGTTTCGGGGCACCGGGGTCTGCCGTCCGCGCTGCTTTTGACGGACATCGACAGGCTGACTTACGGCGACAGATTTTCCGTCACCGTCCTCGGCGAAAAACTCGTTTACGAGGTTGACAAAATAACCGTTATCGAACCGGACAAGGTGTCCGACCTGAAACCGGAGGACGCAGGCGACTATATAACGCTGCTGACCTGTACCCCTTACGGCATAAATTCGCACCGTCTGCTCGTCCGCGGCAGCCGCGTTGAGGGCGAAACGGAACTTGAAGAAGTTACGACACTTCAAAAGATAGTTCAGAGTTTTGATTGGAAAGGTAAACTTCTGATTGCGCTTGCGGGTGTAGGATTTATTGCGTTTATCATCTTCATCATACTCAAAAAGCGTAAAAAGAAAGGCACGGAAGAGCCGAAGAAAGAAAAAAATCAGGAAAAACATATCGAATAGCATATTAAAGAACAAGGCAAATAACGGAAAGGAGGATCTCGATATGAAAAAAACGTTCGGAACAAAAGTTTTTGCGGTGCTTGCCGCGCTTGCGGTTTTGCTGACGTTTGCGCTGCCCAAAGCGGCGTGCGCGCAGTCGGTTTATCCCGATACGGGAGATTTTGAACTGCGGTGCGCTTATGAAAATATGCCGCTTGAAAATATGAGATTCTCCGTTTATCGTGTTGCCGATATGCCGTCTCTCGGCAAGTTTTCGCTGTTGCCCGCGTTTGAAGAAAGCGGCGCTGATATAGAAAACATCGAAAAGGCGAGCGATTGGAACCGTGTTGCGAAAGAACTTGCGGAGTTCGCGAAAAACATGTCCGTCACACCTCTTGAAACTGTTATGACGGATACGAACGGCACTTTTCGCCTGACATCTCTTAACAGGGGACTGTATCTGTTCGTAGGCGAAACGTTGCGGGTGGACGAGACCGAATATTCCTGTTCGCCGTTCCTTGTTTCGCTGCCGGATTTCGATGAAAATTCGGGCAAATGGATTTTTAACGTGACCGCGGAAGCCAAAATAGGCTCTTCGCCCGTCGAACCGGAGCCGACAACTCCCACAACGGGCAAAAAACCGAACACCGAAGACCCGTAGTACCTTGCGGAATGGATATTCCCGCTTGTTGCGGCGTCAATAGGGTTTGTTACCGTGCTTTGTTTGTTTATCGTTATAACAAAGCGCGGCAAAGAACAGAATTAAGAGTAAGGGGCAGTAAAAAAACGCAAGTTTTTTTACTGCCTCTTATTTTTTTAAAAAAACGGTTTCAGGGGGGTAGTATTTTTCACATGATTGTGCTATAATGTATTCAATGTGCAATAACGGTTTAAAACCGACAGAAAAGGGGTGTTCCCGATAAAGGGGAATTTTTTAAGACATCTTTCGCCCGCGCGCGTCATCGCGTTCGGGTTTGCGTCCCTTATTCTGATAGGCTCCGTCCTGCTGACAATGCCGTTCAGCCTGCGCGACGGTGTGAGCATAAGTTATATAGACTCTCTTTACACCTCGGCAAGCGCCGTTTGCGTAACGGGGCTTCTTACCGTTGACGTGTATGATACGTTTACAACGGCGGGGCAGATAATAGTTGCCGTTCTCATTCAGGCGGGCGGGCTCGGCGTTGCAACAATGGGCGCAGGAATAATTCTCGCCGTCGGCAGAAAAATGGATTTGAAAAGCCGGAATATAGTCCGTGAAGCGGTCAATCTCGGCGCGGACAGCGGCGTTGCGCGGCTTGTGCGCAACATTTTCGGCGCGACCGTTGTTATCGAACTTGCGGGCGCGGCGCTTTCCTTTTGCGTTTTTGCGCGCAAACTTCCGCTCGGCAGGGCGATAGGCGTCAGCCTTTTTCACTCCGTCGCGGCGTTCAACAACTCGGGCTTTGACATCTTCGGCGGCGGACAGAGCCTGACCGCGTACAGAAGCGACGTCGCTCTCAACCTGATAACCTGCGCGCTGATAATCCTCGGCGGCATCGGTTTTCTCGTTATCCGCGAATTGCTCGACAAGCGGTTTCGGTGGAAACGGCTTTCGATGCATGCAAAAGTCGTGCTTTCCGTCAGCGGCGCTCTGATAGTCGGAGGCGCCCTTCTCGTCAAACTGACGGAGAACATTCCATGGCTCGGCGCGTTATTTAACAGCGTTTCCGCGCGTACAGCAGGCTTTTCGACATACCCGCTCGGGAATTTTTCCAATGCGGGACTGCTTGTGATGATTTTTCTGATGTTCGTCGGCGCGTCTCCCGGCTCAACGGGCGGCGGCATAAAAACCACGACGCTTTTTGTTCTGTTACAGGGTATAAAATCAGCCGCGACGAACCGTTCGGAAAAGGCGTTTCGCTATTCCGTTCCGAAGGACGCTTTCAAAAAAGCGGCGATAATAACCTTGCTCGGCATGGGCATAGTGTTCACGGGAACCTTTATATTTTGCGCGCTTGAACCGCAGCTCGGACTGTCCGATGTGCTTTTTGAGGTAGTCAGCGCGTTCGGCACGGTCGGGCTTTCAACGGGGATAACTCCGACAATAGGCACGGGCGCAAAACTGCTTTCGATAGTTCTTATGTACATCGGCAGACTCGGACCTATGACCGTTGCAACGCTGTGGTACTTCTCACGCGGCGAGCGCGCGCGTTATCCCGAGGGAAACATTTCAATAGGATAAAGGGAGATATGCAATATGTTTCATCATTCCAAAAGCGGAAAAATATCTTACGGCATAGTCGGAGTGGGACGGTTCGGCTCGGCGCTTGCCCGCGAACTTGCCGCTGCCGGCTCGGACATCGTGGTGATTGACTCGGACGAGGACAAGGTGCGTGAAATGCGCGAATTGACGGACAACGCTTACATCGTTGCCAATCTCGAAAAGAAAACCCTTACGGAAACCGGCATACAGAACTGCGACGTTGCCGTTGTGTGCATCGGTGAGAAAATGGACATATCCATTTTAACAACGCTCAATCTCGTGTCTCTCGGTATCCCGAAAGTTATATCAAAGGCGTCAAGCGCGGAACACGGGCTCATTCTCGAAAAACTCGGCGCGGAGGTCGTTTACCCCGAGCGCGATATGGCGATAAGGCTTGCCAACCGTCTCGAAACCGCAAAAGCGCTCGATTACGTTCAGCTGAGCGAGAAAATAAACGTTTCAAAAATACTCGTGCCCGATAAGGCGGTCGGAAGAACCGTTGTTGACATAAACCTTCGTTCCCGCTTCGGGCTTAATATCATCGCCGTCGAAAACGGCGGCAAGGTCACGGAAATAGTCAGCCCCGACTATGTTTTCGAAAAGGGCGACCTGCTCTATGTTTCGGGCGGCAAAGAGGATATCAAAAAACTCAACGATTGGCTTGATGAGTGATTTTTTTGCGTTTGCAACCCGCGGTTGCGTAAATTCAAGCCAAAGACGGTTGATTTATTCTTATTCGCGGTGTATAATGCGGAAAAAAGCAACGGAGGAAAAGAGATGACTCTTTCCGAAAAGATATGTTATTGTCGAAAGAAAGCGGGAATTTCGCAGGAGGTGCTTGCCTCTCGACTCGGTGTTTCCCGACAGGCCGTCAGCAAATGGGAGACAGGAGTTTCCCATAGTTAAAGATACCACACCCAATATCACAAACTCACGCTTAAACAATATTCCTTAGTCAACCACATACAATAACAAATACAAAAAAGCTGGAAGCAGACTTAATTTTGCTCCCGGCTTTTCTTTATTGTTTTGATGAAGTCGTTCAATGATACTTGTTTTTGCTATCTGCTTACATAATGTGCATACTTGTCACTTGTGTTCTGATATATCTGTCCCTCTTATTGCCTAAACTCATATTAAGGGTGTGATATATCCAAGTGCAATAGCCTTGTTATAGGCTTCGATAGCATTTTTAGCCCCCAGCTTATCATAGATGCTTTGGATATGGTTGTAAAGTGTCCGTTCACTGATATACAGTTCTTGCGCTATTTCATGCTTTGTTTTCCCTGTTCCAATCGCCTTAATAATTTCCGCTTCACGATCTGTCAGGGGATCTAATAAAGGGGGCGTAGTGGACTTGTGACCTTTACTAATAGCTGTGAGTTTTTTTACCAACTCGTCAGCAGAAGCAGACTTATCAATATAACTTACGGCGCCTTTTTTAAGTGCCTCCTGTCTATAAACTGGCATATCATAAGAGGATAGCATAACCACCTTTATTTTTGGCTTTTTACTATATATCGTTTCTATCAGATCAATGCCAGAACTTTTTGACTGCTCTCTTAGGTTGACATCAAGTAATACAATGTCCCATTCGTCTACGGAAAGAATATTCCAAAACTCTATTTCATTACTTACATAGCGACAGATAGAGATTTCATCCCAATCTTCCAGAAGTTTGCTTAAACTCTCTCCAAATATCCTGTGATCATCAAATAGTAATATCTTCATTTTTTCTCCCCAAAACTGCCGTTGCAGTTAAAATACCATCTTTCTCTAAATACTGAATGTTACCACCATTCCCATTTATCAACACCGTCAAGAACAGCATACCACCTTTGGAAGAAAGAATATTTTCAATGTCATTTGGTTTCGCTCCATCATTTTGACAGGTAATTACGAGTCTACTTTCTTCATTTAGCGCGATTTCCAAATGAATAAAAGTAGCGGCAGCGTGTTTATAAACATTGTTGACAAGTTCTTTGATTATCTGCATAGTCTGTTCCAAACTGTTATCTTTTTTCAAAGCAATCCTTGCTTCGCTGTCAATCGTGAAATCTACAAGTATATTCTTCTTTGGGTACAGCTTCTTAATCGCGTCAAGCATATATCCGATATGTTCCCATGAAGCATACCCCGAAAAGATATTAGAGGAATAGAAATTCATCATATTTCTTACCCGCAATTCCAAATCAGACAATATCCTTTTTGTTTCATCAACATCTGGTGAGCGAAGCGACAGGAGATTTTTGGCACCTCCAATGTCTTGAAGCACATCGTTATGAAGCAGTCTTGAGAAATCTTCCCTCTCATTTGCAATATAGTTCGTTAATTCATAATACTTTGTCAACTCCTTGTAACGGGCCTCCATGTCGCCAAGATGAATGACAGCAAAAGCCTCAAATAAAAGCATTATAAGCTGAAAAAATACATTGACTTGTAGGGTGGACAAATCAAAGCAATAAAGTACGACTGTAAACAAGGGAATCATAAGAGCGAGGACATATCTTGCTTTCCTCTGGGCAATCGGAAGAATATTAACCTGTTTCAAATTTATATATCTATAATCAAGGAAAATTCCCATGAACATTCCAACTAACATGGTTATAGCAGGGAGAATTTGGAAATCAAAAAACGACAGTATGATAGCTGCAATTCCAAACAGCAAGCGAACCATTTTACCCCGGCTTGCGTCAGTTCTTACCAGCATTATTCCGATAATCAATGCAAAAAACAGAAATGCACCCATGTATAAGGTGGAAAATCCATCATACATCAGCGCCGCAATAAAGGAAACAGAAAGCAGGTTCCAGCCACATTCAGATATTGTTGCCTTTCGCCGTGATGTCATTACATGAAGATAGAGCAGATTGAAATAACAAAGCAAGACGGCAATCGACAATAAGTTGATGGCTCCGTCATTCGCAATTCCTTTATGTGTTCTATCCAATATAACCCATAAAGTCACAATACCCGCATGAAGAAACAGATACGGATAGAAGCGTTTATCCTGCATAGCCCCCCTCCTTTCAGCTAAAATTCATTATGTTAGTAATATGATGATACGATCCGTTCTTTAGTCATCAGACATAAACCACACGCAGTCAAAACTATTATACTCACTGGAGAAAATAGTAGCAACACCCACACATTATTCGTTTTCATAAATATCCCACATTTTAAGACAACCAGCAAAATATGAAGCAGTGTTGCAAAGATAGGAATACTCTTAAACCAGTTCATATTTCTAATCCAGAGAATCAAAACATTTATAAATGCCGAATACAATATGCTAAGGATCAGAAAATAGGTGCTTAATAACAAGATAAGGTTTGGCAGGCGAATGGAAATCATCAAAAGTAGAGGAAACAAAAGGATCAGCGTTCCAATCCATAGTGATAGCAGATTCTCCTTAACAATACTTGAGATTTTAATACCATTAGCAAGTTTCCATTCTATTCTCTTTGTGATTTTTTCTTGCTGCAACATATCCTTGCTTATTTCTCCGGCAAAAAAGATAAATAAGCACAGGTATCCATCAAGCATAAAATACTTTATATCAACACCAAATACAATGTTCTCTGAAATATCCCCAAAGTTCATCAGAAAGATCATGCCGAAGATAGCTGCTACCGCACTCATAAATATATAATTCCAGTTCAATACCCTTTTAAGGTTTAAGGTTATCAAACCCATTCGCCATCCCTCCTGATAACTGTTTCGTTGCTCATGTGCCGAGCCTTAAAGAAACTTAATAGTGCAAACATCATGCAAAGTGCAACATCAACCACAATAATCAAATAGTCAATTCCTATATGATGTTGATTCACAAACTCTGTAATTCGTTCTGCCGACATCGCAATCAAATAAACCAGTGCAAAATTACCAAAGAACAGAACATTTTTGAACAGTTTTACTCGTTTTACATCCAGTACAATGATATTCAAAGCGACAATCTCACAAAAACTAAGTACAAGAATACTAAGATAAACGCATACGATCCGCCCAAAGCTCATTGTCCAGTCGGTAAAGTAATAGCAACTCATAAAAACAAAGAACGGGATAATACCAGAAAATCGGAAAATCTGTATCGAATACTGTTTTATAATCTCTTTTACCGCAATTCCAGAAGCTGCAAAAAATTCAACTCTCCGGCTTAACTTATCCTTTGCTGTCAAATCTACAATCATAGCACCGGATTGCAGGGAGGTAAGACCAAAAATAACCGCATAGAGCATTAGGACTAAATAATCTTCTCCCTTAGACTGCAAGGCGTCCATCTGCATTGCAAAGCTCATAAAAATCGCCAGAATGGCAACAATCGCAGTATCAATTAGGAGGCTTTTACTTCTGGTAAGATAGTAGCCTGCGCCTTTTCCCATGTTACTCATGCCGATTGCCCTCCTTAATAAAGATTTCTTCCAATGATTGTCCTTGCATTTCTTGAATACCCTTATCAAACAGCAATCTGCCATTTTTAATCATAGATACATCATCAGCGCACTTTTCAATCTCGCTAAGGTCATGTGAAGTGATAATAACCGTTTTTCCGTCAGCTTTTAGAGCCTCTATCAAACTACGGATTTCTACTCTGGATATGGGGTCTACACCCGATGTTGGTTCATCCATGAGCAGAATATCCCGTCCCATCATAATCACAATCAAAAGGGACAGTTTTCTTTTCATTCCTTTAGAATAAGTGCTAACACGCTTTCCTAAATGCTCGGTCAATCCTAATTGCGTACAATAACTGTCTGAACGATCATTTATTTCAAATCCAAAGTATTTCCCAAAAATTCTCAAATTTTCAAGACCAGTCTGTTCTTCATACAGATAGTCATTTTCAAGCTCCATTGCATATTTCCCTGCAATGTTGATTGTCCCTGCATTTGGCTGGTATACCCCTGTAATCAAGCGTAGCAGTGTTGTCTTTCCAGAACCGTTCGGGCCAATAATCGCATGGATTGTATTTGCTTTTACATTCAGGCTAAAATTCTCAAACAAAACTCTGCCACCAAAACCTTTTTTTAAGTTCTTTACTTCAATCGCATTTTGAATCTCAGACATATTTTTTGCTCCTTTCATTTGGTGCTCCACCATATAGGTATAGTGTATAAAACGAAGAAGCATTTTGCATGAGTAATTACTGCAATTTCGATACTGCCATCAGGCAAATGTCACAGAAACCTCACAACGAGAAAAAAATTTAGTATTCTGTCAGTTCCACAATTACATTACTTTGCAGATACAGCCAGTCCGTAAATTCTTTCGGGCTGGCTGTTCCTGTTTTTACAGCCTTTTTTCTCTGTAAGGCTTCTTTCTTAAAGTCGGAAA
>ENA-UOJG01002631-UOJG01002631.1-human-gut-metagenome-genome-assembly--contig:-C47-NODE-2631-length-14665-cov-5.255031_pt1 | contig 14665 bp, 13 predicted proteins | sample MGYA00242340_ERZ723887 | MGnify/ENA metagenome assembly ERZ723887 | reverse complement strand
GTTCATTATTCCGGTCAATGACACCCTCCATCTTTTTCCTGAGCAGCGAATCCCGTTTCAGATGTTTCTGGATAATCAGGTACGAGAACACCAGCAGGAGGATGGCGGCGATGATCAGCCCGGTGATGATGGAGGTGGAGCGTTGGTGCGCTTGGGCTATCTGCTCTTCCCTGTCCCGGAAGGCGGCTTGTGCATGGTCGCTGATGTTACCGAGCAGGGCGAACAGTTTGCGGTTCAGTTCCCTGTTGCGGATGCGCAGGCTGTCGGTGTAATTCTCCATGTTGCGTATCCGCTCCGCTTGCAGGGCGATAAGCTGTTCGTTCAGCGAGCGGAGCTTGTCGGACGAGGCGGGCACTTGCACCGTTTCCTTGCCGCCGAACCATCCGGCTATGCCTTTCTTCTTCTGCACGACGGTACGGGTCTGTGTCGCTTGCCTTGCAGCTTCTGGCAGATGGTTCACCAGCAGGCTGTCGGCTTTGTCCTGCCGGTGGAACACCTGCATGATTTGGTGCAGGTGTGTCTCCTTGTCCGCCAACAACTGTTGCAGGGTATCTATCTGCGACAGACCGAATATGTAGCTATGGTTCGTTTGCAGCATTTGCAGCAGGCTGTCCACCCTCAGCCGTCTCGTTTGGTAGGCATGGTAGTCCTCATCCTCCCAAGCGATGACGCTCTCGCCCAATGAGGCGAGTACCGTGATGTTGCGGTGTATCTCGGATATGTCACGGCGTGCCTGTCTGATTTCGTAGGTGTCGGCCTCGATTTTCCGAAGGCGTGCGTGTTCATGGAAAAGAATAGCGGCCATGCTGATGATGACCGCCATTAACATCATATAGCCGAAGAGGATTTTAGCTTGCAGGGGTATGTTTCTGTTCATATATAACAAGGTCATATTAAACATCTGTATCGTAAATCCTCTTTTGCAGCAGGGCTATACAGTGCATGGCAGCCATAGGGGTGGAGCGAGAGAGGTCGAACGAGAGTATCATAGCCTGCAGGCTGTTGTCATACGAACTTTTGCTGCCCTTGCGGTCTTGCCCGCCCTCCGTTTTTTCGGGGATGGAGACCAACGCCTCCGCTTCGCTGCCGTCTATGCCGGAAAAGACGAAAGAACCGTCGTCCTGCCGGTCGATTTTCCCTCCGGCGGCTATTATCTGTTCCATCACTTTCCCTACATGGCTTTCCGGGAATCCTGTGGTCAGCACAAAATTTCCGCCTTTACGCTGCCGGTGCATGACACGGTAGCCTGTGGCGCGTGCCAAGGCGAAAGCCCCGCAACCGTAGGCGGAGAAAAACTTGCCCGACCGGGTCACGAGGAAACGGCTGTCGCCGAGTTCCTGCTGTTGTTGTATCAATTCGCGTTCTGTCATACAGTCCTCCTCAGTTCTTTGATTTCATTACAAATCTCCTCTTTTTTGCATTCAATCTGTCTGTACCGTTTTTTCAACACGACTTTCTCCAAGTGTCCGGCAAAATAGATGACCTGCCACCATTCCTTACCGATACGGCTCATGACCTTGCACCGCAGGTTGTAGGAGGAAAAATGCCGCATCATTCCCAAATAGGAGTTTATCGTACTGACAAACTCCTCCCCGTGGGTTTTCACGTAATCGGGCGAGCCTGCCGCCAAGCGGTTCAGGCGGTCGATGGCATCGTAGCAGAAGCCGACTGTGCGGTTGCTCAGGTATTTCCGCCCCGGAAGTATCATCCCTCCGATAAACAGGACACCTTTCGTGTAATGTTGCAGATAGATCTTGCGCGGGTGCAACGACAGCCCGTGTTCGGAGAGCCAGCCGGCAATTTTCGCTTTCACCTCTATCAGGTGCTCTTTCGAGGGATGGACAAGCACCATGTCGTCCACATACCTGCCGTAGTGCTTCACGCCCCATTCTTCGCTGATGAGATGGTCCAGTCCGTCCAGGAAGTTAAGGGCGAGCAACTGGCTTGTCAGGTTGCCGATAGGCAGTCCGCACGAGCCGTCGGAATGGAACAGGCTCTTGTCTTTGGGCAATCCGCGCCAGCTTTGGGGAGGCGTCTTGCGGATGCAGTTCTTTTCCGGACGGTTGAATATAGTCTCACGGAGCAGATAGAGCAGTATCGCCAGGTCGTTTCCCCCGTAGCGTTCGTGCAAGAGTTCTTCGGTCAGGTCATACAGCCGCCTCTTCGATATTTTCATGAAGAACGAACGGATGTCTATTTTCAGGATGTAGCACTCTTTCGTGTAGTTTTCCGAACAGAGCCGGATATGTTCCGCCACATGTTCGATGCCATAGAGCGTACCTTTTCCCTTGCGGGTGCTGTAGCTGTCATTGATGAACTTCTCTTCCAAAAGCGGAACGAGCCTGCGGGCTATGAGGTGGTGTACCACACGGTCGCGGAAGTCTGCAGCGAAAATCTCCCGTTTCACGGGTTTGTTGATAATGAAAGCGATGGAACGCGAAGGGCGGTATGTGCCGGCATTGATTTCCCGCCACAGTTCCACACACCTGCGTTCGTAATCGCTCTCGAAGGCAAGGGCATTACAGGTATTGCGTTTCTTTTTACGGCACTCGAAATACGCCTCGAAAACATCCTCCAACGGAATGCCTCCGAGTTCCTCATCCGTGAAAAGACTTTGTTGTAACTCCATATCGCAATACCATTTTGTTTATCGTAAAGTTTTTATTGAAAAGGCCAAGACCGGACGCACGTAGCTATTTCTGTTGTTCTTATTGTTGTTGTTCACGTTGCCGTTGTTCACATTCACATAAAGAGCGTTGTTCGCCGGATTGTTGTAGTTCTCCGAGGAGGACCAGTAAATGTTGTCTGTTTTTGTCTTTGCGAGCCTCCCTGCACGAGGAAAGCCTGCCGACAACCCTTTTTCAATAATAAACAGTTCGCTTCGGGAAGCCTTGACCGCCCGAATCCCGACTGATAAATCATTGCCTTTTATCTTCCTGTTTCTTCATTCCGCGTTCGTTATATTGTTTCCAGCTCGTAGCCTGCTTGCCTATCTTCTCCAACAGCAGCCCGAACGAGGCGTATTTGCGCTCGGTAATGACCTTCTGCTCCACACATACGCGGAAAAGCATCTGCAACATGCGGTAACGGTCGAGAAATTCGGTCAATACGCCCACTTTTTCATAGCTGCTGTTCGCCTTGTAAATCAGAGAAAGCATATCCAAAGTCAAATCCACCATACGGCTGCCCATACTGTAGCGGAAGAAGCGCGGAAAATCCTGCGTCAGGATCAACAGGTTGTTCAACAACCGGTAAGTGTCGCGGTATAGGGGTAATTCTTCGGATAATGCCATAACTCGATTTTTCAAAAATTTTTCCGACCCGCTTCGCGGGTATTCCATCTTTTAAATGAGCGGCTACGCCGCAAATAGATAAATAGATTGAATAGGTAAATAGGTCAGAAAGCCAAGACCGGACGCACGTAGCTAAAGCTGCGGTCCTTACTGCTGGTGCCCACGTCGCCGTAGCCCACACTCACACAAAGAGCGTCGTACGCCGGATCGCGGTAGCGCTCCGAGGAGGACCAGTACCAATCGGACTTTAAGCCTGATACCACTGTCTTGCCGTCAAACAAAGAAGTACGGTTTTGATAAACATTCCACATCTGACCGATAGAAGGAAGAAACCAACCGCTGCTATTGGCAGGGGACGGGACTTTGCTCGCATAATCCACAACGGCATAGTAGGTGGCAGGATAACCGGAATCTTCGGCGGCATTCAAGTTGCCCGTACCTCCGGCAGCGGCGATGATTTTCTGTGTCCAGGCGTAGCCGCTCCAGTCGATGTCAGGTGTAGAGTAATTGTTCTGTATGTTTCCGCTTCCATCCGTGGGGCAGCAACCCAACTCGGTTCCGTAAACGCCCCACTGACAATAACCGTTTGTGGCATCCTGCAAGGCAATGGCATAGCCGTGGCACTTCTGCTGACCGATACCGGTGGCGGAGTAATCGGAGGCATCGTTTTCGTGATGACCGGCATGGAACACGATGGCGATGCACTCCTCATTCGGCATTTCCTCACCGGGGATAATATACCAATTACCATCGGAATTCTTGCACAGGTAGTCGCCCATCTGCAAGTTATAATTCTTTTCCATAGCCTGCGCACCGTCCACCTTGTATCTCTTGTATTCCCCTACGATAGGATGGGACGCGGACGTGGTGATGGTAAACTCCCTGTTCCCCCCGTCATAACATCCCTCGATAGTCGGCATGGACGAGTGCACCAAGTAGCGGTAAGTGCCGTCAGCCATGCGCAGCGGCTTGGCGGTGCCTGTGAACGTAGCTTCTGCCCCCACGGTGTAGTCGGGAACATTCGCGTCGATAAACTTGTAAACGGTCTTCGGCATCTCGATGACGGCCAACGCCATGCGGTGTTTCATGGCGAAAGAGAGGTGGATGGTGTTGCCCGTCCCTGTCGTTGAGCCTCCGGCTGTCATCAGGTCGGAGGCGGTGTAAGCGGCATGGGTGCTCTGGTCGTCCCCGGGTTGCCAGCCATCAATGAGCGGCTTGAAGAACTCGGCATCGGTCATGACCGCCCCCTCCGCAGGTGTGGCAGTCTTGCCCGCCATGTCCGCCTGATAAGGATAGTAGAGGTAGTAGCTCTCTCCATCCATTCCGGCGGCAAGCGTCGTACCGTCGGTTTTCCACATGATGCCGCCCGTGGCGGCATCCTTTTCGGCTGTCAGCTTCACGTTTGAATAAACCGGCTTTCCGCCGCGCACCATGTAGAATCCGCAGGCATCGCCTTCGGTGAACTCGGTGGTGTAGCCGTTCTCCACGGCACGGGTCTCGACACGGGTTTTCATATTCTCAACAGCCGATGTATATCCGCCATCGGTAACGGAGATTGTCAGTTGCTGCGCCTTGTCTTGCACGGCAGGGAACTCTTCTTGCGTGCAGGATACAAGCAGCAGGAGCAACGCAGCTTGCAAGAGGTGGTATATGTTTTGTATCTTCATATTCTTAAAGGACTAAATAGGCAAATAGTTCAGAACGCAAGGACGGGACGGACAGCGTTACTCCATTTCTTATAGACAAAGTCGCAGCACACGTAATCAGAGGAGTACCCGTTCCAGTTCCGTGCGCGGAACTGATTTAACTCCGATGACGACCAAAAACGGTCACCGGTGGTAAAATCATTCTTGCTGTCGGCTGCAATTTTATTCATCCAAGCATTCAAGGCAGCTGGAACATCGCCTTGACCTAGCCAACGGAAATCACCGGAATCCGACGAGGTTTGCTGACCTTTATCCGCCATAGCCGGACAACCGCCCAGATTCTGAAGGATGTCCCACCACTGACCGGAGGAAGGAATAAACCAGCCTGTGGTATTACGAGGTGGGCGGTATTCATTTATACTGTACATATCATTCCATTTCTCGACGGCTTCGAAGGCCGGATATGCCTCAATTCCACCGATACTATTTGCATGGTCAAGAATCTTGGTGTAATTGTGCAGACCGCTGATGTCAGAGTAGATTTCAGACTTGGACCAGCAGTCTTTCACGTCTTCCAAATTATTCTCTTCATGGCTCCATTGGATATCTGTTGCGGTGTTCTTTAAGGCCATTACAAGGCCATGCACATTCCCTTCGCCCAATTTGGACTTTTCGGCAGTGCCGATACGGCTCGGGTCCGTCTGGAAAACGATACCGATGACTCTTCTTTCTATTTCACTTTTTGTTTGGAGTACGGGAGCAGGCTTGGGGCTTGCTATCTTCATACTGCCGTCAGTATAGATTTTGCGCAGGCCGCCGTCGCTCCAAGTCCCGTCGGAATAGAAGTAGTCGCCGATTTTAAGTTCATCCGCCGTGAATCTTTGCTTTACCCTTTTGGAGGTGACGTTTTCCTCGCCATTTGCAACCCACGTGCCACTGGTCACCGACTGCACATCAATGCCGTTGGCTTTCACGGTGATGGTGTAGGCATACCGCTTGCCACCGAAAAAGTCAAATTTGCCGGCAGCTTCTGTTTCGGGAGTGTAAGTAAAGTCATTGCTGCCGATGCTGATTCGGACGAGCGGCTTACCCGTCATGTTTTGTGGCGGCACCAATGCCTCGTATTTCTTCGTTGCGGCATCGTAATAGGGCTTTATCTCGCCGTCCGATTGGTCTCCCGGTGCAACCAAGCCGGCGGTTGAGTGGGTTAGCGGGTCTCCGAAAATGGTGACGGTCGCACCCTCCAACTCCTCTTCCGTAATGCCTTCGCCAGCTTTGAGAATTACTTCGATTTTCGCCATGCGGTGGATGAAACGGAGATTTATGGCTTGGTCATAACGCCCTATGGCACTGGCGTACAGGACATCGAAAGCGGCGTACCCGCCACTTTGGTCGGAAATATCCGTTTCCGATTCTATGTCCGGGGTCCATGCACTGACGCGGGCTTCATCGGTGTTCTTCCAATAGAAGGCATTATCGGCATCCTTCGGGCTTGCATTGCCCGATGCGTCCATCACGTATGTTTTGTTACCAAACACGCCTTCCAGTGACACTCTAATCTCCTCGCCGCCCGTCCACGCATCCTTACCTCCGGCGCGGGTCTGCGGCTGCGCCACCTCCGCCGTCAGTTGCAGCGGGTACTTGCCGTCGGGCAGGGGCGCGGTGCTTTCATCCTCACTGCTACAGGAAGCGAGCACCCCACAGATGAGCATCACAACCGGCAACCAGTCGCCGATGCGCGGCCACGGCCTTCTCGCTATGTTCCTTATTATTTTCATATTGTCTTTATTTATTTCGTTTTGTGCCACTGCCCGTTGCGACGCGGGCTGCCGCACCATTTATTATATATGGCGTGCCTCCGTCTTACGCCTGATGCACGGCAGTGGCTTTCAGACACACTACATTTTTGCATCACCCGCATGGCTACCACCGTCGTTCCAGTTTTCGATGGTGCTTCCGCTAAGGGTCAGCCCCGTCTTCTTCACCGTGATGGTGTAGGTATAAGAATAACCGGCCTCCAACGCGGGTTTGATCATGTCCTTGTTGGAGTAGCTCTGGTATTCCCCGTCATCGGGAGATATCTCAAGCACCAAAGCGTTGGCGAGTGTCTGCGGGAGCAGGATCATGGTGAAAGTCATCACGCCCGTGGCGGCGTCAAAGGTTGCCACGCACTTGTCCGTGGCCGTCTTCGGGGCACCGGTGCACTGGCGTAACATCCAGTCGCTCACAACGCTGCCCGCGGTCGCGGCGGTACCGGTCTTCACATCGAACGTTCCCTCGTGAACCAGGCCGCCCAGCTTGTAGTCGGCGAATTCCAGCACGGCAGTGTCGTCGAAACCGTCGGTGTTCGACACCTGCACCTTGAGGATAAGACGGGCCATCTTGTGCTTGAAGGAGCAGTCGCTGCCGCCCGCGGCGGTGTTGTCCGTGAAGCTGACGGTCGGACTGTCTTTATCGGCCTTGGCTCCCGTGGCATGGATGTAGTCCACCTTCTCCTGTTCCGTGGTCGTGGGCTGGTTGCTTGTATTTACCGTAATCTTCCCGTCTGTACCAGGCAGGGTGGAGGCGTTTGCGCCCGATGCGTAAGGCGCGTAGGCGGCAAAAGTAAACTCGAGGAAAGCGTCCTCGAAGAAGATGCCGCCACCCGCCGTCATCGGGGTAAAGTCCGCGTTGGTGCCGGTACTCGTGGTTGCGTATCCCACGTTCTTGTACTTGCCGCCCATGGTCGTGGTCGTGCCAGGGGCATCCACCACCATCACGCCGATTCGGTCGGCGTTCCACCCGTTGTCCACAGCACGGGTCTTCGGCCCGCTCACGCCTGCCGTGATTCGTGCTTCCACCGGATTGTTCTGTACCTCGTTCTCTTGTGTACACGCAGCCAATAGCGTTGCTGCTGCTGCAATAATGAAAAACCTCATGTTCATTGTCATAATCTTGTTTTTTTGATTAAAATATTTATCGTCAGTTAGCATCCCCATTGCCGCTTTCTACCTCGTTCCAGCCCGTGATGGTTGCGCCCGTTACCCCGGCCTCTACGGGCAAAAGCAGATTACCCGTGAGTTTAACCGGTTTGGTGCCGTTATTGAAGTCCCTTATGGCCTCGGTAAGGTCGCTCACTACCCGCTGCGTGTCACCGTTGTTGAAAGTGATGTCCACCGTCAGCGTATGCGTTTCCGTCGGGACGATGCCGAGCAGTCGGAAAAAGATTGTGAACTTGTTGCCGTCCTGCCTGAAAGCGTTTGTTACTTGTGCCGCTGCACTCCGGTCGCCTGTTGCCATATCCGCTGCCGAAGCCACGCCGGAGAGCGTTGCCGTAGCCGACTGTACACGGCTGTAGTCGCCTTCCGTGGCGGTCAGTTCGATGTCGAGCCTGCGCACGTATTGTCTCATCGGGGCGGTGACGTGCAGGGTGTCATCCGCCACGACGCTGATGTCCTGGTGCGAGGCGAAGAGGTAGCCGGGGTGCGGCTCTATTGCACCCGTCAGATCCACCGGATTCACCGTTGCCTTGTTTCCGTCGATACTAATCCCCTCCGGGGAGTTGTACACCGTCAGGCCGTAGCCACCGGGCGCGAGCAGCGCGTCGAACACGTTGGTCGCCGCACTCACGTTCTGTTCCCTCCCGCCGATGCGCAGTGTGTATGCCTGCGGTATGTCCGCCTCGGTGCTCTTTCCGCTCCAGTCTGTGGTTACGACCACCGCCCCACGGTCGGGGTGCGGCGTGTCATAGAGGTCGTCCTTCACGCACGAGGTCAGTATGGCCACCGCACCTATTAGATATAATAAGGTATAAGCCTTTCCGTATGCTCCCGTATATTCCTTTATCTGTCGTATGATTATCGTTGTATTCATTGTTCCTCCTTTCCGCTAAAAGATGTTCCACACCAGGGTGACACCCGCCGAAACAGGACCCCACCAGTTCTTTGTTCCGCTGCCGCGCCTTACCCTCACGCCGTTGATGACCACATACTTGTCATAGTCGGCATGGATATAGCCGATGCCGAGGTTGAAATCAAGAGAAAGGGCATTGTTGAGTTTCAGCTGATAACCTCCGACGATACCACCGCCCATGAGGTCGCCCTGACGGCCTGTTTCGGACAGCTTGTAGTTGAACTGCCCGGCCTTGTACATCGCACCGATATAGCCCCGTTTCTCCTTGCCGAGATACCATCGCACTTCGGGGGCCACTTCCCAAAGGGCATAGCGGCGGTTCTTGTCGTCCCAGCTCCATGAAGCCCACGTACCGTTCACGGCAATACCCACATGGCGGTTGATGCGCCACTCGATACCCAAATCGGGAGTGAGGGTTGCCCAACGCAGGAGGTTGGCACGCAAGGCAAAATGATACGGGGTGGCTATTGCCGTTTCTTCAGCTTGCAGGCGGGCTTGTTCCTCCGCTTCCAGACGCTCTTTTTCGACTTGTTCCGCTGCCATGCGTTCACGCTCCATCCGTTCCGCCTCGGCTTTCTCTCGGGCTGCCTGCTCTGCAGCGATACGCTCCTGTTCTGCCTTTTCCTTGGCAGTCTGTTCCGCTTTTGCCTGCTCTTTCGCTGCCATACGTTCGCGCTCCGCCTCGCCAGACACCTCTTTGTTATAGGCTTCCACTCTGGCGGCGGCTTCCGCACCGGCTATCTCCGCCACTTTCTCAACAGAGGCAGGGAGGGTGACAATGACCATGTTGTGCAGGGATTTTCCGTTCCCGTCCGTATAGGCTTCGTCAAACAACTGGTCGGTGACGAAGTTCGACTCTTTTATCTTGCCGCGCACAATCAGTTCCGACTTCACACGATTGCGGCGTGTCTTTGCCACTTGCGCCGCAGTCTGTTCTTCGTTGCCGTCCGTAGCGTAGCTTGTCACTAAAAGATACATTTGTCCGGCTTCGATGGCGGGGCGGTGTTCGTCGATGGCTGCAAGCAACCGCTCAAGTTCCTGTCCGTTGCCGCTCCACGGGGAGAAGAACATATCGTTCTCTGCCACGAACCGGAAACGGTAGGCAGTGGAGTCCGGCTTCTCCTGTGCCGAAAGCGACAATCCTGTAACGGCAAGAAAGACCGTCAATAATATTCGTTTTATCACTGTCATATTTGATAAGATTTGTTGTTACGGGTTAATAAAAAAGCATATCGGCGGCGTATGCGGGCATTGTTGTTCCATGCTCCGGCATACACCGCCGACGGATATGACGATACGCGCCCCCGATTGGTGAGGGCGGCATGTAAAGGTTCGGATAATAACGTGGAAAGGAGAGATATTCCGGAAAACGGACTCTCCGTAAGTGATTGGTATTTAAGGAATATTTTGTATATTGACGCGCGTAGCCATGAGAGAGAGTGAGAGAGAGAGAGAGAGTAACCGAATTATCTGAATATCCAAATAATCGGCACACATTTTAAGCGCATCGGACAAATATTTTCCGGATATGGAAACAACTTTACGAAACGGTAATGACACGAAAAAAGCCTCCGTCTTATAGGACGAAGCACCGCCTGAACAAAAAATATTTGTTATATACGGGTGGTATTTATATGTGCTTTTATTGCCGTTCATACATCGTTAACAAAACATTCTCGAAATACAATAGCAAAAGTACAAATAATTTCTCATTCCGCAATGAATTGAATGATATTATTTTGCAGAAACTTTTCCGGCAAGGCGGTTCCACTTTTTCATATTTGCTTTTGCCTGTCTTATACCCCTATCGGATTGACTTTCATCGTTTCTAAGTTCAGGAACAGCCCGTGATGCTCAATCATCCCGTGGCGGAACATTTTCCAGAGGATATTGCAGCCGAGTTGCGCCAGCGTGGAGTTGATAAACAGATCCTGTTTTTCCAATGCCTCTGCCAGTGAGCAACTCGGTCCGGAATCCACTTCTTTCACTCTCGCATATTTCACAAAACGGGTAATGACTTTCAGTGAGCCGACCGTTTCATACATCGTGGAAACCGGCTGTTTGATTTTCTTCGGCACGGTTCCCAGTACAACCTGCCCGGCGGTCTTTGTATTCCCGAAATCCATCCAGTAGAGCGGCGTGTTATTGTCCGTATAGGAGGATGAAGGAACTTTCGCAAGCACGTTCCACAAATCGAGTCTGGATTTTATATTATCCGTACAGGTAATGGTGATGTTCGCAATTTCGGTCCGCTTTACCTCCTTCAATACCGACGGATAGAAACTCGCCTCCGCTTTCCAGTCGTTTCCGAAAAAATTGTTTATCCTTGTGACCAGACATTGTGACTTGTTCAGTCCCAGGTCCGACGGTCCGAAGAGCTGCCGCCCAATGTTTGCGTCCGTCACGATGTCTGGATCGTAGACCGTTACGAACAATCCCGGATGTCCGAGTGCACGGAGCGTGACATCCAGTCTTGCCATACCGGTCAGCACTTGCGAGCCTGTACCGCCCGCGCCTATGATGTTTACCGTCACCGGATGTTGCGGGTTCATCAGGTAACTGTCTGTATAATGTACTCTTTTCATCGCAATATGTCTTTTAGTTTTTATAAAGGTTGCAGTTCGTCAAGGTCAAAAGGCTTGTCCTTTGCCGCTTTCGTTACCAGTACCAGATTGGATTTCGTGGGGTTCCCACCTCCACCCAGATGGGAGAACTCCGTCAGCCAGAACCTCTTTTCCCAATACTCCAGCAGGTTCGTGTAGGTCAGGTCTTTCGGCTTCTCAATTTTTGCGGAGCCCAGACAGACGCTCGCTCCCGTCACATTGAAGAACGGAGCCGCAAAAAGGTCCGAATTGTCTGTCAGTTCAACATCTGTATAGGCATAGACATTCAGACGGTTTTCTCCGGCCTCATAGATCACGCCCGGCAGGTTGTATTCCGCGCTTTCAATCTTCAGGATGTCATGGAAGAACATCATGCGCTTTTGGGGCGGGTTGTACCAGATGTATTTCTCACTGCCCTTGCGCGGGTCAAACCACAGCAGGTTGGACGGTATCCTGCCGTATGGTGTCACACTGTGGCTTTCGGAATAGCCCCGTACCAGTTCGTTCATGAACTCCACCGTCACCGGACGGCCTTCGCCCATTGTCCCATTTTCGTCTATGTCCCTGACTTCGATAAAATAACCGTCGTCATCCGTGCTGTGGTTGTCATTCTCTTCCGCATAGACAATCAACGCCGCCCTCGGATGAAGCAGCGTCCTCAGTTTTCTTGTAAGTTCATTCGTTTCTACCATAATCTTTCAATATACAATGTTAATAAATTCATCCGCCCACTTGAAGAACCGTTCCGGATAGTCATCCATGATAAACAGGCGGTCGGTTTCCGGTGACAGGGCACAGGTGGTAATCGGGATGATATCGTATGTCTCCTGGCTGTTATTATTGTAATAGTCCACCAGATATTCGGACACCATGTCGTCGCAGTCATAGACCACCCTTATCTGCTGATCCAGACGCATCGGCTGAAAATCCGGTTCCTCCTCGTAAAAGGCATCATAGCCGTATTGCATGATACCGTGTTCCGGGTTAAGGAAGGGCAATCCCTTTTTCATCGCTCCGACAATGGAACGCTCGAAGTCGTTTTGCGGGGTGTATTTTTCAAGTGCCTTCGGCAAATCCTTGTAATAGGACTTTTTTTCAACATGCTTTAGCAGCCTGCCGATTTTCCCTTTCTCGTATGACCGTACCAGTTCCAGTCTTTTGACAGTTTCCTCTTCCTCCTCCTGCGAATCATCCTCTTTCAGCCACATGAATATATAATCCGTGTCCTCTTCGTCCAAAATGGTAGAGATTCCGTTTGCCCACATCAGCTTGTTAATGAATGTAATGGAAATCCTCCTGAGCGTAGAATTGAGAGATTCAACGAATTTCATCGGGAAATAGTACAAGGTCAGTTCGCCCCATTTGTGACACTTCCACAGATTGAAATAGAGCCTGCCGTTATCCTGTTCGATATTCACATTCATCCCTTCCCCGACAAGTTTGTCCATCTCGTCGTACAGATTGGCTATGCTTGCCCCGATACTTTTGCCCGGAGTATGCACCGCTTCCTGTTTCAACAAAAGGGCATAGTTGAAAAACGAGTCACGCAGGAACTCGTAGTTTTCCTGCGTAATCACGTTGATGCCATTACTGCCGTATGAATCCACGACAATACTTTTCTGTGCTATCGGGGCAAGTGCCGTATTCAGAAAAGAATTACGGCCCCGCTTGGAGCCGTAATCCGTTCTGTCCTGTTCACACCGTGTCGTACATTCCGTTCTGTCTGGCCGATGATGAGCCTTGCGAGCAGTGCCGACTGATGTTCGTCCAATGGTACACATGATTTCTTCTTTTTATTGTCCTTCTTCATGGTTTCCTATCCTTTTGTCCCGATGGTGGTCTTGAACTCGTACACCGCCTTGTCATTCTTGATGACCGGTCCGTGTACCGTCGCCGTGGTCAGCTCCGGGTAGAAGTTGGAGTAGTAACTCATGACCATTTCGGGGCTGTCCGACGGGTTGGGATCGTCGAGCGTAATCATTCCGCTGCCTTTCTTGAACGTGAACGAGCGTGTCATTCCTGTGATTTCGAGTGCCATAATCTTAAACTGTCTGATAAGGTGAATACTTGGGTTCTAACATGGATTGGGGAAAATCGGGATATTCCTCGTAATCCTTGGGATTGTAATTGATTTCTCCGTCCGCGGGATATTGCGCAGGGTAGTCTTCGGGAGAGAATGCCTGTTCCTGCCAGTGCGTGTCAGACTGTGCCCCGTATGGAGGCTGCGGAGCCGTAGGCTGTTGTCCGGCATATTGCGGCTGTGGCGGAAGCGGTCTTTGCGGCGGTTGTTGCGGTGGCCACATCGAAGGCTGTTGCAGCGGTTGTGCCGTCATAGGCCGCTGCGGTTGTCCTGCTATCGGTCTCGGAGCCTGGGGCTGCGGCGGATAGGGCGGTTGCTGCATGGGAACTGCCATTGGTCGTGGCTGTGGCTGTTGTGCCGTTGCCGCCATAGGTTGCGGTTGCTGCTGTGGCTGTGGCTGCGGTTGCGGTGCCGGTTCATCCATCAGCTCGAACAGGCTGCCCTTGTTCATCGCCTTCTTCTGTTCCTCCACCATGCTGTCAATCTTCTTCAGGTCTTGCGGCTTGGCATGGAGGCGTGCCTGGCCGAGTGCGGAGACAGCCTCGCTGTGCTTCCCGGCGGCAATCAGTTCCTCCGCCTTCTTGAGATGCTTCTCGTACTTCTCGCGTTTCTCCTTCTCCTCCTTCGTCTCTTTGGCTTTTTCTTCCTTCGCCGCCTTGCTGTCGGCAGCGGCCTTGTCAGCCTGCGCCTCGAACTGCGCCATGTTGGTGATCAGTCCCGCCACCTTCTGTATCGGCCGGGCGACGGTTTGCAGGAATCCCGCGTCCAGTTCCTCCGGCAGTCCGCTGACCGTCAGGGGCACGATGTGGTTCTGGGCCTCGTCCTTCAGCCCGTTCGACTTCGGCAGTGTGGATACCGCCATTTGTCCGTTCGCTTTGCGGATGACTATCGTGAGGTCCACGCCCTCGGTCATCATCTGGTTGATTGCTGTAAAAAACATAACTGTAATAATTTAAAGTGTGAATAATCGTATTTTTTATCGGTTGAAGAACTCCGCCAGCAGCCTGTCCCTGTCGGGATGGTGGCATATTTCCAGGATGGGGTTCAGCAGCGTGGAGATGTGTACCGGTCCTGTGCCTCTTGGCGGGAACTTGACTACGGGATTCGGCTCCACTGTCCTTTTTCTTCTTGTTGCGGGCATCGGCATCTGCA
>ENA-UOJG01002629-UOJG01002629.1-human-gut-metagenome-genome-assembly--contig:-C47-NODE-2629-length-14679-cov-4.406660_pt1 | contig 14679 bp, 8 predicted proteins | sample MGYA00242340_ERZ723887 | MGnify/ENA metagenome assembly ERZ723887 | reverse complement strand
TCATAAAAGGAAAAAAGAATGACATTTTTGAGTTGCTGCGAAGAAAGCGAACAGTAACGTCTTTTGAAGCAAGGGGGCTTTTTTTATGAGAAAGATATTACAGAGAAATGAGAAAGTAGAGCTTAACAGTTTTATAGAAGAATTTGTAAAGATAAGACAGAAATATTTTACCCCAGGTCAGGAATGGCTGGAAGCAGAGCTGGCGGAGGAAAAGATTAGCGTGTATATGGATAAAGCACAGCTGGAAAAAGATCTGGATGAGCTTGTAAAGACCAGTTTGATGTATGGCAAGGTACGGAATCTGGAAATGAAGATTCAGGTGAAAAAGACTGCAGATGGTGCTGGAATCTGTTTCTCGGATAATGGTGTTGGAAACTGGAGAAATAAGAGCATCTGTGTAACAGGAAAGCCTGGCAGAGGCCTGGAAACAAAGAAAATCTGGGGCGTGCAGGTTGCCTGAGTGTCAGTATATTAATGGTTTGAAAAAGGTTCTTTGCAAGACAAGTCAATATGGAAATCAGATCGCAGAGGATTATGAAAATACAGGATTTCTGCGGTCTGTTTTTATAGTATGTGGCAAAAAAAACGGCAGCCCGGTACTTTCCGGGCTGCCGTAAATTTTTTAGACACGCTTTAGATCCTGTTTGAAAGATCAGATGTTCAGAAGATCGCTGAATACCTTAAGAGCACCGTCTGTATTGTGTGCAAGTACACGTTTCGCAAGAACTTTACCAAGCTGAACGCCTTCCTGGTCGAAGCTGTTCAGATTCCATACGAAGCCCTGGAACATGATCTTGTTCTCAAAGTGAGCAAGCAATGCACCCAGGGAAGCAGGGGTAAGCTGCTGACCGATGATAATGCTGGACGGACGTTTACCCTTGAAGTTCTTGTTCAGGTTCTCATCCTCTTTACCGCAGGCAAATGCAACAATCTGAGCTGCCACGTTAGCGCAGAGCTTCTGCTGGCTGGTGCTGTTCTCAATGTCAACATCTACGCCAAGCTGGCTGTTCTTAAAGCCGATGAACTGAAGCGGGACAATGTCAGAGCCCTGATGCAATAACTGATAGAAGGAATGCTGACCGTTGGTTCCTGGCTCTCCGAAGATAACCGGACCTGTTACGTAGTTAACCGGCTCGCCGAAACGGTTTACGGTTTTACCATTGGACTCCATGTCACACTGCTGAAGGTGTGCCGGGAAGCGGCTTAATGCCTGTGAATATGGAAGAACAGCTGTGGAAGGATATCCCTGCACATTTCTCTCATAGATACCGATAAGGGCATCCAGCATATCTGGGTTCTTCATAAGGTCACGGTTTGTTGCAAGCTGATCCTCAGCTGCAGCACCTTCAAGGAGCTGAGCAAATACTTCCGGTCCGAATGCCAGGGAAAGGATTGCTCCGCCTACGCCGGAAACAGAAGAGTAACGGCCTCCGATGTAGTCATCCATGAAGATGGCGGTAAGATAATCTTCACTCTTTGCAAGGGGGGAAGTCTCACTTGTAACGGCAAGCATGTGTTTGGAAGGATTCAGACCTGCTTTTGTCAGGGCATCCTTTACAAATGCTTCGTTGGTCAGTGTCTCAAGGGTTGTACCGGATTTGGATACAACGATGAATAAGGAGTGTGCAAGGTCTACAGAAGTAAGTACTGCAGCTGCATCATCCGGGTCAACGTTGCTGATGAACTTCGCTTCCATCTTGAATGTGTTATTGGCCTTCGCCCAGTTCTCCAGTGCGATGTAAAGAGCACGGGGACCAAGGTCACTTCCGCCGATACCAATCTGAACGACTGTGGTGAATTTCTCACCAGCTTCGTTGGTGATCTCACCAGCATGAACCTTATTTGCAAAATCAGCAGCTTTTTTCTGCTGGGCAACGTAGAATTCACGTTTGTCTACACCATCTACAACAACCGGGTTACCAAGCTGCTTACGAGCAAGGTGATGAAGAACCATACGGTTCTCTCCGGTGTTGATCACTGCACCATTATATAATTCCTGAAATTTGTCGATCAGCTGTGCCTCGTCAGCCAGTTTCGCAAGTGCGGATAAAACGGTTTCGTCTACTTCTTTGGCTGCATAGTTGTAAGAAAGACCAGCTGCCATTGGTGTACTATAATCAGCTACACGCTTGCCACCTTCTTCACCAGACAGAGCTGCCGCAATGTCTACGTGATTCTTAAGCTCTTTCAGTTTGCCAAAAGAATCAAGTGTGTCAAGATTTTTCCATGTTGCCATAATATAATTCCTCCTTTAAATGGTTGAGACTATAGTTGCTGTTCAAAGCTTGTTCAGCAACGGATTATGCTCTCAAAGGAGTCTCACTGTGAGACCCGTATCGAAATCATTATACTGAAAAATTTATAGAATTTCAATGCAAGGATGAAGATTCTTGAAAAATTAACATTAATATAAGAAAGAATGGGGCTGATATGAAAAAAAGAACATAAAAGCTGGAGAAAAAGAGGGGATAGAAGTAAAAAAACAGCCGACAGAAGCTGAAAAATGTTTCTGTCGGCTGTTTGAACGGACCTTTGCACTAGAGCGTGTTTGAAAAATCATTCCCGCAATCTGCACGCCCCACTTTGCGGTATATTTTGCCCGAATTCAGTTGCCGTAGCCCGCTACGGCGCCTTCATCCGGACAAAATCTCCCACAAATTGTGACGCACATCTTGCAGAAAGCCTTTTTCAAACACGCTCTAGGATTCTGCATTGGTCAAGTTGAATGTGAGGGATGGATTACTCCTGTGTAATTCCGGTTACTTCATAGCCAGCGTCTTTGATTACCTGGCGGATTTTGTCCTCGTCCACTTTCTCTGGTGCTGAGAAAATAGTAGTTCCGGCATCATGGGAGGATACAACATCCTGTACCCCAAATGCTTCCTGGATTGCTTTGTTTACGTGTGCTTCGCAATGTCCGCACATCATTCCTGTTACATTAACTGTCACTTTTACCATGGTATTATTCTCCTTTTTGTTAGTATTGTTATTAATATCGCTGCATTCGTTCAAAAGCTTGCAGCTGTTATTAATCGTTTGTTCTGCATCTGAAGTTTTATCTGCATTGAATGATTTTGAGAAAACAGCAGATGATGCTTCAGAGAAATCAGCAATATTTCCAGAATTGGATTCTATGGAAACCGGATTCTTGACTTTTTTATCTTTAACTGCGTCATGAATTTTAAACAGGTTTAGCCTCAACGCGTTGGTAACTACACAGAAGCTGGAAAGGCTCATGGCAGCAGCGCCGAACATCGGGTTCAAGGTCCATCCGAAAATTGGAATCCATACGCCGGCAGCCAGCGGAATACCAATTACATTGTAGAAGAACGCCCAGAAGAGATTCTCGTGGATGTTGCGAAGAGTAGCGCGGCTCATACGGATAGCAGCTGGCACGTCGGAAAGCTGGCTTTTCATAAGGACAATATCTGCTGCGTCGATGGCTATATCCGTTCCGGCACCGATGGCAATACCAATATCTGCTCTGGTAAGGGCTGGTGCGTCGTTGATTCCGTCGCCAACCATGGCAACCTTGCCTTTTTCCTTCAGGGAGCGGATGACGCTCTCTTTTCCATCTGGAAGGACGCCTGCAATAACCTGGTCAACACCTGCCTGTGCGCCAATAGCTCTGGCAGTGCGCTCGTTGTCGCCGGTAAGCATAACTACCTGGATACCCATATTCTGAAGCTCTTTGACCGCCTGTGCACTGTCCGGTTTGATTACATCAGCAACTGCAATGATTCCAAGAAGTTTTCCATCTTTTGCGAAAAGAAGAGGAGTTTTTCCTGCTTCGGCAAGCTTCTCGGCCTGGTTCATAAGAGACGGAGAGACAGCTGCCAGAGTGTTGATGTATTTCATGCTTCCGCCGATAAGCGTGGAAGCGCCAAGCTTCGCAGAGAGTCCATTGCCGGGAAGAGCCTGGAATTCTGTGACTTCCTGGGCTGTAAGACCAAGGCTTGCAGCTTTTTCCAGAATGGCTTTCGCAAGAGGGTGCTCGCTCTTTTTTTCAAGGGCGTAGGCAAGGGTGAGAAGATCGTTCTCAGATACGTCGTCTGCAGGGAGAATGTCAGTAACCTCCGGCTGACCGTTTGTGATGGTTCCGGTTTTGTCAAGGGCTACGATCTGAACCTTTCCGGCTTCCTCAAGGGAGACGGCTGTTTTGAAAAGGATACCGTTTTTGGCACCCATTCCGTTTCCAACCATAATGGCAACCGGAGTGGCAAGACCAAGGGCGCATGGGCAGCTGATGACCAGAACGGAAATTCCTCTTGCCAGGGCGTAGCCAGCCTCATGACCGGTAAGCAGCCAGACAATAGTAGTAATAATACCAATAGTGATAACAGCAGGAACGAAAACACCGGAAACACGGTCTGCGATTTTGGCAATAGGAGCTTTGGTGGCTGCAGCATCACTGACCATTTTGATGATCTGGGAGAGTGTGGTGTCTTCGCCAACGCGGGTAGCTTCACATTTGATAAAGCCAGACTGGTTGACTGTGGCTGCGGAGACAAGATCTCCGGCAGCTTTGTCGACAGGGATACTCTCACCTGTAAGGGCAGATTCGTTGACTGCACTGGAGCCTTCGATAATCACACCATCCACCGGGATGTTCTCACCAGGACGGACAACAAAGGTGTCACCTTTTACAACCTGGTCAATGGGAACGGTGGCTTCCTGGCCGTTTCGGATGACAACGGCAGTCTTGGGAGCAAGCTTCATAAGACCTTTTAAGGCATCCGTGGTCTTGCCCTTGGAACGGGCTTCCAGCATTTTTCCAACGGTGATCAGGGTCAGGATCATAGCGGCAGATTCGAAATAGAATTCCATCATGTAGTGCGTGACAAGTTCGGAATTGCCGTCAACCTGGGCTCTGGTCATGGCGAACAGGGCATAGACACTCCATACAAAGGAGGCCATGGAGCCGAGAGCTACCAGGGTATCCATGTTCGGAGAGCGGTGCCACAGACTCCTGAAGCCGCTGATGAAAAATTTCTGATTGATGACCATGACGATTCCTGCAAGAAGCAGCTGTACAAGTCCCATGGCGATATGGTTGCCATCAAACCAGGCTGGCAGCGGCCATCCCCACATCATGTGTCCCATGGAAAAGTACATCAGCACCAGAAGAAAACCTACTGAGGCAATAAGTCGTTTCCTGAGGAGTGGCGTTTCGTGATCTTCCAGGGCTTTCTCAGCATCAGAAACGGGTTCCTTCTGGCCGGAAGCACCCTTCAGGCTGCAGCCGTATCCGGCTTCTTCTACAGCTGAGACAATGGCAGAGGCTGAGGCAGTTCCTTCCACTCCCATGGAATTGGTAAGCAGGCTTACGGAGCAGGAAGTAACTCCCGGAACCTTGTTTACCGCTTTTTCCACACGGGCGCTGCAGGCTGCACAGCTCATGCCGGTGACGTTGTATTGTTCCATAATAAATTCCTCCTTCGAATACAGTGTTTCGATACCAACGGACTGCTCTGCGCATTCGTACCTCCGCAGGCAGGTACACATTCGGAATACGCTGGTATCTCACTTCATTAGCTTCTGCAAAGTTGCAACCAGCTCATCAATGGTTTCGTCTTTACCATCACGGATATCTCTTGCCACACAGGTTCGGATATGATTGGCGAGAAGTTCCTTATTAAATGCATTCACAGCGGCATTTACAGCTGCTGACTGAATAAGAATATCGTTGCAGTAAGCGTCATTCTCCAGCATTCCTATAATCCCCCTTATCTGGCCTTCAATACGTTTCAGACGGTTTACCAGCTTCCTGCGCTCTGCTTCGGAACGATCGGTGTGCTTGGTACAACAGCAGGAACAGACCTTCTTGGTAGGTTCCTGGCTGGAAAGAGTTGCAGGATCGGCTGCGGTGTGGCTGCAGCAGGATTCGGATTTATAATCAGCTGTCATAGGCGGACTCCTTTCCTTATATACCCCGCCAGGGTATGTATTTGATGAAACCAATATATACCCTGGCGGGGTATTTGTCAATAAGTAATTCACAGAAAACCTGAGAATTGCGGCGCGAAACCATGCGAAAGCATGATTTCTGTGCATCGCGAAGCGTGTTGCTATGAACGGAGTGAATAGTAATCTGTTTGAAAAATTATTCCCGCAATCTGCACGCCCCACTTTGCGGTATATTTCTTCCGAATTTGTTTGCGTAGCCAGCTACGGCGTCTTCATGCTACGGTGCCCTCATCCGGACGAAATCTCCCACAAATTGTGCCGCACATCTTGCGGAACGCATTTTCTAAATACACTATAGTTCATAGAAAATACATAAAAAGTTCATAAAAAATATATCATAATATGGTACATATTAAATATCCGAGTCGAATATGTATAATGGTTATAGCGCAAAGGTTGCATCATAAACATGATGCGCAAAAGAGAATCCGGTGAGAGTCCGGAACGATGCCGTCACTGTGTAAGGGAGCTGCTTCAGAGCCCACTGGGAAACCGGGAAGGGGGAGCAGTGTTGACCGAAGTCAGGAGAACTGCCTTTGCGTGGAATCTTAGGTCTGCGGTACACAGAACTTGTATTCTCATAACGATACATGAATATTTCCTGAATGTTTTTTGGAAGAAAAGTGTGTATATGAGAATGTGTGCAGTCGCAGAAAATGCGGCTGTTTTTATGCAATGGGAGATTGGTGATAGATTTCCCATAGGATTCTTTATACGTGATTCTATCCGGAAATACAAAAAAAAGAGGAAAAAGAAATGAAAAGAAAATCTTTATTAGCAATCCTTCTTGCAGCTTCTATGGCAGCAAGCATGACAGCAGCAACAGCAACTGTTGCATTTGCAGAGACAGAGGAAGCAGCAGAGGAGACAACAGACGATGCTGAGACAGCTGATGATGCTGAGGCAGCTGACGATGCTGAAGCAGCTGATGATGCTGAGACAACAGACGATGCAGAAGCAGCTGATGACACTGCAGATGCAGATAAGGAAGCGGCTGATAAAGTAGCAGCACTTATCGATGCTATTTATGTTCAGGAGAGAACAGATGATACAGATGAGCAGTGCAAGGAAGCTAAAGAAGCATGGGATGCCCTTACAGATGCTCAGAAAGAGCTTGTAGAGGGAGAAGAGGCCAGCCCAGAGTATTTCGGACGTGATACAGGTGATGCTTCCAAGGATGATCCTCGTAATCAGGACGAGATCGGTGAGAATGAGCTTCTTGTAGTAAGCTTTGGTACATCCTTTAACGACAGCCGTGCAGAGGATATTAAGGGAATCGAGGATGCTCTTGCAGAAGCATTCCCGGATTGGTCTGTAAGAAGAGCATTTACCGCTCAGATCATTATCAACCATGTACAGGCAAGAGATGATGAGAAGATTGATAACATGCAGCAGGCACTTGACCGTGCAGTAGCAAACGGTGTTAAGAATCTTGTAGTTCAGCCTACACATCTTATGCATGGTGCTGAGTACGATGAGATGGTAGAAGCTATTGATGCTTACAAAGATAAATTTGAATCTGTAGCAATCGCTGAACCAATGCTTGGTGAGGTTGGCGATGACGCTACCGTTATCAACGATGACAAAGCTGCTGTTGCTCAGGCAATCACAGATGAAGCTGTAAAAGAAGCTGGATATGACAGCATGGAAGCAGCTGCAGAAGATGGAACCGCATTTGTATTCATGGGACATGGTACTTCCCATACAGCAAACGTTACATATGACCAGATGCAGACCCAGATGGAGAAACTTGGATTCACAAACGCATTCATCGGTACTGTAGAAGGTGAGCCAGAGGATACAGCTTGTGATGAAGTTATCAATAAAGTAAAAGATGCCGGATTCAAGAAAGTAATTCTTCGTCCGCTTATGGTTGTTGCTGGTGACCATGCAAACAATGATATGGCTGGTGATGATGACGATTCCTGGAAGAGCATGTTCGAGGCCTCTGGAGATTTCGATGAGATTGACTGCCAGATCGAAGGTCTTGGAAGAATTGACGCTGTTGAGCAGCTTTATGTAGCTCATACTCAGGCAGCTATTGATTCCATCGCGAAATAATTATTCTGGTATAAATTGTTATTGCAACAGAACAAAAGCAGCTGCTCCTACACTGTGGGGCAGCTGTTTGAGTAATAAAACAAATACGGTACACACAAGTGCACCGTAAATAAAGAAAAAGCAAGGAGAGTTATTATGAAACGTTCATTAGTCATTTTATTAACAGCTGTAAGTATTTCCGCTATGACAGCAGGAACTGCATTCCCGGCATTTGCAGAAGCCACAGAGGCTGAGGCAGAGGAAACCACAGATGGTGCAGAGAATGCCGCAGACAGCGAACTTGAAGACGGTGTTTATGGTGTAGAGTTTGACACAGACAGCAGTATGTTCCATGTAAATGAGGCTTGCAACGGAAGAGCTACCCTCACTGTAAAGGATGGTAAAATGACCGTTCATATTACTCTCGTTTCCAAGAATATTGAGAATGTTTTCCTTGGAACAGCAGAGGATGCACAGAAAGACGGTGCCGAACTGATTCAGCCTACTATTGATAAGGTAACTTACAGCGATGGCATGACAGAGGAGGTTTATGGATTCAATGTTCCGGTAGAGAAGCTGGATGAGAAATTTGACCTGGCAATCATTGGTAAAAAGGGAAAATGGTATGACCATAAGGTAAGCGTTACGGATGTGCAGGAGCTGACTGAGGAAGAAAAAAATGCAGTTGAGATCGGTGAGGAAGAGAAAAGCGAAGATGCTGATACAACTACAGATGCAGCTGCCGAGGAAGAGAATAAGGATTGATCAATAATCTGAAAGGGACATCACATGAGCGAAAACGGTTCATGCGATGTCCCTTTTTATATTTATTTTGTTTTGCCCTCACCGGCAAAATATTCTTTTGTCAGCTTCACAACTGTACCGGAAAGCAGGAACAAAGCAATCAGGTTGGGAATTGCCATAAGACCGTTAAATGTCTCGGCAATGCTCCACATCAGTCCAAGGTTGGCAGTTGCGCCAAGGATGGCAACCAGGGAATAAATAACCATAAAAGGTTTGATCACTTTTTCAGAGAACAGGAACTCGATGCAGCGGGCACCGTAAAGTCCCCATCCGACTGCTGTGGAAAAAGCGAAGCAGCACATGGCAACTGCTGTAAAAATGGATACCCAGCTTCCATATGTAGAAGTAAATCCAAGGATCGTAAGCTCTGCGCCAGCTGCTTTTCCATAATCAACAGCAACGCCGCTGCAAAGGATAACCAGTGCAGTCAGTGTACAGATCACGATGGTATCTGTAAAGACTTCGAAAATACCGAACATACCCTGTTTTACAGGCTTTTTGGTATCTGCACACGCATGGGCAATGGATCCGGTACCAAGACCAGCCTCGTTAGAGAAGATACCACGGGAAACACCCTTTTTTAAACTTGTGAACATACTTAAAACAATGCCGCCTGTTACAGCTCTGGGCTGAAATGCCCCTCTGATAATAGAAGCGAATACAGCTGGTACATTCTGAATGTTCAGAAGGATAACTCCCAGTCCGAGAAGAATGTAAAGCAGAGCCATAAATGGAACCAGCTTTTCGGTAACATGGCCAATTCGTTTGATTCCGCCAAGAAGGATCATGGCAATTAGAATGGCAATTATGATTCCGATGATCAGGTTGGAAGTAGAAACGGCGCTTTCGCTGATCACGTTATAATTCAGCAATGCAGAATTGATGGCAGTGGTGATAGTATTGACCTGTGTAGCGTTACCGGTACCAAATACAGTGAGCACGCCGAATGCTGCGAACAGATAAGCCAGCCAGTGCCATTTTTTGCTAAGACCGTTCTTGATGTAATACATGGGACCGCCTACCAGTTCACCGTTGGCATTGATCTCGCGGTAGTGTACCGCCAGAGTAACCTCAGCATATTTGGTACACATGCCAAACAGTGCAGAAACCCACATCCAGAATATGGCTCCGGGACCGCCAATTGCGATAGCACCTGCTACACCGGCAATATTGCCAGTACCGACCGTGGCTGCAAGTGCTGTACACACTGCCTGGAAAGGCGTGATAGCACCGTCAGATGCGTCACGTTTGCGGAAAATACGTCCAAGGGTTGTTTTGATTGCGTAGGGGAATTTGCGAATCTGAAGAAAATTGGTGCGGATACTAAGATAAAGACCAACTCCGAAAATACAGACCATTGCAGGAACGCCCCAGATAAAATTATTTACAGCGGTGTTGATTGTTTCGATTATTTGCAGCATAAAATACCTCTCTGGAAGTTTTTTTGGATGTATGTGAACGGAACTGCTTCCATGTCACACACATTATTAAACTGGTGCAGCCAGAGCCTGTTTGAAAAATCATTCTTGCAATCTGCACGCCCCATCTTGTGGGAAATATTGCAGAAAGCTTTTTTCAAACACGCTCTGGAGCTTCATTTATGTGAAGACATGACAACTACTGCACCATATTTAGCGGATAAAATTTGTCTTGATCTTATCTTCCGCCTGGGGAACTGCAATACCTGCCGCTTTCCCTGCTTCCAGGGATTTCAGAAGCCATGCCATATTGTTTCCAAGTGAGCGCATGATCTGAAGTCCTTCTTCATCCTGTGCAACTTCTGCAGGAGTATTTCCGTGAACCATGTTCCAGTAGTTAGCAGATACAACAGGCATTTCATGATAGCTGAAATATTTCTGAAGAACGTCTAAAGTAGCTGTGGTGCCGGCTCTTCTTGCAGAAGCAACTGCTGCAGCTGGTTTGTGGAGCATGTCTTTGCCTGCCATGGAGCAAAGCTTATCCATAAATTCAATGATCTGTCCGGATGGGGAAGCCCAGTATACCGGAGAACCAACTATAAGCGCATCTGCTTCTTTTAATTTCGCCGCGGCGGCTTTTACATTATCTGTATCCGGATTTCCAGCTTGGAAAATCTCAGTATCAATTCCATTATGATTCAGTGTTTTTGCCACTTCACTAAGTGCGGTGAACGTACAGCCTTCCTTGCGCGGGCTGCCATTTAAGAGTAAAACCTTCATGTTTTTCATCCTTTCTGAAGTAAGTTATATCAGACTGCGATAGCCGCAATCTGCATGCATCATCTCTCTAAAGCGGTAATGTATCTTCTTATTATACGATAGAAATAGTTGGATTTCAAGAGAATGGTTTTATTTTAAAAACACAATATGTTCACAATTTAAGATTATAATAAAAAATATTTGAACTATTCAGCAAATATTATTCCGCAAGGTATTTTATGTGAATCTGACTCACATAAAAATCGAAATCTTCGGCGCCCCACTTTGCGGTATATTTTGCCTGAATTGGTGAATGGTTATAAACATTTATTATGCGACAGAAAGGAAGTAGTAAGTGCTTCAGATCAAAGACATACACAAAGAATACAGAACAGGAAATTTGGTACAGCGTGCCCTGGACGGAGTGAGCCTTAGTCTTCGGGACAATGAATTTGTGGCAATTCTTGGTCCCAGCGGTTCGGGAAAAACCACTCTTCTGAATATTATTGGTGGTCTTGACCGGTACGATAGAGGCGATCTGATCATCAATGGGATTTCTACGAAAAAATATAAAGACAGGGACTGGGACTCTTATCGAAATCATACCATAGGATTTGTGTTTCAGAGTTATAATCTGATCCCACACCAGACAGTTCTTGCAAACGTGGAGCTTGCCCTTACCATTTCCGGTGTATCAAAAAGTGAGCGGAGACGCCGTGCAAAAGAAGCTCTGGAAAAAGTAGGCCTTGGTGCCCAGATCCACAAAAAGCCAAGTCAGATGTCAGGCGGTCAGATGCAGCGAGTGGCAATTGCCAGAGCACTTGTAAATGACCCGGAAATTCTTTTGGCGGATGAGCCAACAGGAGCCCTGGATTCAGATACCAGTGTACAGGTTATGGATCTTTTGCAAGGGGTCGCAAAGGAACGATTGGTAGTAATGGTCACCCATAATCCGGAGCTTGCCCAGCTTTATGCCACCAGAATCGTGACGGTAAAAGATGGGCGGATCCTTTCTGATACAGATCCGTTTGTGATAGACAGCGAGAGCATGGCACCTCCTGTTCACAAGAATATGGGAAAATCCTCCATGTCCTTTTTTACTGCACTTTCCCTTAGCTTTCAGAATCTGAAGACTAAGAAAGCCCGGACCTTACTTACTTCTTTTGCAGGCTCCATCGGTATTATCGGAATTGCGCTGATCCTTTCCATATCAAATGGTGTAGACAAATACATTACAAATATGGAAGAAGAAACACTTTCAGAATATCCGTTGCAGATACAAAGCACAGGAGTGGATCTTACCTCTATGATGATGGGAGCAGCCACAGCGCAGAGTGGGAAAAAGGATGGGGAAGTAGGAGTTGCCCAGATGGTGACTAATATGTTCTCCAAAATGAATTCCAATGATCTGGAGTCTCTGAAGGTTTACCTGGACAGTAATGAAAGCAGCATTTCCCAGTATGCAAATTCGGTGGAGTATACGTATTCTGTTTCTCCCCAGATTTTTCTGGAAAATGAAAAAAATATCCGACAGGTAAATCCGGACAAATCTTTTTCGGCTATGGGTTTGGGCTCTGGTTCCTCCAACAGCATTATGTCTTCTACCATGAGCACTGATGTTTTTCATGAAATGCCGGAAGATGCTGATCTTTATAAGGATCAATATGACGTAAAAGCGGGAAGATGGCCTGAAAATTATAAAGAATGTGTACTGGTGCTTACTTCACAGGGCGATATCAGTGATTTTCTCCAATACACTCTTGGGCTTCGGGACGGTAAGGAACTGGATGATATGGTTCAGAAATTTATGGCAGAAGAGGCAGTGGAAACGCCAGAAAACGAGGGTCCATACACCTATGATGAAATCCTGGGGAAGAAATTTAAGCTGGTAAACAGTACCGATTATTATGAATATGATGAAGAATATAAGGTCTGGAAGGATAAATCAGACAACAGCTCTTATATGAAAAAACTGGTGAAAAACGGAGAAGATCTGACAATTGTGGGAATTGTCCAGCCTGTGGAAGGTGCCGCTGCTTCCATGCTCACTGCAGGACTCTGTGATACCCCGGAGCTGACCATACAGGGGATCGAGAAGGCTGCTTCCAGTGAAATTGTGAAGCAGCAGCTGGCGGATGAAAAGATAAATGTTTTTACCGGAGAGGAATTTGGAAAAGAAGACAATGAGAACAGTAAGTTTGACATGGAATCCCTTTTTTCCATTAACGCGGATGCTCTGCAGGAGGCCTTTCAGGTAGATCTCAGTGGATTTAATATGGACCTGTCCAGTCTTTCGGGGCTGTCCTCCGGATTGAATGTGGAAATGCCGGATATGCCTGACATGTCAGCTCTGGCTGGAAATATAAATCTGGATGAGAGCAGTATGCCGGATCTTTCCAAGCTTATCAAGCTGGATGACCTTGATCTGGATCTTTCCCATATGATTGATCCGGAAGAAATTCTGAAAAATCTTCCGGCAGACCAGGTTCCGGATATGAGTCAGGCGCTGAAGTCAGTGAAGTTTGATTTTACAGAAGAGAAGGTAACTGCTTTGCTGAAAGAGGTTCTTACTGGTTATCAGGAAAGCATTAAAGATAAACCGGAAGCAGATATGGATAAAATGCAGGCAGCATTGAAGCAGTATCTGACATCAAAAGAGATGAACGAACGTCTGTGCAAGGATCTGCAGGAGCTGGTGAAAAATAACGTGAACGTGGATATGTCTTCGGAAAAACTGATCGCAGTGGCTGTGGGGCTGATGAACCAGTATCAGGAGTATGCCAAGGCAAATGGTATCACCCAGACAGATGTGGCCAGCATTCTTGCCTTTTTAAGTCAGGGGGAAATCCAGCAGCAGATCAAAGAGGAAGCAGAGAATCTGGTTAAAAACAGCGTGACAGTGAATATTACCACAAAACAGATACGGGATCTTCTTATGCAGGACGTTGTAGCTGCTTATCCGGAGTATGCCAGGAATAATTCCCTTCCGGACCCGGCTAATCTGGGAACCTATTTTCTGGAATATATGCAGACAGAGGATGGGCAGAATCGTCTCATGAATGGACTTATGACTCTTGTGGATACCAGCGAGGTGCAGACGCAGTTTTCCCAGGCAATGGAAACTTACATGAAAGTCATGATGACTTCTTTCACAGATGCGATCGCAAAGGGGATTGAGTCAAAATTTACAGAGATAATGGAACAGGTGGAAAAACAGCTTACAAAGGGAATCCAGACTGCTATGGAGCAGATGATGGGAAATATCAGTTCCGGTATGCAGGAGGCAATGCAGTCTGTGATGACCAGTGTATCATCGAGTCTTACTTCTGCCATGAGCCAGGCTATGAGCGGACTTGGCGGATTGGGAAGCGGCATGGGAAATATGGAAGATGCGCTTTCCATTAATCCGGAGGCTTTTGCAAAAGCAATTCAGATGAACATGAATGAGGACGACCTCTCAGAGCTCATGATGTCCCTACTGTCATCTGAAAATTCTTCTTATGACGGAAATCTGAAAAAGCTTGGATATGCAGATCTAAATGTTCCTGGCGGAATTAATATCTATCCAAAGGATTTTGAAAGTAAATCAGAAATTGTAGGTATTCTGGATCAGTATAACGCGGATATGGAAGCGGCAGGAGAGGATGAGAAGGTGATCACTTATACGGATCTTGTGGGAACGCTGATGTCG
>ENA-UOJG01002612-UOJG01002612.1-human-gut-metagenome-genome-assembly--contig:-C47-NODE-2612-length-14746-cov-6.644272_pt1 | contig 14746 bp, 19 predicted proteins | sample MGYA00242340_ERZ723887 | MGnify/ENA metagenome assembly ERZ723887 | reverse complement strand
TTCAGGACCTATGTTTACTTTGGTTGGGGTTTCCATTTCTTGTTCGCTCCTTTTTAATGATTGTCAGGAGGAAATCGTTCATTTGATAACCATCCTGCAATCTGAGCATACATAATAATTCGGACTGCTGTATGCAAGATTAAAAAGGATTAAAAAACTCAGCAATATTATTTCTTTGTTATTTTAGGCTTTGTATATTTGTCGATGATATGTCTCAAAATCTGTACTTCATTGGAATCCAATGCATCCTGAGGAACAGCAAATTTGAACACCTTTATAAGCACTTCTGATTCTTCATCTGACATATACATCCTGTCTATGTAATAGCCATCCATCACATAGATTCCTCCGCCGTATCTTCCTGTTCGGGTATAAATTGGTTCTTTCAGGCTTAATGCTTCTATATCCCGCCTTATAGTTCTTGCGGAAACGCCGAATTCAAACGCGAGGTTGTTGATTGTATCATGCCTGCGGCGGCATAAGACAATCATTATCTCATTGCGTCTTTCGGCGGTCCCCAATTCTTTCACCAGATTTCTTACGAAGATTCATTCACCAGTCAAAGTACAGGTTTACCTGTTTGACCGGAGTCAACGCTGATTTACAAACACCATTTAGCTGTCGCTATTGTAAATGAATATAAATTGCATAAATCTTTTGATGCTATAGTCCTCCTCACCGCTGCGTTTTTTCGTAAGCCGCATATACCATTGCTTTCCAAGGCTTAACTTATTCTTTTGACCTCTTCTACAGGCTGATAACAGATTCTAATAAAAAAGCCTTACAAAGCAGTGAAACAGTGCGATATCATTTCACCAAGTTTGTAAGGCTTTTCTATTTTGTACTTAATACTCTCATTGACCAATCTCTTAAAATGTGATATGATTTTATTATGATTTGTGTTATTCGACTGATTTATTAAATAGTATCATTTTTTGCTTAAAACATCAATATTTTAGACGTAACACGGCAAATAATTACGTGAAGCTATAAAAATCAGCATAACGTCATCCGACATTATGCTAATTTTGTATAATATTATTTTATATCCCCGAATAGCATATTTATTGTGTCAATCAGATACTTGCGTTTCTTTTTTGAAAGAGACAGTGACATTGTAAGTAGTTTTCCTACGGTATATGAATTTAAATATATATCATTAATATCCGAATACTTGATATTATCTTTACACCTTCCCAAAAGATAATCGACATTAACATTGAAATAATCAGCTATTGTTATTAATACCTGAATTGTCGGAACTGAAATCCCCTGCTCATAATGAGAAACTGCACTTTTACTGACATGAAGAATATCCGCAAAGTCTTTTTGCGTTAATCCTCTGTCTTTTCTGAGCTCGGCAATGTTGCTTCCGATAATGGAAGCAATGTTATCAGGTATATTGCTCATGATTTTCACCTTGATTTCTTTAATTATCTCAATAAAGTGCCGACTTTAATGCGGCGCTGTGATTAACAATTTGAATATTGGTGCTATGTCCGGGAAAATACTAAAAATTTGTATTCGGAAGCAAGCTTAATGCTTTTGGAAAAAGTATATAAAGCTTCGCCGACCAATACATCTTGAAATTACGCTAAGCTTATTATACAATACATATTTTTTAAATGTTGAAAACAGCATAAATTGTGATACTATTTTATAATTTCTCTAAAAATATATCATGTAAAATACACCAAAGAATATTCATGGTATTATTGAGCAACTTGTGAGCTTTTTGTTGAATAATAAATAAAATAAGTTATTTTAATACAAATCTTTTATGAAAAGGAAGATAAATATGTCCAGAATAGGAATATGCGATGACAATCCGATATTTGCAAAGCACTTAGAAAAAGCAGTTAAAAACGCATTTTCCAAGTATGAAGGCAGCTATGACATACAAGCTTTCAGCGATGGAATTGTATTGTTAAGCCAAAACAGTCTTGAGCCATTTGACGTGCTGTTTCTTGATATAGATATGCCAAAGGCAGGCGGCTTTGATATTGCCAAACAGCTTCGGGAAGCTTATTCTCATTGCATTATAGTTTTTGTAACCTCCCATTCAGAGCTTGTGTTTGAAAGCATGAATTATCAGCCGTTTAATTTTATCCGCAAAAACTGCAATATCCCTCTTGAAGAAAGCGTTTCAAACATTGTTGACAAGCTGGTGCTTCATATGCGTCAGGATGATTCTATAGTAGTTGATGACCAGTATTCCAGAAAACATTCGATGTATATAAGGAATATTTTATATGTCCAAAGTGATGATCATTACCTGTTATTCAAGGTTGTCAATAAATCGTCGTTTGAAACAATAAGGGCTCATGAAAGGCTTAAGGATTTTGAAAGCCTTCTGATGCCTTACAGCTTTGTCAGAATACATAAAAGCTATCTTGTGAATTTAAAGTATGTTACCAATATATATCGAAAAACAAATGAAGTGGAGATAGAAGGCAAAATTCGTCTTCCGCTGAGTAAGCATTACAGGCATGATGTTATGGAAAAGTATATTGAATACATGAGGACAAACGTATGATAGTACTATGGACTATATTTGAGATACTAATAAACATCTATCAAGGGCTTATACTGACAATAACAGTTTACAGATGCCTTGGCAACAAGTCTAAAAATAGCTACCAGCAAAGCTTAGGACCAGCATTTGGATTGATTCTGGCTGTATGTATAACTGCGGAAACCTTTTTGATACCCTTTGAATACTTCTACATATTAACTTACATCATTATTCTTTTGGCCTATTCTTTTTGCTGCTTAAACGGCTCTCCGCTTAATAAAATTATCTTTTCCGTCCTGCCAATAATAATTACCTGCCTATCATCTGCCCTCTGTATTAATGGTGCAATGGTAGTTTTTCAGGATGATTTTGAGCGTATAATATCAACGCCATGCTGGGAACGCTTTTTTACCGTTATTATAACCAATTTAGTGGCGCTGTATTTATTTGAGATTTTAGTTAGGCTCAGAAAAAAGAACAAAGAATCGGACTATCTTAAAATATACGAATGGGCGTTTATTTTCGTAGTCTTTACCGTAAGCATTATAATAGCAGCATACATTCTTGTTTCCAATAGCGGCAGCTTTGAGCATAAAGGACTATATTCGGTTATTGTACTTGCGGCAATTCTTTTGGTAAATATAATAGTTTGCTATCTGGCGGTTGACTTCGGCAAAAAGAATCGTGCGATTGGAGAAAACAAGCTATTAAGAATGACCCAGGAGTATTCGCGGCAGTATATAAACAGTGTGAACAGCGAATTTGATACCACGAGAAAACTTCGCCACGATTTTAAAAACAGCTTTCTAACAATATATTCGCTTCTTGAAAGTGGGGAAATAGATAAGGCGAAGGAACAGATAACCGCCAACCTTGGAGCAATCGCGGATACCGAAATCTTCATTAATACCAACAATACGGTTGTCAATGCAATTGTCAATACAAAGCTGTCAGCGGCAAAAACCTTCGGGGTTGTCAGCAGCTGCTTGTCGCCTTCAGATATAACCGGAATAGACGACATGGATCTGTGCCGGCTGCTTGCAAATATGCTCGACAACGCTATTGCTGCTTGTCAGAGTGACGCATCGGATAAAAAGCGAATAGAACTGCGCATTGCAGAGAATGAAAGTTCTTATATCTTCTCTCTGAAAAATACCATCAGTCAATCAGTCATAGAAAGAAATCCGGCTTTATCATCGACAAAGAACAATAAAGCAGATCACGGCTTTGGTGTAAGAATTATAAAAGAAATCGCAGAAAAATATGATGGCTACAGTGACTTTTATGAAGAAAATGGAATGTTTTGCTGCATGACGTTGGTAAGGAAAAACAATCTATAATATATGTCTTCAGGCGTCAATATGCACTTTTTTGCTTATGTTACGATAAAAAATGACATCTTACGGAATAAACCTTGCTTTTTTCAACGTGAATGCTTAAAATATAAATAAATTCTGAAAGGCTATATGACATGATTATTGAAAAACTGAGCAATAGAGTAGTTCAGTATCTGGTACATTGCAATTCGATTGAAGATACGGAAGAATACCGTGATTATTATCAATACGGCGTAGAGATAACAATATCATCAGTGCTTAGTGTAGCGGCTGTGCTGGCAATCGGAATATTATTACACAGATTTTTCGCCAGTGTATTATATTTGTTTTTGTTTATGTTTATAAGACGATTCACCGGAGGATATCATGCAAATACATATTTTAAGTGTAATATCACAGGCTGTATTACATTTTCAAGCGTAATATTGCTTAGTTTTTTAGCAGAGAAGTATGACGGATTTAAGTATTTGTCCTTTGCTTTCGCGTTAATATCAGTCTTAATAATTATGATTTATTGTCCGATTGAAAATAAAAATAAGCCGATTGCTCCAAATAAGATAAAGCGTTATAGGATATTATCAGTAATTATTGCTTTAGTATATTGTATTATTGCAGGTATTGTATTATTTGTGTCGCAATTCTATGGATATTTGATATTATTTACATTGTCTTTAACGGCAATGCTTGTAATAATAGAAAAAATAAAAGAAATGAGGTTTATTCACAATGAAGAACAATACTAAATTAGCCAACGTAATTAAAAATATCGCCGAAGTTATGGCGAATGTTTGCTACAAATCAGCATCTATTTGGCATACCTATCAGCCCAAAGAGCCTAAAATGCCCGAAAAAATGAAATAAAGCATTCATATTAGAACTTCACCGATTTTGCCAATTGCTGTGGTGATTACCATTAGCCTGATAGCATTTAGTCCGCTAAAACGTAACAGCGATATCTTCAAAAAATAATTTTGGTTGATTTCTGACAAAGCCGAAGGTATTACTGCTGCATTATAACCATTAAGCAAGCCCCCTTATTGATTTCATCATAACGATGAATCGGTAAGGGGGCTTTGCATTATCACTGAGTGTATAATATTAATTCTACGTAAAAGTGTAAAGGGGTTGCTTGGGCAACCCACATACAGAATCGCCACAAAACCGCTAAGCGATGGGTTTTGCGGCGATTTTGCGCCCACTTTTTTGGCGCTTTTCAGACGAAAATCAATATCAGAAAACAATTCTTACCCCGACAACCATGGCAAACAAAGCTCCGACATAAGCCAATGAATATTCTGCCAGCTCGTCTTCACAGTCACACTGCCTGCACATAACGCCTATTGCCGGAGTGCTTGTCATTCCTCCGCATACACAGCACAGCGAGCTTATCAGGTCTCTGCCGTTCAAAAGCTGTCCAAGCACGAAGCCGGATATCATGACTGCTGCGGTTATAATAAGCCCGTATGCCACATATTTTATCTCTATTATTTCGGATAGATTCATACCGGCGGGCACTCCTGAGCCTACGAAAAAGAAGACTAAGCCAAGGCTTCTCAGTATGGAAATATTGCTTTTGGATATTTCTCTATCATCTGCGGCTTTTGAAACTATGAATCCGATAACCATCCCGGAACAAAGAATCCCGCCGGACGTACCCAAACTGAAATCAATGAGAGGAATCTTGAACGAACCGATTATCGTTCCGAAAACAATAGCCAGCGCTATCTGAATGATTCCATATAGCTCTGCTTTAGAATTCGGGTTGTCTCTTGCTTTTATTGTGTATTTGCACAAGCGCCTTTGCTTTTTTAAGCATATCTGAACAAACAAAACCACTCCGATCACTCCGAAAAGATATGCACAGCCATAACCGGCGGTTGATAGATATGTGTTTGTTCCTTCAAGCTCGTTGACGGCTGAAAGACCGGGAGTGCTGGTCATGGCACCGCATAATATGCCCATTAAAACGGATCTGTCAGCAGAACTGTCCAAAGCTCCTAAAGCTTTGATTGTCGCAAACGAAACAGCCGCCATTGCAATTCCGATAAAAAGACTTTTTGCACTCCTCAGCTTGGCGCCCGATGTCAGCATATATCCGGAAGATACTCCTACCGCTGATACAAACAGTGCAGTACCCAGCGATGAGAGGATTTTCATGGATAGATAAAAGTTATCGCCGACAACTCTTTCAATGCATCCGTCAGAGTATCTTTGTGCGATGACAGCAATGAATACCCCGCTTATAATTGCAGCTATCAGCACTCCTGATAAATCCAAAGATATATCGCAGGCCCTTATTTTTCCTAAATAGTATCCTGCTATGATTATTGCGAATGTCAGCACAACCGGCGACAGAAGAATTTCAGCTATATCAGCCATTAATATCACATCCTTATCAACGCAATAATAGCCCTTTATCAGGACATCCTATGGCAGAATAAAACTTAGCCGCAAAGAATAAAACCTCTCCCACGGTGGAAGAGGTTTTATTCTTTGAAGGTTCTATCACATGATTTCGGGATTGTCCTTTAAAGAGATACCGCTTCAGTCCGCATTGTTATATCAGCTTCATAGCCAAGTGCTCTAATCTTTGTTCTGACATCTTCCGCATTGCTTTTAAGGCTGTACGCACCGATCTTAACAGTATATGCTCCGTTTGACATAACGGTATATCCGCTGATGCCGTCCGCCCTGAGACTGCGCAGAAGAGCTGCGGCGTCATCAGTCTTGGCAAATGAGCCTATCTGTACAAGATATAGCGTCTTTGTTATCTCCTTTTTTGCTTCATTGGGACCGCGCATTTGGGATTCATAAATTTCATTGAGGTATTCGTTGACGCAGGCTTTGAACTCTTTCCAGTTTCTAAGGGCGATATCGTGCTTGGTGGATTTGAAAATATACTTCGGACACCATTTCTTGTTCTTGATCAGATTTGTGCACTGTTCGTCTACATCGGCAAATACCTTCCCGGCGGACTTGTTTACCCAATATGTATGTGTCACAAGCCTGTCTATGGACAGACAGTGCCTGTGAAGAAGCCACGCCGCAAGTCTTGCCGCATTGTCGTAAGCCTTCTTATCATGCTCCTCGGAATCGTTCATAATGACTTCCATGCTAAGGCTTGTCATGTTTCCGCCGTCTGGTGCAGAGCCGTCCGCCGCGTGCCATGATACTTCCGCGCATTCATCCGGGTCATTGGAGCTCATCCCGGTTCCTGCACGAAGGTTCTGCCAAGCACCTAAATCGTCAACATAAAAATGGATTCTTACGGATTTCATGTTTTCATTAAAGGTTGCTCTGGTATACTGCTCGCCGTCATCCTCAACGTTTTTAAGATCATCCGTGTTGTGGATGGTAAGATAAAGAGGTCTTCCTGAACCATTGTTCAGTTTTTTCTGCTTCTTATACAATGCACCCACCAAGAACCCGGCTTTAGCCGCCTTCGCCGGGTTCTTCCAGCGCGTGCCGTCGGGAATTATCTTTTCATTTACTTTGACTCCGTTGATAACGTAAGTATGGTCTGGCTTTAATACTGCCATAAATATGACATCTCCTTTCTACTCGTTTTTCTTTGTCTGAATATAGAGCTGATTAACATATACGCTTGCTCCGGCAAGCAGTACTCCCTGCGTTATCGCGGTGAATATTGCCGAAAGCCAAGACTGTATTCCCGAAATATCCGACGATGACATTACCCATATTGTCGATAGGACAACGGCAACAGCTCCGAGAATCGCGGGGATGAATTTATCCGTTACTCTGCTCTTCTTAAGAGCCATGCCGACAAGGTAAAGGACGGGAATAAGTACAACCAGCTCGGTTTTGATATACTGCTGAAAGTCCATGGTCATTTCCTTTCTTTATGCAAGAATCATGCCGACAACCGTTGAAATCAAGCCTCCTGCCAAAGCTGCAATAATCGCCGTGATTATCTGCTGCAGTCTATGCTTTGGCTGGCTGTCGATTTCATCAAGCTTTCGTTCATGCCTTGCAAGGTGTTCGTTTGTGTTTTTAAGTTCTGTCGCCAATTTTACAAGTGTTTCGTTCATTGAACGGATTTCAGTCTGAACTTCACGCAGCTCCGACACCTCACGCTCAAGTAAGTTTATCTTCTGCTCGTGCCGTTCAAGTATTATGTTTACATCTTCCACAGCTTGTCTCCTTTCATTGACTTGACTGCAAGCTAATACTAAATGACAATATGGACGGTATGCGTCTGAATTCAATCAATAAATAATTCTTATAAACCCGGTTGGTTAATGTATAAACTTAATACATTAATCAGCCGATTTTTTATTCTGCACAGAAACTGTCCGCATTATCGCTCACAATGGCAATGCTGAAGGGAGGTGCAGTAAGTGGAAATTGCCGAAAGACGCAAGGAGATTATGAGAGTTCTTTGCAAAAGAAGACACGAAAAAATGTCCAACCTTGCGTTTGAATTCAATGTTGATTACCGAACGATACGCCGGGATATCGAGGCGCTTAGCCTTACAGAACCGATATACACAAAGACAGGAAGATACGGCGGCGGAGTTTATGTTATGGACGGATATTACATAGACCGTATTTATATGTCGGACAGTGAAATTCAGGTTCTTGCAAAAATAGAGTCGGCATTAACAAACGGAACAATATCATCAATCAACCAGGCGGACATATCTTTGCTTAATCAAATCGTAAACGATTATTCAAAGCCGAGAATACAAGAAAGGAAATGACACAATGACTAAAAATGAAATGCTTCTGTTTAAGGAACTTTGCAATATACGTTCGGAAGGCTTCGATTCGTCCTTGATTGATTATGCTTCACCGACGGTTTTAGGACAGCTTTTTTACAACAGAATGCAGGCGGCTGCATATCTGAATCTGAAAAAGCATGGTCTGCTCTCAAAGGTAAACCGTGAATTCAGGAATGCCCTGAAGGGCGCATATGAACAGAATAAAGTGAAGAACGAAAGCTTCTATCAGTGCATAAAATCTTTAAATAAATCGCTGTCGGGCTGTAAATGCAAGTACGCAATGCTCAAAGGCGCGCTTCTCTGCAAGATATATCCCGAAGGATGCAGAACCTCAAACGATATCGACTTATTGGTTATGCCGGAGGATGTTACCGAAATCGGCAAGGCGCTTTTAAGCTCCGGCTTCGTGCAGGGAAACATACGAAACGACGAATTCAAGCCAGCTTCAAGAAAGGAAATAATAGAATCACGCATGACACGCGGCGAAACCATTCCTTATGTAAAGGAAGTAAATCTGCCGGGCATGAGATATCTTGAGGTCGATATAAACTTCTCGCTTGATTACAAGAGCGGGGATAAAAACGCCCTGCAAAAAATGCTGAGCAGGGCTTGCACCGTAAGGACAGACGGGCTAAAGATACCGTCTTTAGACGCCCCGGATTTCATCATTCACCTGTGTGCACATCTTTATAAAGAGGCGGCAGCTCTGCCATGGGTTGAGATGAAAAGGGATATGTCGCTTTATAAGTACTGCGATATTTACCTTCTGCTCTCCAAAATGAGTGATGTCAATATCGACGATGTTTTTGAGCGTGCCGCAGATATGGGAATGGAGAAAATGTGCGCATACGCAATATTGCAGGCAGATGCGTTCTTCCCGATGAACAGGTATGCGGTTTCGATTGCTGAAAGCATACTTTTATCCGAACCGTTGTTTTTGCATACGGTATATTCTCCAAGCGATAAAAAGACATATATCTATACTCAAACTGACGTTTTCGAGCGGTTCTTCAGCAAGGACCGCACCAAGCTGCTAAGGGAGGTCGAGAGCGATGCATCCACTTGAAATGAGAGCCAATAACACGCATGGATTCCTTATAACCTTCTGCGGGCTTGACGGCTGCGGCAAAACCACCATGCTGGAAAGGCTCAAATCAGACCTTGAATTCCGGCATAAGGTGTTTGTCACCAAGCAGCCGACAGAATTTGTCAGGCGTTCTGATATATTCCGCACTTATATGGACTACCCCGACCACAGCGCATATGATTACCGAAGCTTGTCCCTTTTAGCGGCGAGTGACAGGCTGCAGCACGTCAACAAGGTCATAGAGCCTGAAATGCGCAAGGGAAAAATCGTGCTGAGCGACAGGTATTATTATTCCTGCCTTGCAAATCTCAGAGCAAGGGGTTATTTAAGCGATAAATGGATTTATGAGATATCCCGCTCAGTCATCCGACCGGACGCGGCATTCTTTTTGGATGTTCCTGTAGACACAGCGGTTTCAAGGGTAAGAAGCAGATCGTCCGAAAAGGATAGATATATCGATATGGAATTGCAGTACCGGCTCAGGGAGGAATACCTTAAGATATGCGAAGCAAACGGCGGAATTCTTATTCCAACCGGCATTTCTCAGGATGACAGCTATGCGCTTATTAAAGAAGCGATAGGAAAGGTGATGGCAAGATGAACATTTATATTAAAACCGAAGAAATAATCAAGGAACTGAGCGGCTGTGATTCAATAAACAAAACCGATCGACTTAAAGAAGATTTAGCGCTTGACAGCCTTGAAATGGTTACGCTCCTAATTTCACTTGAAGATACTTTCGCAATAGAGCTTGATGAATCCGACATGGACCCATACGATTTGATAACCGTATCTGATGTTATTGAGCTTGCAGAAAAATATACGGAGGTATCACAGGATGAATAAAAAGAAGCTTGAGCTTCCGCTCATCGAACCGGTCTTAAGCACTTATCACCATCAGGGGGCTTCTGCCGCTATAGCTCCGAATCCGTCAATACGCAACTGGTATCTTAATGAAAAAGCTATACTCAAATGCTCGCATTGCTTTCTTACCGATTTTTCCTCACCCGAGATAGATGTTTTTGAATCATCATGGTACAACAACCCGTATTTTACAAGGGCATGGTATAATATGCGATTTACAAAGGGTTATATAAATCCCATAATCCGCAACATGATCAACGAAGGCTATTATGTTTGCTATAACGGCGTGGACGATTATTATGTTGAGGGAAAAACATGGTATAAAAAGCGTCATTTCAGGCATGATGGAATGATATTTGGCTACGATCAGGAAGAAAAAACTTATTCGATATACGCATATGATACAAACTGGATTTACAGCAAATTCAAAACTCCGCAGGCAGCATTCAATAAGGGCAGAACAGCTGTAATCAAGCAGGACCCTGAATACAACACCGGATTTATCTGTGGAATAAAGCCAACAACGGAAATTGTGGAATTCGACCCGCATATCGCACTCGAAAGTATCAAGAAACATCTTGATTCTTCGTTTGAGAAATATCCTATAGATTCTAAAGAGGATGTACTAGGAACCGTTGTGCATGATTATATCGTTATGTACGTGGACAAGCTGATGAGCGGCGACATATCTTACGATTTGATGGACTACAGGGTGTTCAGAATGATATGGGAGCACAAAAGGCTGATGCTGGAACGCCTGCAAAAAATCGAAAGCACGTTAAACGCGGACAATGAGATAAGCGGAAAGTACGCAAAGGTTGTAAGCGAGTCCGACAATATGCGTATGCTTTATGCATCTCATCACATGAAGCGCCGGGACAGCCTTCTTCCGATAATCCGCAAAAAGCTGGTCAATGTAAAAGAAGCAGAGATAAAGCTGCTGTCTGAATTTGTTGATAAGTTTGGAGGGATATAAATATGAAACTGTGGAGCTACATAAAAGATGCCATGCTTGAAAATCACAATCAGATTATAAGCGAGGGCAGGGCAGAAATGACCTACGAGGAGGCTGCCATATATGCGGAGCTGTTTTCTAAGAAGCTGTACGGTCTGAAAAGCTGTGCAATTCTTTGCGGCTCGGAAATGGCGGGGGCTATCGCATTGCTCAGCTGTTTTGTCGCAGGAGTGACAGCCGTTCCGCTTTCGGTAAGATACGGCAAGGCACACAGCGACAAGATCCTTGATGAGATAGACCCCAATGCCATCATATCCGATATTGACGGAGAGCTTACCGTTATCAGAATTTCAGATTCAGCCTATAAAGTGCCGCAGAAGCATCCTGCGCTGATAATGTGTACCTCCGGAACTACCGGCAGACCAAAAGGGGTTATGCTCAGCGAGGACAATATACTTGCCAATGTCGACAGCATCGCGGACTATTTCAAAATAGACCAGTCCGATTCCATCCTCATTTCAAGACCGCTTTACCATTGTGCGGTAATAACCGGGGAATTCATTTTATCTATTATAAATGGCGCGAGGATATGCTTTTACTCTGAAAAGCTGAATCCCAAAGCACTGCTGGATATAATCTCTGAAAAGAAAATAACCGTTTTCTGCGGAACTCCGACAATGCTTGAAATGATGGCAAGATATATGAGGGCAAAAGCAGAGTGCCCTTTGAAAAAAATAGGCATAAGCGGCGAAAGTATGAGCACGTCTTCGGCAGGAAAAATCGCGGCTGTTTTTGACGGCGCCGAAATCTATTATATGTACGGTCTTACCGAAGCCAGCCCAAGAGTTTGCTTCCTTCCTCCATACCTGTTTTTGAAATATCCCTACTCGGTCGGATATCCCATAAAATCAGTGGATATAAAAGTTATCAAGCCGGATGGTGCAGAAGCAGACCGTTTTGAAGAAGGCATTCTTTGGGTCAAAGGACCTAACGTCATGCTCGGATATTACAACGACCCTGATAAAACCGCACAGGTTATTAAGGATGGATGGCTCTGCACCGGCGATATAGCGACCGTTGACGAATACGGCATGACGATTATAAGGGGACGCAGCGACGACCTCATAATCCGTGCGGGCATAAACATATACCCTCATGACGTTGAATCAACATTAAAGGCTGACAAGAGGGTAAAGGAAGCGTTGGTATACAGAATCGACAATCCCATTTCCGGCGCAGCACTGGGATTAAAAATATCCGGAGATTTCGATTCAACAGATGACGTCCGAAAGATGTGCTTGGACCGTCTGCCAAGCTTTCAGATGCCTTCAAAAATCGAACTGGTGGACGAGCTTCCCAAAAACGGTACCGGCAAAATTATCAGGAGGGTCGAAAATGCTTGAATATGAGCACAAGGTGATATTGACCCCGGAAGAATACAGGTGCATATTCGAGCATTTAGCCAGCGGCGCGCCGTCATCGGTACAGACCAACTATTATTACGATACCGACGATATGAAAATGAACAGCAGAAAAACCACCTGCCGTATCCGGGAGAAGAACAGAATATATACAGCTGTCATAAAAGAGCATTTGCCCACTGTCGGCTTAAGCAAGGAAACGGTGATATGCACAGGCGAATCAAGAGATGCTTCTGTGTTTGAGCATATGGGGCTGAAATCTCAGGGCAGTTTAAGAACGGAAAGAACGGTTTTACATTCAGATGATTACATAAAGGCGATGATAGATAAAAATATCTATCTGGGCTGTACCGACTACGAGCTGGAGGTCGAATACAGGCCGGGCTGCGAAGAACCGGCAGCTCTGTATATGCAAACCGCATATGAGCTGTGTCTAAGCAATCTTGGGAATCCGAGCACTGCTTCTTTCTTTGAAAGAGCCCGTTCTGCCAAAAGTAAGTCCGAAAGATTTTTTGAAAGAAAAGAATATCTTATCGAAAAATTAAACTACAAATATATTCAGGTAACAGGACGCCCTGAATAAAGCTTAGAATTTAATTGCAATTGCAAATTTGAAAAAGGAGAGATCAATATGTCTTTAATTTACGGCACAAATTCTGCTATGCCGGCTAACACCCGCCTTACAAACGGATACACTCTTTATGAATGGGTAATGCGCAAAAGCTGTTTTCCGTCATTTTGGGGACGCAGTCTTACCGGCGAAAGAAAAATAACGGCCGAAGAAATTGAATTTCTGAGGAGCAAACGCTGCAAAATCGCGCTTATTATCCGTGATTTGAACGAGCAGGAAATATGCCAGAACGATGGAACCCACAGCGCAATCAAAGCTGTTGAAGCGGCGAAAAACGCAGGAGTACCGCAGAACAAAGGAATCGCTCTGTTTGCCTATATACCGTCCGAATGGAGCGTGAACCACAACTGGATGACAAGCTTTGCGGGTAATCTTTTAAACAACGGCTATATTCCGGGATTCATCGGCAATACCGACTCATCTAAAAACTTCAATTTCGACCGTCAGTGCAGTCACTATGTCCTGGCTACGAGAAATGCGGATCAGCTTCATGCTGTTTACTGGTCTACAGAGCCAAAATACAGCTTCGATCCGGATATTTGGGCGTCATACGCACCTTCCGAGCTTCTGCCGAAGGATATTCACCTTTGGAGCTACGGAACGATTGATTTTCATGATATTCATGCCGAAAAGGTGTATGCACACGACAGCTCCGTTATGAAGTACTTCTTGTAACACTTGGAAAGGAATTAAAAATGCTTAACTCACAATACAAAAACATCGTCCAGTGGACTATACGATATAATCAGCTTTCTGAAGACGAAACCGCAGTCAACGCTATTAGGATATTATTCAACAATCTGGGCGTTGCGCTTCCGCAGGGAAATCTTGATGACATTACAAAAATACTCAAAACAAAGACCTTTATGGGATGGCGTCCCTGCACCTGCAAAGATGCCAAGAGATTCGCCAACAGCGGCGTGACCACCATGGCAATTTCCGGCGATAAGGCAGTTCTTATACTGCCGGATAAGGATGTTGATAATTTCACTGACGACAGCAGCCTTAACGAAACCAAAAGCAGATTCATCGCATACGCAGACGATGTTTCAGAAACAGACAGCGGCGACGCACTTTTCTTTGCATACAGCTATGGGTATGTATTTGAAGACTGATCGACGCAATTCAATAAATCATTAAAAAAGGAGCGAACAAGAAATGGAAACCCCAACCAAAGTAAACATAGGTCCTGAA
>ENA-UOJG01002606-UOJG01002606.1-human-gut-metagenome-genome-assembly--contig:-C47-NODE-2606-length-14774-cov-5.053944_pt1 | contig 14774 bp, 10 predicted proteins | sample MGYA00242340_ERZ723887 | MGnify/ENA metagenome assembly ERZ723887 | reverse complement strand
AGTATAATGAGATACAATGTATAGATGAAAACAAACAGAGAACTTGGAGAAAAAGAAGTAAGAAAAGAAGGAGAAAAGAAAACAAAAGAAAAAATCGTGAAAGCGTTAAAAAACATGAATTTATCTATAGAACAAATAGCTCAAGCAGTTGAACTAACCAAAAAAGAAGTAGAAGCAATATTAAAAACACAGGAAAATTAGAGAAAAAGTGTAAGGTCCAAACAAGTTTGTTCCGTCAAATGAATTTAGCGAATTCTTTTAAGGAGGTAAAGGAGGTTCCCGTTTGGGAACCTCTTAAATTTTTATTATAATTAAAGAGAAAAGAATATAATCTGTATTGAAAAATCTCCCTTTTGATGATAGAATTAGACAAAATATTACAAATGGGGGAAAAACAATGCCAGATTTTGTACATTTACACGTGCATAGTGAGTTTAGTTTACTAGATGGAGCAAACAGAATTAAAGATTTACCAGTTAGAGCAAAAGAGCTTGGAATGAAGGCTATGGCTATTACAGACCATGGCGTTATGTTTGGTGCAATCGATTTTTATAAGGCATGTTTGGCAAATGGAATTAAGCCTATAATTGGTTGCGAAGTTTATGTTGCCCCAAGAGGAAGAGAGAATAAAGACCCTAATATTGATGCAAGGTATAACCACTTAATTTTACTTGCGAAGGATAATGAGGGCTACAAAAACCTTACAAAACTTGTTTCTATAGGATTTACTGAAGGCTTTTATTACAAGCCAAGAATTGATAAAGAAGTGCTAGAAAAGTACCATGAAGGATTGGTTTGTTGTAGTGCTTGTTTGGCTGGAGAGGTTTCTCAGGCGATTCTAAAAGGGGATATGGAAGAGGCTGAGAAAGTTGCTACATGGTTTAAGAATGTATTTGGAGAAGATTATTATTTGGAAATACAAAATAATGGAATTAAAGAGCAAGTTTTAGTAAATCAAAAGCTAATTGAATTTTCAAGAAAGTTGAACATAGAGCTTGTCGCAACAAATGATTCGCACTATTTAAGAAAAGAAGATGCTTACAACCATGAGATTTTGCTTTGTATTCAGACTGGCAAAAAGATTACCGACGAAGATAGAATGAAGTTTGAAACAGACGAGCTATATATTAAGTCACCAGAAGAGATGGCAGACTTTTTCTCTGGTGTGCCTGAAGCAATAGAAAACACTGTAAAGATTGCAGATAAGTGTAATGTAACCTTTGAATTTGGACACACAATACTTCCAAATTATGATGTGCCAGAAGAATTTGCTACACATTACGATTATCTAGAAAAGCTATGTAATGATGGAATAAAAAATAGATATGGAGATAATCCTTCACAAGAAATTATAGACAGAAAAAATTACGAGTTAGGCGTAATCAAGAAAATGGGCTATGTTGACTATTTCTTGATTGTATGGGATTACATACATTATGCTAAAACTCAAGGAATACCAGTAGGACCGGGAAGAGGTTCTGGAGCTGGTTCTATTGTTGCGTATGCGATAGAAATTACAGACATAGACCCAATGAAGTATGCTTTACTTTTCGAAAGATTTTTAAATCCAGAGAGAATAAGCATGCCCGATTTTGACGTTGACTTTTGTTATGAAAGAAGACAAGAGGTAATAGACTATGTTTCTAGAAAGTACGGCCCAGACCATGTTTCGCAGATTATTACCTTTGGAACTATGTCTGCCAGAATGGTTATAAGAGATGTAGGAAGAGTTTTAGATGTTCCTTATGCAACAGCCGATAAGCTTGCAAAAATGGTTCCAAATGAGTTACACATAACAATAAAAAAGGCACTGGAGCAAAACAAGGAATTTAAAGATGAGTATGAAAACAATCCAGAAACTAAGAAATTATTAGATATTGCAATGGCATTGGAAGGAATGCCAAGACAGGCTTCAACGCATGCTTGTGGTATAGTTATTACAAAAGACCCAGTTGTAACCTATGTTCCACTATATGTAAGAGACGGAATGATTTCGACACAATATATAATGACAACTCTTGAAGAATTAGGACTATTAAAGATGGACTTCTTAGGTCTTAGAACTCTAACAGTTATACAAGATACCATAAATTTGGTTAAGAAAAATAGAGGCATAGATGTAAAATTCGACCAAGGAATGAATGATCCAAAGGTATTCAAACTGTGGCAAGATGGAAACACGATGGGAATATTCCAGTTTGAGAGTCAAGGTATGACAAACTTCATGAAGGAACTTAAGCCAGACTGTTTGGAAGATTTAATTGCCGGAGTTTCATTGTACCGTCCTGGACCAATGGACCAAATTCCAAGGTATATATCCAATAAAAAAGACCCAGACCATGCTGTGTACACACATGACAGCCTAAAGCCAATATTAAAAGTAACTTATGGCTGTATGGTTTACCAAGAGCAGGTTATGCAGATAGTTAGGGACTTAGCTGGATATTCGCTAGGACGTGCAGATTTGGTACGTCGTGCCATGGGTAAGAAAAAACTAGAAGTGATGGCAAAAGAAAGAGAAATATTTATACATGGTCAAGTAGACGAAAATGGGAACATAATAGTACCTGGATGTGTAAGAAATGGAATAGATGAAAAATCTGCCAACAAGATATTTGATGAGATGTCTGAATTTGCAAAATATGCGTTTAATAAATCACATGCTGCGTGCTATGCAGTAGTATCATACAGAACAGCTTATTTAAAAGCATATTATCCAACAGAATTTATGGCAGCAATGTTAAACAGCTTCTTAGGAAATCTTGATAAAATTCCAGAGTACATTGATGAATGTAAAAGAATGAACATAGAAATTCTAAAGCCAGACATTAACAGGAGTTATACGAAGTTTACGGTAGATGGTGGCAAAATAAGATTCGGACTTGGAAGTATTAAGAATGTTGGACTTGCCGCAGTAGACACGATTGTTGCAAATAGAGAAAAGAATGGAGAATACATAAGCTTTACAGACTTCTGTGAAAGAATGGAAGGTGAAGCCGTAAATAAAAAATGTATAGAGAGTTTAATAAAAGCAGGAGCATTTGATAACTTTGCAGAAACTAGAAGTACATTAATGGCTTCATTTGAAGACATAATAGATACAATTTCTGGAGCATCAAAAAAGAACATACAAGGTCAAGTTTCGATGTTTGATATGGCAATGTCACAAACAGACTCAAGCAAAGATGATATGGAAAAGCTAAAATACAAATATACAACCCTAAAAGAATATTCAGATCAAGAATTATTATCAATGGAAAAAGAGATGCTCGGAATATATGTATCTGGACATCCTCTTGAAAAATATAGAGAGCTAATAGAAAAATTTGCAGATGTAAACACACTTCAAATGAGAGACGCAAGCGAATTAGTTAGCACAGAAAACGAAGAAGATGTGTTACCAGAAAAATTAGCTGGAAGAGTACAACAATTAAAAGACGGACAATTTGTAAAATATGCTGGAATAATAACTGGAATAAAGAAAAAATATACAAAAAATAACAAATTAATGGCATTTGTCACAATAGAAGATTTGTATGGAAGTGTAGATGTAATCGTATTCGAAAATTGCTACAATCAATGTTCAAACGAATTGATAGATGAGAACATAGTACTTGTAGAAGGACGTCTAAGCATAAGAGAAGATGAAGCTCCAAGCATAATTGCAAGAACAATAAGAAACTTAGAAGATGTAGCAAATAATCCAAGTTCTACAAATACATCAGTCAATAATGAAAATGGTGCAAATCAAGCAGTAAAAATATCTAAAAAAAGATTAAACATAAACATAACTAATTTAGATGAAACACAAAAAGACAGACTAAGAGGGACATTGAAATTCTTCAATGGAGATAGAAACAACACTCAAATAGAAATAATAAATGGAGAAAAAATAGCTCCAGCAGGAGGCTTATTCGTAACGCCAGAAATATTGGAAGAAATACAAGAAATTGTAGGAATAGAAAATGCGGTATTTGAAAAATAATTTTCAATATTAACTATGGCAAATTACAATGAGTATGCAGAAATTGTCGAACGATTTTTAAGTTAATTTTAGAAAAAATATTGCAAAACTAATAAAATATAGTATAATAATAAATGAAATGCTTTTGGTGCATAACACTAAATTTCATATGAGAATGGGTAATCAAAGATTACCAAAAAAATCAGGTATGTTCACAGCATACCTGATTTTTTGCTATTTATTGAATAAATCAATAATAGCTTTTAGCTCTTTTAAAATTTTAAAAGCATATTTAAGAGTAATAACTATAATATGTAAAGCTTTAAAAAATTTCTTCGAGCGTTTTCTTCTCTTGTTTTGCTTTTGATACATCATTCTCACCTCCTTTCTTATGAGAATGACATAATTATAATACATAAGCCGTGAGAAAGTCTGTCGAAACATGTAATTAACTTAAAAAAATTCACAAAATTTTCATTGAATTACTATTTATTTAATGGTAAAATTATTAATGATTAGAAAATAATTACAACCTTGTGAAAGGAAATATAAATTATGGAAAAATCACTTTTGAAAGATAGTGTAAGACAAATAAAAAATACATTTAAGCGATTTCTATCTATTGTGGCAATAGTATTGCTTGGAGTAGGATTTTTTGCTGGAATTACGGCTACAAGTCCAGATATGAAAGATACCATAGATACATATTTTGATGATGAAGATGTAATGGACATTGAAGTAATTTCAACACTTGGATTAACAGATGAAGACATAGAAGCATTGAAACAAGTAGATGGAACTAAAGAAGTAGTGGGAACTTATAGCATTGATGCTACTTTTAGCAATGATAAGAAAGAGTATGTTGTTAAGATTGAGTCGATGCCAGATACGATAAACAATGTAATTCATAAAGAGGGAAGCTTGCCACAAAATGCTGATGAATGCGTGGTTGAGAGCTCGTTGTTAACAATGACTGGATATAAAATTGGAGATTATATCACATTAAATCCACAAAAGATTGAATCATCTACAAGCCTCGGAGATATTGATATAAATAATGAAGAAGATAGCAATGATAATAATAGCAACAATGAAGAAAGTGATAGTAACAATGATTCAACTGTAAAAAATAAAAAGGTTAAAATTGTTGGGACGGTTCAATCTCCTTTATATATTTCTAGGTCGAGAGGGACCAGCAAACTTGGAGCAGGTTCTGTAAATTTTTATATGTATATGCCAAAAGAAAATTTCAATATGGACGTTTACACAGTTGCATACATTACTGCTGATGGTGCAAAAAATTTAAAAACATATAAAGATGAATACCAGAAAAAAATTGATGAAGTAAAAGATAATATAGATGCAATATCTGATGAAAGAAAACAAGCTAGGTATAATTCTATTGTAAATACTGCTCAGAGCAAGTTAGACGATGCTCAAAAAGGGTATGATGAGCAAAAGCAAAAAGCAGAAGATGAGCTTCAAGATGCACAAAATAAGATTGATGATGGAAAAGCAAAAATTGAGGATGGAGAAAGAGAACTTGCAAATGCAAGAAGACAAGCTGATACTGAATTTGCAAATGCAGAGAAAAAACTGGAAGATGCTGAAGCACAGCTAAGTAGTGCAAAGTCTGAATTTGAAACAAAGAAGCAAGAAACAGAAGCACAATTAGAAGAGGCACAGAAAAATGTTGATAGCTTAAATCAAATAAAAACTAACTATGATAATCTTGTAACTCAAAAACAGACTGTGGAGAGTCAAATAAAACAGATAGAAGAGACTCTAAAAATATTAAATCAAAATCCAGAAGCAAATGCGGAAAAGATAACAGAGTTAACTACAAATAAAACAGCATTAGAAGCAGGGCTTAGTCAGATTAATGCAGGAATTTCTCAAATAGAAAATGCTCTTTCAAGCCAGGGAATAAAGGCAGAAAATTTAAGTCAGACTATAAGTTCTATAAATTCTCAAATAGAGCAAGGAAAGCAGGAACTCGCAAAGGCACAAAACACAATAAACGAGAATGAAAAAGAGCTGGAAAGTCAGAAAAAGAAACTTGCACAAACCAAAACAAGCACATACAAAACTATAAAGAGCAATGAGCAAAAATTAGAAAATTCTAAAAAAGAGATTGAAGAAAATGAACAAAAGCTTGCAGATGCTCGAAAAGAATCTCAAGAAAAATTAGATGAAGCACAAGAAAAATTGAATGATGCAAAGACTCAAATTGCAAAAATAGAAAAGCCTTCTTGGTATATTTTAGATAGAAATTCAAACTATGGATATGCAGAATATATTCAAGATACAGATAGAGTTGCTAATTTAGCAAAAGCATTCCCAATAGTATTCTTCTTAGTTGCAGCATTAATTAGTTTAACATCAATGTCTAGAATGATTGAAGAACAACGTGTTCAAATTGGAACTTTGAAAGCGTTGGGATACAACAAAATTCAAATATCATTTAAATATCTAATTTATGCATTCTTAGCAACCATGATTGGTGGAGTAGTAGGAATGATAATCGGATTTAAACTAATACCATCAATAATAATAATGATGTATGAAATGATGTACACTATTCCAAAAGCTGACTGCATAATTCGCATTGAAATGGGAGTTATAGGATTGGGATTTGCACTTGTTTGCACATTGGGAGCTACAATTTATACATGTATTAAAGAATTGAAAGAAAAGCCAGCAGAACTGATGCTTCCAAAGGCTCCAAAGCCTGGAAAACGCATAATACTTGAGAAAATAACATTTATATGGAAAAGATTGAAGTTTACTAATAAAGTAACTGCAAGAAATGTATTCAGATATAAGAAGAAAATGCTTATGACTGTAGTTGGTGTAGCTGGTTGTACATCGCTTATAATAGCAGGATTTGGCATAAGAAATGCGATAGGAAATATGATTCCAAATCAGTATGGCGAAATTTTTAAATATGATGGAACAATCGAATTTAAAGAGGATGTAACAAAAACGCAAATTCAAGATGAAAATGAAAAAATAAAGAACCTAAATAAAATTGCAGACACATTGCCAAGTTACATGAAAACTGTTGAAATAACAAGCATTCAAAATTCACAGACAATAAACCTTGTAGTACCAGAGCAGTCAGATAAATTAGATAAATTTATAGGATTAAGAAACAGAAAGCACAAGAAGGAAACATACACATTAGATGATGACTCTGTAATAATTTCAGAAAAGATTGCAAGCCTATTAAAGATAAAGGTTGGAGATACAATAACCATAAAAAATACAGATGATATAGAAAAAGATGTAAAAGTAGGAGCAATAACAGAAAACTACATCTATCATTATATGTATATGTCTAGTAATTTGTACAACAAACTATATGGAGAAAATAGCTTCAAGCCTAATACTTTGCTAATAAAAGAGGCAGAAGGTACAACAGAAGATGATGAGGATAGTATTGGAAAAATAATATTGCAAGATGATACAACAGTTGCTGGTGTAAGTTTCTTATCTGGTACGAAGGATGTTTTTGCAACAGTAATGGAACAAATGCAATTAGTAGTATATGTGCTAATAATATCAGCTGGATTGCTTGCATTTGCAGTTTTATATAATTTATCAAATGTAAACATAAGTGAAAGAATACGTGAACTTGCTACAATAAAGGTACTTGGCTTTTATAATAAAGAGGTATTTAATTATATAACAAAAGAAACAAGAATATTAACAGTTATTGGAATATTTTTCGGACTATTTGGGGGATATTTCTTGTCGATGTATGCGGTAAAAACGTGCGAGCTTGATATGATGATGTTTAATTACGAAATAAGCAAAATGTGCTTTATATATGGAATTATAATAACAATAATGTTTGCAGAAATAGTAAATTTAGCAGTAAATAGAACTTTGAAGAAAATAAGTATGACTGAATCTTTAAAAAGTGTAGATTGAAAAATAATTAAAATTTTGACTTTGTCAAATAAGGAGGGCAATATGGCCTATATAGAATTTAAAAATGTTGTAAAAGAATATACTATGGGTGATAATAAGATTAGAGCCTTAGACAATGCAAATTTTGAAATAAATAAAGGTGAACTTGTTGTAATCGTTGGACCGAGTGGGGCAGGAAAAACTACTGCCCTAAATGTTCTTGGTGGAATGGATAGTGTAACTTCTGGAGATGTTGTAATTGACGGAAGACATGTTAATAATTACAACGAAAAGCAACTTACAAAATATAGAAGAGAAGATATTGGGTTTGTATTCCAGTTTTATAATTTGGTTCAAAATTTAACTGCAATTGAGAATGTAGAACTTGCAACTCAAATCTGTAAAAATCCATTAAGTCCAGAAAAAGTAATGGGGAAAGTTGGACTACAAGAAAGAAAAAATAACTTTCCATCTCAACTATCTGGAGGCGAACAGCAAAGAGTTGCAATTGCAAGAGCTATTGCTAAAAATCCCAAAATACTTCTTTGCGATGAACCAACTGGAGCTTTAGACTATAACACAGGAAAGCAAATTTTAAAACTCTTGCAAGATACATGTAGAAAAGAAAATATGACGGTAATCATAATAACACACAATAGTGCAATAGCTCCAATGGCAGATAAAATAATACACTTCAAAAATGGAAAATCGGAAGACATTGTCATCAACAAAAATCCAACACCAATAGAAGAAATAGAATGGTAAAATGACGTATAAGTTCAAAAAAATCTAAAGTGTAATTGATTTTTTTGAACTTATATGGTATAATGACACATATAGAAAGGAGTTCCTATGAAAAGAGAAATTATAAAAGATTTACTTAAATGGAAAGAATCATCAAATAGAAAACCATTAATTGTACATGGTGCTAGACAAGTTGGGAAAACATATATAATAAAACAATTTGGAAAAGAAAACTACAATAATTTAATATATGTTAATTTTGAGACAAATCAAGAGTTTAGTTCTCAAATATCAGAACATATAGATGCTAAATATATAATAAATAAACTGGAACTTTTCTATGGAGAAAAAATATTACCGGGAAAAACATTAATATTTTTTGATGAAATACAGGCTAATGAAAGGGCATTAACAGCATTAAAATATTTTTATGAAGATGCGCCAGAATATCATGTTATTGCAGCAGGTTCATTATTAGGTGTAGCAATAAATAGAGAAAACTATTCATTCCCTGTAGGAAAAGTACAAATGCTTAATATGTATCCATTATCATTTAAAGAATTTTTGATTGCTGTTGGAAGAGAAAACTTAATTGAAGTAATACAAAAACATTTTGAAAATGATGAAAGAATGGATAAAACTATTCATGAGTTGTGTTTAAAATTATATAGAACATATTTAGTAGTAGGTGGAATGCCAGAAGTCGTAGAAACATACTTGACAGAAGGTAAAACGATATCTGCTATTGATGTACAAGCTGAAATTTTAGAATCGTATGTAAGAGATATGACAAAATATGCAGACAATAGTTTATCAAATAGAATTATATCAGCATTTGATTCTATACCGGTTCAACTTGCGAAAGATAATCCAAAATTTCAGTACAAGGTAATAGCAAAGGGTGGTACTTCAAGTATATTCGGAGAAGCAATAATGTGGCTAAAAAATAGTGGAATTGTAAACCAAGTATATAAAACAACAGCTGAACTTCCTCTGGAAATGCATAAAGACTTATCATCATTTAAACTATATATGAGTGATGTTGGACTATTCGTAAATAAGGCAAGGTATCCACTTTATCAAGTGGATTTAAGTCAACAACCGGTAATGATTGCCATGGGACCATTAACAGAAAACTATGTAGCAAATGAATTAAGAGTAAAAGGATATGATTTATATTACTGGGAATCTGACGGAAAAGCCGAATTGGATTTTATGATACAAAAAGAAACAGACATTGTGCCAATCGAAGTAAAAACTAGTGTACACACGAAGGCAAGAAGCCTAGATTTATATATGAAAACATATAGTCCAAACTATGCGGTTAGAATTTCGGAGAAAAATTTTGGATTTGAAAATAATATTAAATCTGTACCCTTATATGCAGTTTTTTGTATGTAGTAAATGCAAATTTCCACCATTAGAAGTTGAAGGAGAAATATAATGCGAAACAGAAGAAATACTAGAAAAAGAAATGTAGTACTAGATACAATTACAAATAAAAATTTTATAATTATTGTATCGATTTTACTAGCAGTCATTATAGTTGCTGAAGGTGTAATTCAAATACGAAAATATCAAGACAGAAAGTTATTAGCAAAACAGGCAGAAGAGCTAGAAAAACAGACTGGCGAAATCTTTACAGCAATAGAAAATAATCTTACAAGCCCATCAAATAATGGAGAAACAACAGTAATAACAAGAACAGCAAGGATTTCGGCTGTTGGAGATATATTGTGCCAAATGGATATGATTGACGATGCAAAAATAGACGATGGATATGACTTTTCTCATATGTTTACTGGAATTTCAAAATTTGTAAAAAATTCAGATATTGCTATTGGAACATTAGAAACAAATTTTGTTGATGGAAAATATTCTGGTGTTGGTAAATATAATTCACCAATTGAATTTCTAAAAGCAGTTAAAGATTCGGGAATAGGACTAGTTTCATTGGCACACAATCATGTGTTGGATTATGGGTATCAAGGATTAGAAACAACAATAAGTAAAATTAAAGAACAAAATGTTGAAATTACAGGAATTAAAAACAAAGTAGATGAATCAAATGGAAACACACTAGATGAAGAAAAGATAAAAAAACAAGAAAGCTCGAATTTTACAGGAAACATTAAAGAAATTAATGGAATTAAAGTTTCTTTTTTAGGCTACACATACGGGTTAAGCAATGAAAATGAAATTACAGATGAAGAAAAAAAGTCAGCTAATATTTATTCAGAAGAACTTGCACAAAAAGACATAGAATATGCAAAACAAAATTCAAATTACATAATAGCAATAATGCATTGGGGAGATGTAAACAGCTCGGAAATATCAGAATATCAAAGAAATATAACAGCTTTCTTAGTGGAAAATGGAGTAGACATGATTTTAGGTTCACATCCATCAGTTGTAGAACCAATGGAAATAATTCAAACAGAAGAAGGAAAAAATGTACTAGTTGCATACTCTCTTGGAAATTACATTTCCACTTTAAAATATGCAAATGCAGATGTAGAGCTTATTTTAAACATTCAAATTGCAAAGAGTTCAGACTCAGACAAGGCAGTATTGCAAAAAGTTGATTACACACCAATATATGTGTTAGATAATGGAACAAAAGCAGAAAATAGATTTGAATTAACAGATATGAAAAAACTTGCACAAGATTATGCAAATGGAGATACAAGCAGAATTTCAAGAAAAACTTATGACAGTATTATATCAAAATTAGAAAAATTACAAAGTACGGTAAATTCAAAGTAAGAAGGGAATAAAAAAATGAACGTAGGCTTTATATCACTAGGATGTAGCAAAAATTTAGTAGATACAGAAATGATGATTGGAATTTTTAAGGAGAATGAGTTTAATATTGTAAATAATCCTAAAATTGCAGATGTTATTGTTATAAACACATGTGGATTCATAGAATCTGCAAAAGAAGAAGCAATAAATACAATCTTAGAAATGGCAGAGTATAAGAAAACAGGAAGATGTAAGGTATTAATTGCAACAGGTTGTTTAGTAGAAAGATACAAAGAAGACCTAGAAAAAGCGCTTCCTGAGGTAGATATTTTCTTGAAATATAGTGATTACGCAGAAGAAAAAGGCAACTCATCAGTAGTATTTGCAAAAGTACTAAAAGAAGTATATGATAAAATTGAGAGCAAAAAAAACGTAAAATTAGTCGACACAGATTTAAATTTTATGAATAGAGTTATTACAACTGGAGAACAATATTCATATATAAGAATTGCTGAAGGTTGTAGCAATAGATGCACATATTGTGCTATTCCATATATCAGAGGAAATTTCGTAAGCAGAAAGATGGAAAATATAATAGAAGAAGCTAAGCAAATTGTTGCAACAGGAAGAAAAGAACTTATCTTAATTGCTCAAGATACATCAAAATACGGAAAAGACATATATGGAGAGCCAAAACTTGCAGAATTATTAACAGAGTTATGTAAAATAAAAGACTTGAAATGGGTAAGATTTTTATACACATATCCAGAAGATATAACAGATGAATTAATAAAAGTTGTAAAAGAAAATGACAAAATATGCAAGTATTTTGATATTCCAATACAACACATTTCTGACACAGTTTTAAAAAGAATGAACAGAAAGTGTACAGGACAAAGCATAAAAAATACAATAAGCAAATTAAGAAAAGAAATTCCAGACGTAGTAATAAGAACAACTTTAATGGTTGGATTTCCAGGAGAAACACAGGAAGACTTCGATAAACTATATGAATTTGTTAAAGAAACAAAATTTGATAAATTAGGTGCATTCACATATTCAAAAGAAGATGGAACACCAGCTTCAAGACTTAAAGAACAAATTCACCCAATGACTAAAAAATCTAGATACAACAAAATAATGAAATTACAACAAGAAATTTCGAAAGAAAACGAAAAAAAGAATATAGGAAGAGAGCTAGAAATTTTAATTGAAGGAATTACTCCAGATAAAAAATATTATGTAGGTAGAAGTTATATGGACGTTCCAGATATAGATGGAGTAGCTTACGTAAAAAATACATCAAATGAAGATTTAATTGGCAAATATGTAAAAGCTAAGGTAGTTGATGTAAAAGACTATGACTTAATTCTAGTTGAAAAATAAAAAAATAATAACAAAATACATATTGACTGTTATATTAAATTATAGTATAACTAAGTCAGTTCAAATTACAGGAGGTAAATTATAATGGAACTTAAAGGATCAAAAACAGAGAAAAATTTAATGGAAGCATTTGCTGGTGAATCACAAGCAAGAAATAAATACACATATTTTGCAAGTGTTGCTAAAAAAGAAGGATATGAACAAATAGCTGCTTTATTTTTAGAGACAGCAGAAAATGAAAAGGAACATGCTAAAATTCATTTTAAATATTTAAACGGAATTAGTGATACAAAGGCTAACTTAGCAGCTGCAGCAGCTGGAGAAAACTACGAGTGGACAGATATGTACGACAGAATGGCTAAAGAAGCTGATGAAGAAGGCTTTACAGAAATAGCTGCAAAATTCAGAGGAATAGGTGCTATTGAAAAAGAGCATGAAGCAAGATTTAGAAGATTACTAGAAAATGTTGAAAATGGTGAAGTGTTCAAGAGAGGAAGCATAACAATTTGGAAATGTAGAAACTGTGGACACATTGTAGTTGGAACAGAAGCTCCAAAGGTTTGCCCAGTTTGCAACCACGCACAATCTTATTTTGAAGTTAAAGCAGAAAATTATTAATTAACCAAGAAGCAATTACTATTTTTCAAATATTAATTGCTTCTTATTAAATAAAACATCATAAGGAGTATATGAAAATGGAAAAAGTTAGAGGATTTGAAATTGCAAAAGGTTTTGAAGATAAAGGAATAAACTTACCAATTAGAAAAACAAAACACGCAGCAGGTTATGATATTGAAGCAGCAGAAGACTGTGTAATACCACCTTTCAAACTAGGTCAAAAACCTACATTAGTAAAAACAGGCTTAAAAGCATATTGCCCACCAGACGAGTTCTTTTTACTATGTAACAGAAGTTCTGGACCTGCAAAAAAAGGACTAGTTATGGCAAATAGCGTTGGAATTGTAGACTGTGACTATTATGGGAATGAAGATAATGACGGCCATTTTATGTTTGCATTTTATAATTTCTTTGACCATGATGTTGAAATAAAAAAAGGAGACGCAATTGGTCAATTAATATTTATGAAATATTTAACAGCAGATAATGATAATGCACAAGGCGAAAGAAAAGGTGGATTTGGTTCTACAGGTAGATAAGCTAAACATAATAAAAACTTGTGATTGTATTCAAAGCTATTATGTATAAATTAAATATTACTTACATAAAAAATAATACATAAAAAAGAAACATAAAATTATTTCTGAAATAATGTAAAAATACGTAAAACCGTTGAAAATACTGAAAAAGACGGCAAAAAATAAAATGGCAAAATCTTTGACTTTTGCCATTTTTTATGGTATAATAGAAACGTAGTTGAAAGAGATAAATATACCTTTATTAACTCTAAAATATACAGTATGGAAGGAGATAATTACATGTTTAATGTTGGTGACAAAATAGTATATCCTATGCATGGGGCAGGAACAATTGACGCAATAGAAGAAAAAGATATCTTAGGAGAAAAACAAAATTATTATATAATCAAAATGCCTGGAGAAGTAAAGGTTATGGTTCCAATATCAAAAGCAAGTGATATAGGAGTTAGAAGTGTAATAGATAAAGCAGAAGCTGGAAAAGTACTTGAAGTATTAGAGGCTAATGAAACAGAAATGTCGAATAATTGGAACAAAAGATATAAAGAAAACATGGAAAAAATGAAGAGTGGAAGTATTTATGAAGTAGCAGATGTAGTAAGAAACTTAAGCTACAAGCAAAAAGAAAAAGGACTATCTACTGGAGAAAAGAAAATGCTAAATAACGCAAAACAAATTTTGGTAAGCGAATTAGTTTTAGCAGAACATGCTTCAGAAAATGAAGTTGAAAATCTAGTAGAAAATAAAATAAATTTATCTTTTGAAGAACATAGGAACATGGTGGAACAAGTAAGTGCAAACAATATAGTAATCAAATTTATACCATTTAATGATGCAAGTACAGGAAATCCACAAAATTTATAAAA
>ENA-UOJG01002585-UOJG01002585.1-human-gut-metagenome-genome-assembly--contig:-C47-NODE-2585-length-14902-cov-5.359062_pt1 | contig 14902 bp, 10 predicted proteins | sample MGYA00242340_ERZ723887 | MGnify/ENA metagenome assembly ERZ723887 | reverse complement strand
AATTGGTCAGTATTATTTATTTGAGTCCAGTGGCTAACTTATTCTTGAAATTTAGCATTAATGGGTTTAGTCATAATTTTGGCAAAAAATTAAAATTAGAGATTGACAGATTAAAATGAGAATGTTTTAATAAAAGCATCATTTAACGAAGGGAAAGATAAAATATGACTACTCATTCACTAAGTACCAAGTATTATTATCGCTATGCTCAGCAACTTTAATGTCTGCACGATGATGGTGCGGGCAAATCTGTTCGCACCTCAGCATAGTTGTATTTAGTGAGCTATTGCTAGGTGAGATCATAACCTAGTAATGGTGAGTCATTTCGATAAATTCCGTCTTTCTATTAGACCACCAGCTAGGTTGAGCAGTTTTGCTTGCAAGCTGGTGGTTTTATATTTAAGGAGAAAGATTATGAGTTTATTTAAGAAAGATACGAATCATCCAGAACCCAAATTCAGTTTTGGTGAAAGTTTACTAGTCCTCTTCGGGATCCTTTGCATTCTAGGTTACCTGATTATTGTCAAAAAGCAGGAGCCGCAAGCGCCCCTCTTTATCTCATTCATGGTACTTGCCGTTTACGGTCATCTTCGCGGCTTTAAGTGGCAAACCGTAATGGACGGGATGCGGGAAGGTCTTCGTGCCGGGGTTGACCCATTAGTAATTTTCCTTTCTATTGGGGTCCTAATTGCTACCTGGATCTTCTCAGGAACCATCCCCACAATCATGTACTTCGGTTTCAAGATTATTTCCGTTAAGTTCTTCTTGCCGACCGTCTTCATTGTTTGTACCTTAGTCGGGGTTGCCTGCGGGAGTTCGTTCACTACCGTTTCCACCATGGGGATTGCCTTCATTGGGATTGGTGCCACTTTACAGATTAATCCAGGATTGACTGCTGGGGTCATCGTTTCAGGAGCCTTTTGTGGTTCTAACATCTCCCCGCTTTCCGGTACTACTAACTTAGCCGCAAGCGTTGGTGAAATCAGTATCTACAAGCATATTCAATCATTACTCACTACCGACATCCCCGCTTGGGCTCTCTGCCTCGTTCTTTACACCTTCCTTGGCTTGAACTCAAAAAACGTTAGCCTTGCTGCTGTCCACCAAATGATGAACGGCTTGAGCAACGGCTTCTGGGTTTCCGGCTGGGCCTTATTGCCAGTTCTCCTCTTAGTTGTCCTGGCAGTCCTTCAAGTACCAGCAATTCCTTCACTCGGTCTTGGTTCTCTCTTTGCCGTCCTTCTTGGCTGGTTCCACGCGCCAAGCACTAGCATTTCGACAATTACTAAGACAATCATGACCGGTTTCGTTTCTCACACCGGTAACAAGACAATTGATACCCTGCTTTCCAAGGGTGGAATTTCAAGCATGCTGACTTCACTGGCTTTAATCGTTTTTGCCCTTGCCCTTGGTGGTCTGTTAATCAAATTCAACATCATCAGTACAATTATTAACCACCTTACCGGAATCGTAAAAACACCAGGTCGATTATCCCTAGCAATCGCGATTACCTGTATCGGAGTGAACTTGTTAGTTGGTGAACACTACGTTGCCATTATCCTTCTCGGGCAATCATTCTTACCTTCATTTGATAAACTTGGTTTGAAACGGGTAGATCTCACCCGGATCCTTAACGACGCCGGGGCTGCAGTCAATGCCATTGTCCCGTGGAGTGTTTCCGGAGTCTTCATCGCGACTACCCTGCAAATTAACCCATTGCAGTTCATTCCATGGGCCTTTTTCCCATTCCTCGTCACTATCTTTACAGTGATTGCTGGAATGTTAGTCAAGGTTCCGCAAAAACAGGTTGCGATGGCTGAATAGGGAGTTCAAAAAATAATAATAAAAATGGAAGGGGCCGAGAAAGACAAAATGTCTTTCTCGGCCTCTAAATGTTACTAGTAATTCCCAGCTTAATACCTAAAAATATCCAAATCTAACTCACGGCTGATCATTTCGAGTAACGCTAAGCCAGCAATGCTATTTCCTGCTTGATCAAGAGCTGGGCTAAAAATCCCAATTCCGTATTTGGGTGCACTAGCAACTAAGCCGGCACCAACGCCGCTTTTTGTTGGAACACCAATCTTAACTGAGTAAGTCCCCGACTGGTTATAAAGGCCGGTCGTCATCATGACGGATTTAGTATAAGTTGCTGCGTCACTGGAGATTAACCGCTCACCGTTCCACGGGGCGATCCCATCATTTGCCAAAACTGCGCCCAAGTTTGCAAGGCTTTCACAGGTAACCATCATTGAGCACTGCTTAAAGTAAGTCTCAAGGCTTGTTGTTACATCATTGGCCAACGTTTCCTTAGCTTTCAGATAATAGGCGAGTGACCGGTTCATGTCCCCCGTCCGTAATTCGGATTGATAAATTTCTTCATTCAGGGTAATTTGCGGATCATTGCAGATTTCCCGAGTAAAGTTAAGGATCTGGTCAAACGAGGAAAGGTGGTCCTCCTCTTCAATTAATGACGAAACCAGGATTGCTCCACTGTTGACAAACGGGTTCAATGGTTTGGTTTCCTTAGTAATTTCCATATTTAAAATCGTATCAAAGGCAAAACCTGTTTGCCGGGTACCAACCTGGTCCTCAACCGTGGTAAGCCCTAAGCGCTCAATTGCATACAGGAGAGCAATGACTTTAGAAACACTCTCGATTGCAAAGCGGACATTAGATGCACCAGCACAGTCTTTCTTTCCGCTATCGACATTATAAAGACATACCCCTAACTGGTAAGGATCAACCTTGGCAAGGACCGGAATATAGGTTGCCACCTGCCTCTCATCGATCCGCTTCCAACAGGCTTGAATTGCATCGTTCAAATTTAACACCATTCGATCATCTCCATTCAACAAACTTTCTTTATCTTACTATTGCTTTTTCACTGGTAAGCGAAGAATAGTTTTTAGGTTAGCCGGTTTTGTCCACCGTGGATCGGATAAGTAAATCTCGAGGTGGTGACGGTGGTCATTAATATCTAACTTGAGGCCGTTATTTGCAATAAATTCATGCAGCTTTTCAACGGTGGCCGGTTCATCATCGTATGGTCCAACGTGGAGTATTTGCGCACATAATCCCTCATCAATGGTCTTAAATTCAACCTTAGAGAAGTCAGTCTGTTTCTTTTCGGTAGCCGTTTTAATTGCCCAATCAAAGACATCCGTGGTAACAAAGTCTGGCATCCGGATCAACGAAATGAAGTTAAACTTCTCCTTATGCTGGTAATCAACACCTTGAACACCTGGTTGTCACCACATTCCCTCTAGCGGTGGAACAACAAAGTCAAAATAGCCAGGGATTTGGTAAGCACCCTTCTTACTCATCTTAATTGTGTAGGCAATCCCATAAAGGGGCTGAAGTGCCTGATTATATTCACCATTTTCAGCGTTAGGATCACCCTTCCCCTGCACTGCAAGGTAATTCATTGGCGGAACTTTAATTATTGCCGGTCGTTTTCCTGGACGATAAAGTTCTTTTTGTTCTTTTTTAAAATCGTATGCCATTGTTTTATTCCTTTATAACTTTTTATATTCTCGAATCTATTTTATATCTGTTTATATCTTCAAATTTAATAAAAAATTGAGAGTGGCACAATGAACTAGACAAGCTAGTTCTGTTCCACTCTCTTGATCATCAATTTTCTTCCCGATTACCTAGCTCCCAAAAGGCTAGGGCCGAGGCAGCGGCTACATTTAAGGAGTCCACGCCCGGTGCCATTGGGATCTTAATTGTAAAATCACTCTGTGCAATTGTTTTTTCTCTTAAACCCGGACCTTCTGAGCCAAGAATAATGGCAAGCTTATCCACTTGATCCAGTTGCGGATCGTCAATATTAACGGTGTTGTGACGTAATGCCATCGCTGCGGTTTTGTAACCCAACCGATGAAGCAAGCTAATTCCTTCTGCTTGCCAGAGTTTGGCGTCAACATAGGTCCACGGCACTTGGAAAACCGTTCCCATTGATACCCGTGAAGCCCGCCGATAAAACGGGTCGGCAGAGTCACTCGTTACGACTACGCCATCTATTCCAAGAGCTGCCGCTGAACGAAAAATTGCTCCAATATTGGTTGGATTGACTACGCTTTCGAGAACCGCAATTCGTGGGTGAGCTTTCGGCATCGTTGCTAAAAAGCTAGCTAGATCTGGACGCTTTACCCGATGCATCGCAGCCAGTGCACCCCGCAAGAGATTGTACCCGGATAACTGACTAAGCAGTTCGCTACTAACCACATAAATTGGCGTTTGCCCTAAGCCACTCGTTTGGTTAATCGCCATTTCGTGATCCAAATCAGCCAGGTCTCGGTCTAGCGCCTTTTTTTCAATCAAAAGGGAAGCCGGCTGATACCCCGCCCGTAAAGCTCGTTCAATTACCTTCGGACTTTCCGCAATAAACAATCCAGGTTGCGGTTCCAAGGCATGGAAGAGCTGAGCTTCATTCAGGCGGACGTAAGGATCCAAATCGGGTCTTGCTAAATCTGTAAGAAAAATTAAGTTACGCATGCTGAATCTACCTTATCGTTTGTATTACTGTGATGAGATTTATTTTAACGCTTTTCGTACTGTGTGTTGAACTACCAACTTTTCTCGTCACTGTGGTTATTTTTATAGAATTAACAGCGATGAAAATTATCGCCTAGCATATCGTTTTTTGTACCTTTATATTACAAAAATATAGCGGGCCTTCAATGGTAGTAACTTCGGCAACTACACTTTCAATACTGTTCAAACAGAATAATTATGTTTTTTGCCAAAGATTAACCCCATTGTAACAAAAAAAGCGATGAACAACTTCGTCCACCACCTTTTTACATTTAAAAATACAACACCCCTTAATAAAGGGGTGAAGCGGCTCCCGCCATATTTTCTATGTATTATTATATCTTAACATAACTAATAGTCAATGTTTTTAATTACTATATATAGTTATGCTCTTGCAAATACTCTTAAATAAGTTACTAATAGCATTGTCTTTGTATAAGTCACGATTTCTTTGCATTCTAGTACACCATTCATTCAAATCATCTATTTTATGCTGGTGCGACTTTGAACTACACATTACTTTATGAATGCGTAGTGCCAGTGAAATTTGTAATAGTAATGGTGTAAAAATTTCACAGCGCGTTAAATTATCACTTCTCAGTAATGAATAGATATTATGTGGAACAGATTCATTCATACTTACTAATGCATTTTTGTTAAAAAGCACTCTATTATGAGCACAACTATTTCTATGCCTGTTAATATATTTAAATGATTCCCTTAATTGCTGCAATGTTTTATTATTAGGTCTTTTATGACTCAGATATTCAACAAAAGCTCTCAACTTTCCAAGACTAGAGATTTCAATGATTATCCAAATCGGAGGATTAGCATAAGACCGTTGATATTCCTCACTTATAATAAAATTGCCATTAGTATCGTAGTGAGAAACACTAGAAAATTATAAATTCTTATCATGTTTTAAAATTACTGAGTAAAAAAAGCAATGATTATAAATCACTGTTGAGGACTATTTGATGTTCATTTAATGTTGATTAAATGACTCCCAACTTGACAGACCAGACGTTGCTAATTGATCCGGCCATCGTTCAAATTATTTCTAACTGTGCGACTGGTAAAGTTAGGTGTTTCACGTGCTCGATAAAGCGAGCGTCCTAGGAACTTTGTCGTGAGCAGCCATTCAATGACCTTCATCAAACTGATTTCTGAATGCCGGCGATAATTCACCAATTTGGCGAGTTTAGATAGACCAATGAGGGAAGTAAATTGACGAACAATGTTGTGAAGCTCGTTTTCTGTATTTTTTTGTCTTATAATATTCATGGCGTAAGTCTCCTTTGCATTTTGGTTTTGGTCGACTAAAGTATACAACGCAGGAGAGCTTGCGTTTATTTTTTTGCCAAAAAAGCCAATAACCACACGCCTTTGACGTGATTATAAGCTTTCAAGTTTCAGTATGATAACTACCTTAAACTGCATATTGTTCGTCGAGCACTACAAAAGGTTAAGACAATTGCCAACAACAGGGGTAATGGCTCTACCAGGACCTTTTGTCGTGTATATAATATTAAAAAAAATTAATTTTAAGGGTTGACAAGACCCCTCCCTTCTATTACCCTATTAGCAATAATTAAAATTAAATGAGAAAAAGCAGTGAAGGAAAAAGTCTTCCTTGATTAGGTTTCAGAGAGTTAACGGTTGGTGAAAGTTAACCATGGTGAAGAAAGGCTAATCATTCCCGAGTTACCGGCTGAAGAGATCATAGTAGGCTAGGTTGGTTACACCCATTATCGTAGTAGCAAATGTTAGTTTGTGATGAGGGGATTAGTCTTGTACTAATCGAAGTAAGATGGTACCCACGCAAGAGCGTTCTTACGGTTTCTTAATTGTGACTGTTGAACGCTCTTTCTTTTTTAATTTAATTAGGAACATGGACAGCGCTAATTATAAGAGAGGGAATTATTAATGAAATTTTTGGTAGCAGGCGTCGGTGCAATGGGTACTCGTTTCGCCTTAAAGTTAAAACAAGCAGGAAATGATGTAACAGTAGTAGATGGTTGGGATTTGCGTTTAAAGTCCTTAAAGAAGGACGGCCTTCGTGCTAATCTTGATGGGCAAGAAGTTGTAGAACACGTCCCCGCCTATGGTCAAACGGAATTGCCCAATAATCTTCGCTTTGACGTAGTACTTTTCCTAACTAAGAGTATGCAGTTAGAGCAAATGGTGAAGGATCTCTTGCCTAATTTTGATGGCCATACAATGGCATTATGTTTGATGAACGGCATTGGACATGAACAAACCCTTGAGAAATACCTACCCAAAGAACAGGTTTTCCTAGGAAACACGATGTGGACTGCTCAGATGACTCGACCAGACCATGTTTTGCTTGAGGACGATGGTAGTTGTGAGTTAAGTAATGTTGCCCCAGGTGAACCGCAAGCAAGTCAGGCAAAACAATTAGTAGAAGTATTAGATAAAGCGGGCTTGAAATGTCACTTATTGGCTGATCCCCGTTATTCAGTTTTTCGGAAGGGCTGTGTTAATGGAACGCTAAACACGCTCTGTACCCTGTTTGAATGCAACCTTGAAGAATTTAGTAAGACTAGTCATGCTCACGAAATGGTAGTAGAAGTAGTTAAAGAATTTGCTGCCGTGGGGGCTAAGGAAGGGATTGATCTTGACGTTGATGAAGCAGTTCACCATGTTGAGGATTGTTACCGGGTAATCGGTGCTCACTATCCATCAATGTACCAAGATCTGGTGAAAAACAATCGACGAACGGAAGTTGACTACATCAATGGGTATGTTGCTAGTCATGGTAAAAAGTATGGCTTAAAAACGCCTTATTGTAACCTGCTTACTCAGGAAGTTCATACAAAGGAAGACTTACAACATGCTAAATGAAATAAGCATTATAAAAGAGTGAAGATTTTCGCAAGCACAAAGAATTCCAACTATGGGGATTTTAGTATGACTAAGTTTGGTTTAGAAATTAAGCTAAAAGCAGTTCAGCAGTCAATAACGATACGTATTGAAAACAAAATCATAACCACCCGTGAAACGGGTGGTTTGCTCTTCGGCTAAAAGCCGATAAGATAAGCCAGCGTCTCAAGGCGCTGGCTTTTCCTTCGTCCAAGCCAAAATGCTCTGACTACTTCGCTACTGCTTTAAGCAGTGTTCGTATTACTTCACCTTACCCTTAAAAGGGTCGGAGTATTCAACAGTGGTTAACTTATCTACCACCATATCATGTTTTTCTTGGTCTCGGATATATTTCTTAATGGTGGATTCGTTCAATCCCACTGTACTGACATAATATCCTTCTGCCTAAAATGACGATTACCAAATTTATATTTTAAATTAGCATGATGATCAAACATCATCAAAGCGCTTTTGCCTTTTAAATATCCCATGAATTGCGAAACGCTTAGCTTCGGTGGAATACTTACTAACAAATGTACATGGTCAGGCATTAAGTGACCTTCAATAATCCTTACACCTTTATACTGACATAATAATTTGATGTAATCGCGTAAGTCTTTCCGATATTGATTGTAAATTATTTTCCGTCTATACTTTGGAATGAATACGATGTGATACTTACATAACCACTTCGTATGGGCTAAGCTATTTAGTTTATTAGCCATATTTATAAAACCTCTTTTCCCTTATTTGATTTTGGCTTGAACACCTACATCTTAAGGCAAAAGAGGCCTTTTTTATATAATTTTTATCGCCCACCCGCATAGCAGGTGGTTTTTTGTTTCGTGCACTCGCTCTGCTCGCGTGCTCAACTAGGTCTAAAGACATTAATAAAAATGAAGTACTACCTAGATTCAAATTACGTAGTACTTCATTTTCGTTTTTAATCAACAATCTGTAATTTAGGTAACTGGTTAATTAAGTCTACAGTTTGTACAGAAACGTTTATAATCCTCAAAAGTAAATTAAAAATATATTTAGGATCATCGCTATAATCATTTGGATCATCAGTAATACCTGATTTTTTATCTGTCTTAACTCGATATTGGTCCATGATCCATTCAATTGCAGACCGTCCATTGACAATATATCGATATGCCTTAGCCGGTATATTTGATATGGAAATAGTGTCATTAAGGACAATAGTTGAACGATCATTTTCTAATTTACCGTCAGCATTTCGCTTCTTAATAAACTTCATCTTAGTTACCCGATAACTAGGTGTACCTTGATACCGAATATCAGCTTCACTATAAGTTGGTACTCCTTCATAGTTAAGATGAAGATTTATTAATTTTTTGCCAATACTTACATACTGCTCAACATTCTTTACTATTGGAATTCTAGCTAGATCTTTACGTAAGTCATTTGCGTAGCGCTGTTGATAATCAGTTGAGTTAAGTAATGCATAAACATAGGCAAAAGTATCACCAATACTTAATCCTAATTTATCTGCAAATTCTTTATTAACGTTATCCGAATTAGGCAATAATTCATTTTTATTGGAGTTATCAAAACGAACAAATCCTTGACCTTTTTCCATTAAGTCAAGATTAGGAAGCATATTTGTCACTAATGGCGAGAAGTCTCTGCTTGCTCCTCTTCCAGTAGTAACAATAACTTCATTTTCCTTACCCCAAAGCTCATAATACTGTCCAGGACTTTCAACTATATTGCGATCATACATTAACCATTTTTTGGTAAATGGCCGATACATTTCTAACTTTAGATTGTTTGGATGAAAATCCAATTTAACTCCTTTTTTAAACTGATTATCCAAACTGCGAGTCCACTTAATCCGACTTGCATCTCTCATTGATGATTTTCTACCTTGGCCACCATTTTTAACAACTTCAGCATTGTAATTATCGATAAGTCGCTTAGAGTTGGATAAAACCTTTTCTTTAGAAAAGCCGGACACCCACATATCACGATTAGTACTAATTCCCACTGCATTATTCAAAAATGGAGACTTACTATCTCCAACGATAGATGGATACTTTTGGTAATGAGGATCGCGTTGATTTAGCCAATCATTGTTTAAATCTGGAATAATCTTTTCCCATTCAATATTTTTAATACTTTGATAATCACTAATGATACTAAGTTTTTGCTTACGTGAAAGATAGTCGCCAATATCATGATATAAAAGCTCATGTTGGTCAGAGCCATCCTTTACAAGGATGCTGATAGCAATTGGTGCTCGACTGCCTGAGCCAAATATCTTGCCACCTTCTTTACGTGACTGTTCGCCTTGCGTTCGTTGATTGCCACGTAAGTTAAATATATATAGATGGTTAAATTCCTTATATAAAGCAGCTCGTAAGCCGTCAGTACTATTACTATCTAAGTAACTTCCATTAGTCACAAAGCCAATCACCCCCTGTTTACCAAGACGATCACTAGCCCAACGAAAGGCCTTAATATAACTATCATAGGAACTCTTACTTAATGATGAATGACTATTTGCTACATAGGTTTGTTCAATTCGGTTTTCCAACTGTGAATAATGGATATTCTGGTTATCATCATTAGCACTACCTTGCCCAACTGAGTAAGGAGGATTACTGATAATGGCAGTTATCGGTGTCATCCACTCTTTTACGAGTCGACGATTATTTTGACCAAATAGCTGATCAATGGTCTGTGTTTCTCGTTCAGTACTTTCAAATGTATCAGTCAACACAATACCTTCAAACGGTTGATAACCACGATTAGGACCATTAACCTCATCAAATACTGCTTCAATATTAATTGCTGCAATGTAGTAACTTAGCAAAATAATTTCGTTTGCGTGCAATTCGTGAGCATATTTCCGAAGAATATCTTCGTAAGTAATTTTTCCGTCATCCATTTGCCCTTTAAGGTATTGCAGAGTTCTTGTAATAAAAGTACCTGTACCAGTGAACGGGTCCAATATATGCACATTCTGATCTGATAAATGCTTACCAAAATACTTTTGAAGGACGTAATCAACAGAATGAATAATAAAGTCTACTACTTCAATCGGAGTAAAGACTATTCCCATCGCATCTGTTACTTTTTCAAAGCCTTTCTTAAAAAAGTTTTCATACAAAGTGATAATAATCTTTTGTTTAGCAGCAGCATTATCAATGCCCTGAGCACGAGCCTTAACCGAATCATAAAATGGTCTTAATGACTGTTGCCCATTATCGAAACCATACTTTTCAAAAACTGATACCACGTGATTAATAGCCTTAGAAACAGGATTTTCCTTAATAAAACTGTATCCGCTAAATAAAGCTTCAAACACTGGCTGGGTTATTAAATGTTGAGCTAGCATCTGTACAGCCTGATCATGGTCAATTGAATCATTAATGTTATAGTGCAAACTATTTAGGAACTGATTAAATGCTTTGTCTGCTTCTTTGTTAGAAGCAATTAAGTCATTTATACGTTGAATGTGTTTATGAGCAATTTCTGCTACATCAGCAGACCAATCCTCCAAATAACGACGATCACCAACTTTTTGCACCACACGTCCATAGAAAGCTTGTTCAATTTCGCCCCATTTTAGAGCTAGGCTTGTTTGATAATTTGATGGCTCCTCGCGAACAGTATCTGCTTCTTTCCCACGTTCTTCAGTTACTGGCTGACTCGGGCTCGTATTAGTTCCAATAAAGTTAATCCTTCCAGATTTCTTTTTATTTAACTGTAACTTATTAATTTCCGCTTCAAATCGTTCATCTGTTGAGCGTAGAGCGTTAAGGACTTGCCATACTTCTCGATAACGTTTGTTATTATCTAACACATCTTCTGGCTTTGATCCGGCATCAATAACAACTGGAAGGATTATGTAGCCATAATCTTTGCCTTCATAGCGACGCATAATTCGCCCAACCGCCTGTACTATATCAACTTGTGATTTTTTAGGACTAAAGAAGATTACAGCATCTAGACTAGGAACATCAATTCCCTCTGTTAAGAATCGAACATTAGACAAAACTCGAGCATGATTATCTGGCATATCATCAGCTAGCCAATCTAAAGCATTCTTCTTTTGAAGAGCATTTAACGAACCATCAACGTGCTTAACATCAACGGTGAAACTATCGTCAGCTTCCTTGCCTAGGTAATCATTAACTACATTATTAAATTCTTTAGCGATTTCCTTGGAGTGAGCAATTGTATCTGTAAATGCAATGGCACGTTTCATCGGTGCTCCCTTAATCTCACCGTTAAGTCCATTACGCTTTACCATAGCATTCCAGACCCCAATAATTTTACCTGGATCATCCGTCTTCAATTCATTGTCTGAAGACAAAGTTTCCTGCATAGTCTTATTAACATACTGCTCACTAACCGCTAACACTGACACTTTATAATCAGTCAAATAGCCACGGTTAACTGCATCTCCAAATCCGAGATGATAAATGACTTGACCATATGTCTTTTCATCGTCCATAGAGGAAATAACAATACTTTGCTCTTTAGCTTTCTTCTTTGCATCAACTCCATAAACTTTAGGAGTAGCAGTTTGATAAAGACGGAGCTTACCTTGAACATTCTTATTAGAGTGTACCTTGGTGAAAACACTAGGATCACCCATTTCACTAGCTCCAGTAGTTCGATGAGCCTCGTCTGCAACGATTAGGTCAAATTCTGGTAATCCAGCCTCTTGCGCCTGATGAATTACGTCAATAGATTGATAAGTACTAAAGATAACATTCATCTGCTTACCATTATTTGGCTTGATCTTTTGATAATTAGCCATTAACTGGTCAACATTAGTCGTAGCAGGAAAGCCAATATCTTTAGCACTTAAGTCATCATCACCATGCTTCTTTTTCGTTGCTTTAGCATCCGAAACAACTGAGAATGAATTCATATATACCTGTTCATCGTGATCATCATTCCAATTAAATAACGTTTGAGAAAGTAATTGAATACTTGGTACCAAATATAGAATATTAAAATCAGTTTTACCTTGATCCTTCATCAAGGCTTCAGCAATTTTAAGGCTGGTAAAGGTTTTCCCTGTTCCTGGAGCCATAATTAACTTACCGCGATCATGTTGTTTGAAATAACTAAGAGATTTATCAATGGCTTCCTGCTGATAATCTCTCAGGTGTTTAGGCTTTTGCCGTAACTTCTCATTCGGCTGATCAAAGGAAAAAAGCTGCCAATCAATATTGGCATGTTCCAATTGTGATAGGCCAATCCGCGTCATTGGCTTAGAAAGGCCTTCTAAAGCATTTTCAGCGTTTTTATTCCATTCATCAGTAGTACTGACGATAATTCCTGCTGCGTAATAGTTCTTGCTAAATTCAGCGATAAAGGAATTAATCGTGTCTTTACCAACTTTTCCCTGATAGAACTTTGCTTGAATAGCAGTGAGCTCACCTGTAATACGGTCACGAGCTACTAAGTCTACTCCTGTATCTTTTTTGGGGATGCCATATTGATCTGGAACATCTTTTAACATCCAAACATCACTAAATTTATTATGGTAGGTTGGCTCATTCTTCAAATAAGCCAATACCATTTCTTCAAATGCTGTTCCTCGATCACGCTGATCGTCTATATGACTATTAATTTGTGTGATTAATTCATTAAATGTTGCCATGATTTCATTCCTCAATTACTAAATCTAGTTTATCAGTAGTATTTTCAATACCTAATCCAAATTATATATATCTGGGCAAAACCTAGTTGCAATAATAAGCAAAATAACCTTAATAAAGTCGGTATCTTTATATCTAGCAGGATCATATCGACCATGTTGCACCGAATGTCGAGTTAATCTTGTTTTTTCAACACCAACTTTAAAGTTTTCATACGACATAAACTGACTTAATGCTGTAAGCAAAGAGTAAAAGCTTAGGTAGTCAAAAGCAGGCTGATTACTATTCTCATGTTGTTGAAGATAATTTTTGATGCCTTTTTGGCTCATTGTTTTTCCTGTCGATACAGAACCAATCACTTCAATATACTTAAATTCCAAGATACTAACTGCAGCATTAATTAGAACTATACTGTTTTCGAAGTCTTTCTGTACAAGTTTACGAATTTTAATGAGTTGATTTAGGTATCCTTTATCAAAGTCTTCATCAACAAAATCATCCAATAGTTGATCAAATTCATAGTAAAATTGTTTATAGTTATCTTTTGTATAGTACTCAGTCATAAATTCATTGCATTCTTCAGCTGACTTATTCCTAAACTTAAATAATAAATCCATATCAAGGAATGGCGTTATTACCCATCCTTGTTCACTTAAAAGATCAACCGTCGGGATTAGACTTCGATATTTTTGATTTATTTCTTTCTGTGCTTGTTCAAAGTACTTAGTCCATGACCGCATTTTTTTAATAAATGCCATTTGCTGCTCAGCAACGTTTTTATACAATTCTGGATTAACTTGAACTTTATAAGGGAATAATTTATTTAACTGTTTAATAGGAATACCAGATAAGTCGGAGTTTATTTTAGCAAAATTTGATAATGTTGACTTAGGAACCGTATTTTCAAGATTTTTGGCAATATCTTGATAAGGCTTTACCATGTTGTCATTTATGCTTTGCATAATCGCCCTTTGACTCTCTAATGATTTATTGAGGCTTTGGGCCACAGTTAGAGCACCTGAAGCTCTAATATTTTTATAAAAAGTTTCAATTTGTTTTCTAGCTAGTTCATCATAGCCTATCAATTAAATACCTCCTCGTATTCTATAAATAAATCTTGGTGGATTATAGAATGAAGTTAGCCACCTAATTTGTGGTAAATGCAAAAACGCCATTCGGCGTGACATCAGGTATCATATTAAGTGAATCAAACCTATATGAAAGGATGTCCGTCAAATGACGCACTTAAATGATACCATGCCCACTAACCTTTTGGCCACTCATCGCAAATATGCACACCTTACTAAAGAAGAGCGAGTGATGATTGCGACTTTAAAGTCGCAAGGACTTTCCAATCGCGCAATCGGTCGTCAATTAGGAGTGAACCACCAAACCATTAATAATGAGCTTAAACGTGGTACAGTTCGCCAAATTCGTCGTCAAAAATTCAATGGTAAGACTTACGATTACCCTTATCACATCTACAGTTATGAAGCTGGTCAGAATATTTATCTTAAATGCCACCAACGGTCCGGTCGTCCTCGTTTATATTACCGCTCAAAGCTTTTTTTACAATTGGCCGACCAATTAATGCTTGGTGAATTTGATGAGCATCGTTACTCTCCTCAAGCGGCTATTTATAAGGCACGTGATTTGATGAGTGATGATTCACTGATCCCTAAGTCTGTTGTGACTTTGTATCAGTGGATTAATGATGGTGTATTCCGTACGTCTAACTTGGACCTTTTTGAGAAAACTAAACGTAAACACCATCAATCTCATCCGCAAGCTAAAAGGTGCTTAGGGCCTAATATTGCTCAACGACCTCAAAC
>ENA-UOJG01002583-UOJG01002583.1-human-gut-metagenome-genome-assembly--contig:-C47-NODE-2583-length-14923-cov-82.987019_pt1 | contig 14923 bp, 13 predicted proteins | sample MGYA00242340_ERZ723887 | MGnify/ENA metagenome assembly ERZ723887 | reverse complement strand
AAATAGCATTTAACGGATTGACCGATAGATGCAACTTCTCTTCATGAGAGAAATATCTCACTGCCGCAAAGTTATGAAAAATATGAAATACGGCAACAGAATTCGGTGAAAAATAAAATTATCCCGGTCATTTCAATTCGAAATGTTAAACAATCAGGAGAATTTGTTGAACTGATTCGGAGGCTTTCGTGCGTAGGGCGCTGGGAATAAACGCTAATCATTTCGCTATTTCTCTCATGAAGAGATGTATCGGCAGACGGAATCCGCCCAAGGAAATCGCAAACGGCCTGCAACCGGTAAAAATGGAGCAGAGAGACATTTCCGATGGATGATTTCGATTGATTGATAGGGAGAGTAGAAAGATAAAATGTTGTGAAACAGACTGCTTCTCTCCGCAAGAGAAATATTGACAAACACAAAGTTATGTAATTTAATGGAAATAACGGTATAAAACGGATGAAATTTTCGGCTGCTGAACTCGCCGAAAGGTTTTTATCCAACAATGTTATATAAATAAACCGCCCGTTGAGTGTGATTTCCGTTTGTTTACCAGATAGTTACATATTATATCCATCGCTCTTTCTCTTGCGGAGAGAAAGGGCGTAAAACGAGCAGAATATCTTTTTACGGATTTACGGAATAGATGATTGATATTCCGGGAGGGGTGATATAAACGATTGTAATACATATTAATACCCCTATTGGCATGGACTAAGGGTATGAGTCCTGATTGAAAAATAATAAACATGAATGGATATCGCTTCGCGCAATATAGAAGAAGTCACGACCGCTCGCTGGTTCGTCATGCGGGGCTACAAAAATGAAAAAAGAGCGGAGGAAAAACTCAAAGGCAGAGACGGATTGGAATTTTTTAGAAACTTTATCGAAACAGGTCCAATGGAGTTGCGACGGAAGATATTCTTATTGATGCTGGCGTGCGTTTGTTGTCTGAATGACAGCCATGCGCAACATGCCGTATCCGATTTATCCCTGCGGAGGGATACGAGCGTGATCATTCGTCTGTATTTCCGTTTCGACCGGTCTCTGCTCGAAAAGAAGTATCTGACAAACGAGGAGTCGCTCGCCAAACTCGACACCATGCTTAACAGACCGGAAGTCAGGGATAATCTCGATTCCATTGTCATCATCGCGTCGGCATCTCCCGAGGGCATGTTGGAACGCAACATCAAACTCGCGGAAGAACGGGCTCGGGCTACGCGCACTTATGTGTATTGGAAGCATCCCGACATCGTGCGAGAGAGGGTGCAGATATGTTCTATCGGCGAAGATTGGGCGGGACTGGCCCAACGGATTGCCGATGACGACCGATGTCCCCATCGGGCGCGAGTTCTGGAGATCATCAATTCGGACGTTGACTCCGCGACCAAAGAGTGGCGGCTAAAACAGGTGGGCGACGGTGCGGCATGGCGGCACATCGTAAACAACCATCTGCGTTATCTGCGGGCCGGCGCAACCTGCATCATCGTGTTCCAGTCGGTTCCCCATGCGCCCGAACCGACGGTCGAGCCGGAACCCGAGTCAGAACCCGGACCGGTCGTAGAACCAGACACCGTGCAGATGCCGGCTCCGCAACCCGTTCCGGAGTCGCCGGCCATGGAACCGACGTTCGTCCGCAAGCCCCTGCTGGCCGTGAAGAGCAACCTGCTCTTCGACCTGGCCTCGGCGCTCAACGTCGAGCTCGAAGTCCCGATGGGCAAACGCTGGTCCGTTGCCGGGGAGTGGATGTTCCCGTGGTGGCGGAGCAACAAGTCGGACCTGACGATGCAGCTTCTGGCAGGACATGGCGAAATAAGATATTGGCTGGGCGATCGCGCCAAACGAGATGTCATGACGGGCTGGCACCTCGGCTTGTACGGCGGCGGCGGAAAATTCGACTTTCAGGTCTTCAACGACGACGGTTCCCAGGGCGACTTCTTCGATGCCGGGCTGAGCTTGGGCTATGCGCACCGCATCGGACGCAGCCGCAGCCTGCGTATGGAATACACGTTGGGAGTCGGTTACCTGCGTTCGAACTATGAGGCCTACGACCGTGTGCGCGACACGAAGTACGGCGACATCAAGGTCGTCCGTTACCCGTGGGAGACCCGTCGGCTGAACTGGATCGGTCCTACGAGGGCGCGGATTTCGCTGGTATGGCTGTTGCATTACAGAAAAAAGGAGGTTGCAAAATGAAAAACATACTGATTATATCGGCTCTTGCAGGCGTTCTGGCGCTCTCCTCCTGCCGGCGCGACGACCTTTATTATGCCACCGTCGACCGCGCCACCGTCCGTATCGAGGCCGACTGGACTCCGGCGCGGCTGACGCCCAACGGCGTTTCGGCATTCGTGTTCGACCGCAACGGCGCGGCTTTCGACGTGGTCCGGAGCAACGACTCCCGGAAAGCGGACCTCTCACTGCCCGAAGGCTCCTATAGTGTTGTCGTGCTGAACAATACGCTGGATGAATACAGGAATATCGAAAGCGCGGGAACCGACCGGCTGGAGACCTTCGCCCTGATGGGCAGGGCGGTGTCCCCCAACTTCACGTCGCTCGGCGGCGGCACCCGAGCGGAATCCTTCATCGGGGAGCCCGACACGGTGGCCGGAAGCGTAGTCCGAAATATCGAGGTGACCCGCAAGATGATCGAATATTTCCGGACCAAACCCCACGGCATGGAACCCGCCCCGGCGGCAGTTTATCAGACTGCTCCGACCCGCATCATCTCGGTGGCCGACATCAGGGTGCATGTCAAGGGGCTCAAATATGCCGCGGGGGCGCCCCGCACCCACCTGAAGAATCTTTCGGGCGGCTATTACCTCGATTCGGACAAGCCGCATTCGCTGCAGGTCTGCCACGAGTTCGTGCTGAACAACCGCTGCTTCGATGCGGAAGACCCGCGCAACGGCACCATCACCAGACAGCTGGCGACGTTCGGCCTGCACGAGGAGACGGGCGTGCGCTACCTGATGGAGATGGAGTTCGTGCTGCTCAACGGCGAAAAACATCCCGTCTCGCTCGATGTCACCGATGCCATCCGCGTGACGCAGGGCGCGACGCACAAGATCATCCATATCGAGGTGGAGATCGAACTTCCCGAGGTGATCGGCAACGGCGACGGCGCCTTCGACCCCGACCTGGAGGAATGGGAGGACATCGATGTCGACATCCCGATATAACCGACGAAACATGATTTTACAAACACCATAAAAAAAAGAAAAAAATGAAAAGATCTGTTCTCATCGCTCTGGCGGCCTTCGCACTGGCCGGCTGCGCAAAGGAAAGCGTGGTCGACTCCGCCCTGACCAATGCCGGCAACGCTATCGGCTTCAACACCTATTCGAACATCACCCGCGGCAATCCGTTCGACAACAACCCCGAGTTCGCCGCATCGGGCAACGTCTTCGGCGTAACGGCCTTTATCAGCACCTCGGACAGCCCCTACATGGGCAAGGCCGATGCCGGCACCGAGATCGTTTCCGACGGCACGAAATGGGACTACAAGAACACGAGCGACATCCGCTACTGGCCGACCCAGGGAGAAACCCTCAGTTTTTACGCCTATGCGCCCTACACCAAGAACGGCGTTGCGATTCCGGTTGCATATACGAAGGGCGACGGAATGATCATGACGGACTATACCGTTCCTGCCGACGATGCCGGCCAGGTGGATCTCATGTACGCCTCGGCGCTGAATGTCGCCAAGGCAAGTCCGGCCGTGAAGGTTCCCCTCCAGTTCAAACACGCGATGACGCAGGTGCGTTTCAAGGCCAAGGCCAAGGGCGACGGTGTCTTCATCGACGTGAAGGAGAACGGCATCAAGCTGAGAAACCTCGAGTCGAAGGGCACCTTCACCCTCTCGGCCGCCGGCGCTGCCAGCTGGAGCATTACTGAAGGCAACCTGACCGAATATACGGCAGTTTTCCCCGAGACCAAGGAAATCACCAATGCGGAAGCAAAAAATCTCTATGATGCGGACAAGGCACTGATACTGCTTCCGCAGGAGTTCGCCGCAAAAACCGGTGACGGAGACATGACCGGCGGCACCCTTACGATTTCCTGCAAGATCTATTACAAGGATAATAACGCAACCCCCCAGTATCTGTTCGGTTCGGCCGACACGTATGCCGACTACACGGTTCCGTTCAGCAGCAAGAAAGTTACCGGCGATACGGAGGGGGAAGAGATCTGGAAGATGAACAAGCGCATTACCTATACGCTGACCGTCACCGGCAACCTCGAACCTATCCTGTTCGAGACGTCGGTAGTGGATTGGGAGGATTCCAACGCAGCCATGGAGATCTAAGACGCTCTGGCCGCACGCATGCGCCGGCCTCACGAAATTCCGGGAGGGTTGAATGTCCCTCCCGGAGTACAAACCGGATCGCCCGGCGGTCCGATACGATTTACAAGTTACGGATATGGAAACACGAAGATATTGGCTTTGGGCGGTTTTCAGCCTGACGACTCTTATATCGTGCGGCAGGGGAGGGGATGAAGCCCTGCAACCCGCGGACGACGCCATCCGGTTCGACGACCGGATAGGGGATTCGGCCGTTCCATGGACGAAAGGCGTACAGACCGACGACGGCAACTTTGCCGACTTCGGGGTTTTCGCCTACTATTCGCCCCAGGGCAGCTACGATGCCGCCGCTTCGAAGCCCGATTACATGTACAATGTCCGGGTGACACGCCCCGCCGGAGGGGACTGGACCTATTCTCCGACGAAATACTGGCCCCAGGGAAAGGTCAGCTTCTTCGCCTATGCTCCGTATGACACCGATGCGGCGGTCTCCGTCTCATGCGGGACAGGCGCTCCGCGCGTCACCTATGCCGTTCCCGACGCCGTGGCGGATCACCGCGACCTGCTGCTGAGCGCCCCGGCCCTCGACCGGACGAAAGAGGGCGGCAGGGTGCCGCTGACATTCCGCCATGCGTTGGCGGCCGTGGTCTTCGAAGCCAGCGTCGACGGCACGCTCTCCGAGGGACAGTCGATACGCATAACCGGAATCCGTCTCGGAAAGTTCCTGCATAAGGCCACCTGCCACCACGAACTGCCGGACGCCATCACGCAGACCTTAGCGACGGACGCCGCCGACAGGGAGTACGCTCTCTCGGAGGCGGACGGCACGTTGCAGGGCAATTCGCTGGTTGCCGTCTATCCCGTCTACCAGCCGGTCTCCTCCGCAACGGGCTGCGCGATGCTTTGGCCGCAACAGATCGATGACGACGACCTGCTCACCGTCACGGTCCGCTACACGTCGAACGGCGTGACGCGGGAATCTGCAATAGTTCGGAATATCGGCGATTTCGTCGTCTCCGGCAGCATCGAAGCCAGCAAGCGATATGTTTTCAGACTGAAGTTCACCCCGTTCGGCGAGATGGCGCTGACCTGTGTGGTGCAGGACTGGAACCAGGAAACCATTGATGTCCCCGATTTCGATTGACGATTATGAAACGATTATTCCATATAGCCTGGATGTGTCTGGCCGTCGCGGCGTGCTCGAAGGATGAATTGCCCGGAACGCATGGCGAGTTTGCCTCGCTGACGCTGAGCGTCGCCTCTTCGCAGAACGACGTGAAGACCCGCGCCGTGTCGGCCGATGCCGACGAACAGCGGATCAACAACCTCTACATCTTCATATTCAACCCGGACGGGTCGGTCGATTGCCGCAACTATATCTCCAGCCTGAGCGCATCGAGCTGGACCGGAACCATCGGCGGCCTGACGTGCGGCACGGGGAAAAGCGTGGCCGCCATTGCCAATACGGACAATACGGTCGTCGACATTACCCGCGAGATGCTCGACGGCATCGCCTCGCGTGCGGCGTTGGATTCGTGCGTGGTGAACCTCCGGGGCAAGTTCATCGAACGGGGCACCAACTTCCTGATGACGGGCGTCGCCGAGAATGTCACCGTCACGGCCGGCAGTCCCGTCTCGGCTACCGTGCCGCTGACACGCGTCGACTCCAAAATCCGCTTCCGCGTCACCGAGGCTTCGGGCGTCACCTTCACTTCCGACGACTGGCGCGTCGTGTCGGTTCCACGCAAGGCGGGGATGATGGCTTCGCGCACCGACCTGTGCACCGACCCCGCGGAGTGCTTCGATACGGAGTGGGCTCATTTCGAGGAGGACGGCAAGACCTTCGCCTTCTATTCGCTGGAGAGCGTCCTGACGCCCCGGGCCGAGATTCCCGTCACGGCGGGCACCTATGAGGAGCAGTATGCGCTGCGCGAGAAACAAGACAAGACCCCGACCGGCGCGGGAATCGAGGTCGCCAACGGCGACTATACCTATGCGCCGAAGACCGGAACCTGCGTCCAGTTGCGGGGTGACATACGCTACAAGGACGCGTCGTCGGGCGTGGAAATATCGACCGATGTGGTCTATACGATCCATCTCGGAGGCGTGGAAGGCGTCGACGACTACAACTTGCTCCGCAACACCTACTATACCTATAACGTGAAAATCGTGTCGGTGGACAAAATCATCATCGAGGTCGATTCGAGCAAGAAGACCGAGGAGGACGAGCGGCGTCCCGGCGCCGAGGGCGATGTCGTGATGGCGCTGCAGATCAAGGAGCTGGACGCGTACAACGAGGTGTTCACCCTGAGTTTCCACCAGAGCAACGTGGACGAGACCATGACCTGGGACGTCAACACCCCCTTCTCGCGGGGCGCCGCCGGCGAACATCCGGCCGACTACAAGTGGATAAAGTTCCGGATCAACAGCAAGAACAGCAGCAACTTCTACAGTAGCACCGATTTCCGCGCCTATCCGGGCAACGATGCGGTCTACACGGGGACGGTCTCGCTGGACACCTATATGACTGACGTGGCGAACGGGACGGACAAACTGCTGTATGTCGACCAGCTGGTGAATATCCTTCAGGCCTGCAAGGAGCGTTACCGTACCAGCGGAAGCGGGGGCTCCGACCACCTGTTCGACAGTAGCGACTACATGCGCTTCACGGCATTCGTCGACGAATACTATTACGAGACGAGCCCGACCGATCCTTCGGAAACGGCCGTGAACGGCTTGTGGAAGAAATTCGTCAACCAGCAGGCGCGGGTCATGAACATCCTTTCGAATCTGGCGTACAGCCCCGATCGCCAGAGCACGAAGACCAACGCCATCTATTCGATCCGCCAGTCCTCAATCCAGACCATGTATAACATCATGGACGAAGAGAATTTCACGGCCTGGGGCACGGAGATGATCCAGGAAGAAACGCCGGTCGCATTCGAAAAAAACACGAACGACGTTTCCAACCCGACATACAACGACTCGAACAACGGACGTGCGAATACGCTCCGGATGTGGCTGGGCGGCAGTACGACCAAACGCTGGAGCGATTACGTCACGACGTCGACCTGGACCCTGAAGTCCGATTACGAGGCTGCCAAATACAAATGTCTGCGGATGAACCGCGACAACGACGGCGACGGCACGATCGACGAGAACGAGGTGCAATGGTATCTGGCGGCCATCAACCAGTTGACGGATCTATGGATCGGCGAATGGTCCTTCGACCAGCGAGCCAGGCTTTACAGGAAAACGACCTGGACAGAGGGGCAGGAGCAGTATTTCGCCAGCAGTACGGTTCACGAGAAGTACCTTGGCTATGACAACCCCATAATCCTATGGTCATCCGAAGGCTCCTCGACCGGAAAACTTTCCCAAAATTATTCCAGTTCGATTTCTACTCCTGTTTATTATCGTTGTGTCCGTAATCTGGGAATTCCACGCACGGCCGCCGGAACCGTCAAGCCCGACGATATGGCCACCTACGATGCGATGACCCGCAGGATCTCGCTTGCCCGAATCGATCAGCAATCCATCCGCGGCTATTTCCAGACCGCCGAACTGCCCGAGCACCACGAACGCGAGGCGGCCAACAAACCTTGGAGGATATTCGAAGTTCTAAACACGCCATCCGGAGGCCATGGATATAATTGGGAGTCGCTGAGGAGCGCGGCAAGCGCAGGCAACTCCCCGTGTCCGGCAGGATACCGTATCCCCAACCAGCGGGAACTGGCGCTGATGCACTCCCGAATCGGCAATGACGGAAACTGGACACTCAACAACCATTTTTCGCGCACCCGCTTCCAGTTCGACTCGGGCCGCCCCGGATTTTCCGTTAGCCAGAATAACGGCGTACTGTATTTGTTGTCCGGCACAGGCAATTATGGCGGCGTGCGCTGCGTGAAAGATATAAACGAATAACGCCGCAGGGAGGCATTCTCCGCCCTAATGCGCCCGGCTGTATGACCATTGTCGCGGTGGTCGTTATCGGACAGAATCGTGGTCGCAGCATCCGTCCCCCGGGTGGTGCTCCAGCACGGTGTGGGGAATGTGGCCGTGCGAAACGAGCTGAATAGGGCAGTCGTAGTTGCGCAGCTGCTCTTCGGTCAGCACGTTCGAACGGTGACGGTGCACGCGGCGGTTGACACAGACGATCTCTTTCACGACACTCGTGATCGTGCCGATGTCGTGCGACACCATGACGATTGCCATGCGCGTATTCAGCTCATGCAGCGTACGGTAAAGCTCTTTCTCGAACTTGTTGTCCACGAAATTCGCGGGTTCGTCCAGAATCAGCAGCTTCGGGTCCGAGATCACGGCCCGGGCCAGCAGCACCCGCTGCATCTGGCCGCCCGACACCTCTCCGATCGGCTGGCGGGCCGTTTCGGCAATCCCCGACGAGGCCAGCAGCGCCATCGCCTTTTCGCGGTCCTCCCGGGTGTAGGGGGAGCGGAACCCGCGGCGGCCCTGCAATCCCGACAGCACGACTTCGAGCACCGAGATCGGAAACTCCCGGTCGAAATCCGACAACTGCGGCATATAGCCGATCAGCCGCTCCTTGCCCCGGAACAACTCCGGCGCCAAACATATTTCGCCCGTATGGGGCACGGTTCCGAGTATGGCTTTCACGAGTGTCGTCTTTCCGCCGCCGTTGGGACCTATGACACCCAGGAAATCGTCGTCGCCGATTTCCAGATCGACATGTTGAATGGCTTCGTATCCGTCGTATGCGACGCTTACGTCGCGCATCGTTACCAGATTCATTTTGCGGTGATTAAGTCGGTTATCGTGTCGATGTTCGCTATGGCGTCCCGGTCCAGCGGATCAATCGCCACGTATTCGGCGTCGATGTCTCGGGCTATGACCTCCACGGTCGATGCCGGGAATTGCTTTTGGTAGAATATCCGGCGTACTCCATCCTCCCGGGCTTGCCGGATGATTGCCGTCAACTGCTTGGCCGAGGGCTCCTTACCGTCTGTTTCGATGGCGACCTGCCGCAGCCCGTAGTCGCGGGCATAATAGGTGAGGGCGGGGTGGTAGACGATGAAATATTCGATGCCGCTCCGTGCGATTTTCTCCGCCGTGCGAGCGTCCAATGCTTGTAACTCCTTCTGCAACCTGTTATAATTGGTTTCGTATTTCACCGAATCGGGATAGGCTTTGCGAATGGCTTCGAAAGCGTTTGTCGCCATCTTCTGCAACGCCTTCGGGGAGATCCAGACATGGGGATCGACACCGTGCGTATGATTGTGTCCGTGACTGCTGTGCGAACAAGAGCCTTCGATCAGGTCGATTCCGTGGCTCAGGTCGATGACTTTCTCCTGTTGTTCGACTTTGCCCAACAGCGAGGTTTCGAAGTCGATAAGTCCCACATTGAAAATAAGTTGCGCTTCGTTTAGCTCCACAAATTGTCTGGGCGTAGGTTCGAACGTTTCGGGACTGGCTCCGGCGGGCACGAGTACTTCGACTTCGAAATCTCCGCCGACAATGCTGTCCACAAGGCTTTGCAGCGGTTGTATCGAAACGTATAAAATTCTGTTATTCTGCCGGTTATTCGTTATGCAGGCCGTCAGCAGCACGATTGCCGACAGATATGTCGCAATTTTACGCATGATTGATAATCAATGTTTTTTAGTAACTATTCAGCGGTAGGTGCATGTCAAGGTTTCAGACCTCAAACAAGGCTTGAATGGCACTAAAAGAAGTATGGTTGTGCTTCTTGGCAGTCTCAATGACGGAATGAAGTTCGAGGAATGTGTCTGCCCTAAATCGGAGCGGAATGTGCAAGAATTCTTCAACTTGATGGGATCGTAAAATAAACTGTGTCAGAGGTTGTATTCGGGACGATTTTGGGATCACGGCAAATCCCGAAATCGTTCCGTAAAGGTAATGTTATTTTTTTGTTCTTTGGCATCACTACTGTCGGTCGCGAACTCCTCGAATATGCGGTAGTTGCGCTGCTCGTTAGCCTTGTTAAGATTGCTTCTGGTCACGGATTTGCCGATGCCGAGGTGATAAAGTTTTCCGGCATGCGCTTCCATCGCAACAATGAGATCCCGCAGGCTCTCTCGATTTGACAGCTGTCCGAACATCATCGTAAGTAGTTGATTCCAACAAGTATAACTCTTTATATACTTGTCGCCTTCATACTTCTTTACAATGCGGAGGAACTTAAAATTGTCCAGGAAGCCGACTAATTGGGCGAAAACATATTTGTCTTTATTCATAACAGCCTGATTCAGACTGCAAAAGTAATTTCAAATCGTTGCGCCTCAAAATCTGCTATAACAATTTGAATTTCAATAATTTCAAAGAACTCTTATGATTTTTTAGTGGACACTAATGAACCGTAGTAATAAACTCCTTGTGATGCACAATATCCAAACGAAGGAGCTTTTTCTATTTCATTTTTGCCCATGGAACATCGCTTGGCACAGGCAGGACGACAGATTTCTATCGGTTTTGAATCTATACAGAAGTAGTCTTCACCACCATCAATAGCTGCTGCCATCTTTTCTCGAATGGCAGCACAAAGAGAAGCCGTGAACTTTCGTCTGCCATTGTATTACCGACGAGATATTAAATGAGGAATCTCAGATTTATATTCTCTCAGTTTAACGAATAAAAGGGATTCGCTGTCAATACCAATGGATTCAGAAGCCATATTGAGAGCAACCACTTCCAAGTCGGAAAATCTGGGAACGACACCACATCGAGGTATATTCTTCGTTGATCAAGTTCCCTGCAAACTGCTTGCAGATGTCGCGAAATTTTGCGAATATTGCATATAGGTTGTGCATATATGAATTAGCTATTAATTGATCGGAAACCATTAATGTGTTAATAATTAGTATTATGCATAACTTTTTATGCATAAATCTTTTGTAATTTTAATTCCGCCAACGGGTTTATATAATTTTACTCAAAGAACTACGGAGAAACAAACTTAACTATGTTTGAACCAAAACTTTTTATCAGATACCGGAGCAAATCACTCCGGAACTTGACATTGGTAAAGGCTGTCCCGAAATTTGCCCGGTCGGAAAATTTTTCGTATCTTGCAGTAGGTTATTTGAAATGCGGTATTTTCGTGCAATTAACTGAAAATAAACCGTTGCCTTTTCGTTACCTATTATCCGATGCAGCATATTCACATCACTGATTATCAGTGACTATTCATTTTAATCGGTACAACCTCTGTTTTTACAAGTACACAGAATGTAGGGACAAATGCAAACCGTTGTATTTCATCGTTTTGCATATACGTGTTGTACCGCCTTCTTTCAGCTCTTTTGTGGAATGTTTGCTATCAGATTCAACGTATTGACTGATAGGTCATTTCCGCAAGGATGTTACAGAACGCATGTTGAACACAAAGGTAGTGTTTTTCTTGGGATTTCTGCGGTTTGCGGTGGGATTTTTGTGCTTTGATTATTTGGGGTACTCGATTCGTTGGAAAAAGTGTAGCGAAACTGAATTATTCGCTTGGAAAAGTGTAAGGCCATATACTTTGTATTTGTTTTTAGCCTTAATATTAATGCCTCAATCCTTCTTGAATTATACCTTGTCTGATATAATCACAGTGGTGAAATGATAAATTAGACCCATACTGATATAATGTCGAATATTTTTGCTAACTTTGTACCCGATATGGTATAGATAAAGTGCAAACTGCGTGAATAATCAAACTTGTTTGATTTATTCCGAGGTGCAGTCTTCATTGTAAAATCATTGATTTTAAATATGAACGCTTATGAATAATCTCTCTACTACGGTCAAGATGTTGCGAAAGCAGTATAACCTGACGCAAGAAGAACTTTCGTTGAAGTCGGGGGTAGGATTGCGCTTTGTGCGAGACCTCGAACAAGGGAAGGAAACGCTGCGTCTTGATAAGGTGAATCAGCTTCTTGACTTCTTTAATTATGAAATGGTTGCCATTTCTAAAACTGATAATCAATGAGACAAGCCTGTATATTTTACAAAGACCAGTTGGCTGGGATTCTTACGGAAAACGATGCTGGATATGAGTTCCGTTATTTGCCGGAATATCTATCATTGGAGGCGGCAAGAGCCGTCAGCCTGACATTGCCATTGCAGGAAGAAGTATATACAAGTTCTGTACTATTCCCGTTTTTCGATGGTCTGATTCCTGAAGGATGGCTATTGGATGTTGCACTGAGGAATACGGACATCAGCATTCTTGACCGGATGTCGTTGCTTATGACCTGCTGTAAGGATTGCATCGGAGCGGTAAGCGTTGTTCCTGTGGAAGAAAAGGAGGTGAGCCATGTGTAATTGTCTGCATTGCTATCGTCCTCTCCTAAAGGGGGAAAAGGATATGCACACGGCTTGTATAAAGAAGTTCTTTGGAACAACAACGTTGCCCGTTCTTGATTATACGACGGAGCAACTTGACCAGCTTGCTCTGCAAATCATTCAAGACCAAACCTCATTGACAGGTGTCCAGCCGAAATTGTCCTTGCATCTGAATGAGCATGAGGGCAGCAAACGATTGACCATTGTCGGGCTGTGGGGAGGTTATATCTGTAAGCCACAGACCTCGCAATATGAAATGATGCCGGAGGTAGAGGATTTGACCATGCACCTTGCAGAAGTGGCACGTATTGAGGTTGTTCCTCACACGCTAATGCGGATGGCGGATGATACCCTATGTTATCTTACTCGTCGGATTGATAGGACTCCTGCCGGAGAGAAGATTGCGATGGAAGATATGTGCCAATTGACGGAAAGGCAAACGGAGCATAAATACAAGAGCAGCTATGAACGTGTCGGTAAGGCGGTTTTGAAATATTCGTCTTTGCCCAAAATGGATGTTACCAATTTCTTTGAACTGGTACTTTTCTCTTGGCTGACAGGAAATAACGATATGCACTTGAAAAACTTCTCTTTGTATGAAGCAGCGAATAAAATACGTTTGACTCCTGCTTACGATTTGCTGAACGCAGCTATTATCAATCCAAAGGATGATGAAGAACTGGCATTGACCTTGAACGGTCGGAAGAAAAAGCTTCAAAGGGGAGATTTTATCAAATCGGCAGCCACTCTGGGTATAGAGAATGTGATTGTAGAACGACTGATAAATAAGTATATTAAGCTATTGCCTAAGTTTAAGGCTGTCATTCAAAGCTCTTTCCTGAGTGCTGAATTGAAAGAAAAGTATGGCGAATTGTTGAAAGAACGGCTTGCGAGGCTCTCGCAGGAAGTTGTACAATAGTAAATTTTATATTAAATCCAATTTTCTGCTTTTGTCGTTTGAAATGATGACCATATTAGTCGTTTTTTATAAATTTGTAATCGGAATGAAAGCTGTTTCATAATGTCGTAATGTTTAATAACAAATTAATATAGATATATGCCGAAAAGACGAGTGTTTTTTAGTTTTGAGTTCCATAAAGATGCCTGGAGAGCTTCCCAGGTGCGCAATATGGGTAAAGTGGACAACTCTTCTACATTTAGTGACAATGATTGGGAAGAGGTGAGATTGAAAACAGATACAGCAATAAGGAAATGGATTGATGAGCAATTGGATAAGCGATCATGCCTTGTTGTTTTGATTGGGGCAACTACATCATCTAGAAAATGGGTGAAATATGAAATAGAGAAGGCTTATCAACTTAATAAGGGTATAGTCGGAATACGCATCCATAAACTAAAAGATATGTATGGGAATCAAACTACTGCCGGTGCCAATCCGTTTTATTCTCTTTATACGCAAGAAGGTTATAGGCTATCTAACTACATTGAGGTGTTTGATTCGAATTATTCCTTAAGTACTTATGTTTATGATGATATAAAAGAAAATATAGAACAATTGATAGAAAACGCCATAGAAAATGCTGGCACATATTAGTTATTTATGCAGTATCATTATCAACTGATTTTTTTAGGAAATACAGAAAATCCTCTCATTAGAGACATCTTGAATGTGTTTATCAAAAAAATAGGAGAGCTAGGATTGTCTGAAAAAATTCTTAAAATAATATATTCGTATGAATTTGACGAAAAATACAATAATAAGAATCCTTCGTTTTGTTTCTATATAGGAAGTGAAGATGTGCATTATGCTGATGTGGAAAAAATTGAAACAATTTTGACTAATGGTGATGCAATATTACCTATTTATTTCAAAGAAAACAATTTTAACAATGAAATACCCATCATATTGCATCCTATTAACGGTGTATTTGCAGGCAATAGAACCACTTGCTATTATGTGAATATAGCACTTCAAGGATTAAGATTATTGAGAAAAACGCGAAGAGTATTTATAAGCTATAAAAGAAGCGATTCAACAGGTGTTGCAATTCAACTTTTTGAAGAATTGATTAAAAATAATTTTGATCCATTCTTGGATTCGTATTCTATTCCACCGACGGAAGACTTTCAAGATGAATTATATCATAGAATGTCCGACAGCGATGTGGTAATTCAATTATTGACGCCCAGTTTTCATGAGAGTGGGTATTGTAGGGAGGAAATAGAAACTTCAAACGTTAAACAGATAGGAGTTGTGCAGGTTGTTTGGCCTAAATGTTCCATAGAAAACACTACTGTCCCGTAAAAGCGGGCAAGTCGGTCTTTGAAATAGTTGAAACA
>ENA-UOJG01002579-UOJG01002579.1-human-gut-metagenome-genome-assembly--contig:-C47-NODE-2579-length-14953-cov-8.768895_pt1 | contig 14953 bp, 9 predicted proteins | sample MGYA00242340_ERZ723887 | MGnify/ENA metagenome assembly ERZ723887 | reverse complement strand
CTACCACTCCTGCCGACACCGGCATAGTTCTGGCAGTTCTCCCCATGGCAATGGCTGCTGCTGCTGTTGTTATCTCTAAGAGAAAGTAATCAGTAGCTATACTATTTAAAGAGTGAAAAGAGACGTCCTTGGCGGCGTCTCTTTTTGTATCGTCAATATGTACAGAAAATCCGCACGACATGATGGCATGATGTATAAAAGTACGGCTCGGCAGAACAAATATCCCTAAAAAGTATTTACAAAACGGTTACAGAGTGATATAATAAGTGTGGTTTAGCGAAAACCAAATAATCCTACATAAGATTTGGAGGAATTTATTATGAAGAAAGTTTTATCTGTTTTACTGGCGCTTGTAATGGTATGCGCACTTTCGGTAAGTGTATTCGCTGAGGAAGTAGTTTATTCCATGACTGCCACTCAGGGTCAGGATACCGAAGCCGCCGCTTTGGCTGATGGCGTCCCGCTGACCAGCACTCAGGGCGACAATTACTGCAGACTGGCAACCAACTGGGTTGGCGGCGGAAGCGAATGGAACGCACTTATTGCGGCTGTTAAGACCGAAGGCGCAGTTCTCAGAATCACCTATACCGGTACTCTTAACAACATCGTTTTCCAGAGTGAGACCGGCAACTATGAAGAGACTAAAGACTTCACCGTTGTTGAAGGCGATAAGAATGTTGCAACCGTTGACTGTGCGACCATCGTTGCCAACTGCCCCGTAGTTATGGGCGGTGATTTCGGCGGCTGGGCAAACTTTATGCTCGATGCTACCGACGGTACCATCTACGCTTTGGAAGTTGTTACCGGTGCTGAGGCTCCCGCTGACGAAACCGCAGAAGCTCCCGCAGATACCACAGCTCCCGTTGAAACTGCTCCTTCCGTTGAGACTACCACTCCTGCCGACACCGGCATAGTTCTGGCAGTTCTCCCCATGGCAATGGCAGCCGCCGCTGTTGTAATCTCTAAGAGAAAATAATAACGTTTATCGAAGGATAAATCAATCGGTGCAAAAATCCTCATGCCCGAACGGCGTGGGGATTTTGCGTTGAAAACCGCGGAAAATTTTTCTTTGTCAAAACGCTGATATTTCAAAAAATAATTTGTATTTTTTATATGAATTTTCGGTTTAGAGATTGACATAACGGATAAAAAGTGCTATGATATTAGCAGTTTAATGCTAACCTATTTAAACTATAATATTTTGGAGGTAAAAACTATGAAAAAGATTTTAGCGATCGTACTTGCAGTAGTTATGCTTCTGCCGGTATTCGCGGTAAATGTCTTTGCGGAAGATTTAGTTGCGTATGACAACCCTGATGGCACAACATTTAAAGATTGTGTTAATCCGTGGGACTTCTTTGGCATGGGCAATCTTTGGGGTCGTGAAGCTGCAAGAATTCTGGATTCTGTTAGCGTAGATCAGTTAAAGGCTATGCTTAAAGAGGGTGGATACAACTTCACCTATGTCTGCGGCGACAAGACCGGCTGGTCAGGCACACCTAAGGCTGTTTTAAATGGCGATTTTGAGAATGGTGTAGCATTTTCAGTTAAGAGCGCTGGCTCTGACAAGTACGAATGCACTGTTAAGCTTGATGATGTTGTAGCAAAGTGGGAATCACTTGGCAAAACTATCGATGAAGTTACTAACTTTGTAGTTCAGTGTGACCTTGGTAACATAAAGCTTTATTCGGCTAAGTTTGCTAAAGGCGAGGCTGAATCCGAGGCTGTTGTTCTTGTTGAAAACAAGGAATTAAAGAGCTGGGAAGTAGTTCTTGAAGGCACTGCCATTGATACCTTGAAGTCCGCAATGTCTAAGGAAGGTGCTGTCTTCGAAGCAAGCTACACCACCAATGGCAATAAGGGCTGGGGCTATCAGCTTATGTTTGAGACAAACGGCATTACCGAAGGCTTGACTGCTGACGGCAACAAGAACACCAAGACAATAACTTCTGAGGCTATTGCTAAGCAGATTGGTTCTGTAGACAATATCGGCCTTTTCCGTTCTAACTATGGCGTTAAGAATGTAACATACAATTCAATCAAGGTTGTTAAGGACAATCAGGTATTGGTTGAATTGGGTGAGCGCGCACCCAAGAGCTGGGGCGAAATCTGCACAGCGGAAGAACTTACTCAGATTAAGAAGGCTCTTTCTGAAGAGGGTACTACCCTTGCTGTTGAGTATACCACCGAAGGCGAAGGCTGGGGCGCTCAGTTCATAATTGAAACCTCCGGCACTACTATTGGTCTTGAAAAGGATTCCACTGACAAGGTTCTGAAGATGACTGCTGCTGAGTTTGCAGCTGCGTGCGGTGGCGATGTCAATTACCTTGCAAGACTTAGAAGCAACTGTGATGGCGGTTCTGGTGATACTATAACCTACAACTACATAAAGGTTACTGTACCCGCTTCAGGCAAGAAGAAATCTACCGGCAACCTCGCATTCATTTACGTAACTGATGAATACCATGCAGTTCTTATCGGCGGCAGATTCTTGGCTATGCCTCATACCGAAATCCTCGGCTACTGCCCGATGTGCCATGCTTTCATCGAGACTGAAGAAGCTGGCGATAAGTCCGTATTCGTTCTTGAAACCACCGGCGGACAGGATTATGATGGCAATCAGGTTACCGTTGCTGACGGCGTAGTTCTCGTTGACGCTGAGGGCAAGGGCAATGCAAGAATTGCAACCAACTGGGTAGCTGGCGGCGAAGCTTGGAATGGCATCGTAAAGGCTCTTCCCACTGAAGGCGCTTGGCTCAAGATTACATATACCGGCAAGCTGAACAACATCATCTTCCAGACTGAAAAGACCTCTGCTCCCGAAGCTTTTGAAACCACAGTTCCCGCTGTTGTTGAAGAAGGCGAGCAGAACGTTGCTTGGTTCAACTGCGCTGATATAGTTGCAAACAGCCCTGTAGCTCTCTCCGGCGATTTCGGCGGCTGGGCAAACTTCATGCTCAACTTTGAGGGCGACACCACTGTTTACGGCTTCGAGATCGTAGTTCCCGAAGTAGTTCCTACTGCTGAGTAATCAGTAACACAAACAAATAATCAAAGAGCTGTCCTTTTGGGCAGCTCTTTTTTGCTGATGCACCGGTTCTCCGCGTCATTAAAACCAAGCCTCAGAATATCCTGCTTTTGTGCTGTGCAGTGACTCTATACATTTTGTACAGTAGAATAAAATTAATTTGTGGAATTTCAAAAATTTTGACAGTAATTTCGATTATTTATGTTGGCTTTTTTATATCTTTATGCTATACTACTTTTGTAATTAGGGTTACTAATTAATGACGGTTCACTTCATATTGATAATTATGTTGTTTTGTGTTGTAAGTTGCTCACCATCGGCATAGTGCAAGATGCTTGGGGTCGTCATTTTTATTTGCGTGACAAATAAATATATTAGCTCATACTGAATCCCGCAGGAGGCGCGTATGACCGAACGTGAATTAAAAAAGCTCAGCCGCGCTGATCTCTTGCAGCTTCTTCTGGATGAGCGCCGTGAAAATGAGCGCTTGCAGCAAAAACTCAAGGAAGCTGACGAAAAGCTCAATGAAAGAACGATTGCGCTGGAAGAGGCGGGTTCTATCGCACAGGCGGTAATGCAGCTGAATGGAGTGTTTAAAGCTGCTGAGGCTGCGGCGTCACAATATGTGGAAAATGTTCAAAGGCTGTCCTCGGAAAAGGAAGCCAAGTGCTGGCAGATGGAGATCGATGCCAAAGCCCGCGCGCAGAGTATCATTGATGAAGCACAGGATTACAGCCGCAAGGTTCACTCCGAAACGGATAAGTACCAGACACTGCTGACAGAAAAGCTCAAGGCTATGCTAAGGGAGCATGAAAGTCCGGGTATTGTGTCCGCCCTGCACGGAGAGGAGCATAAAGCGTGAAAAGCTTAAAATCCGCGCGTAAAACCCGCGATATGCCGTCAGTTAAGCAGCTCGAAGCAGAGCTTGGCAGGGTGAAGTACAGAAGCCGCTACAGAACGGTTCTTCGCAGTACTGTCTACACATTGATAACAGTCGCCGCAATCGCGATTCTTGTCGCTACTCTGTGGCTGCCGGTTTTGCAGATCTACGGCAACTCCATGACCCCGTCGCTTATGGATGGGGAGATTATTTTCAGTATTAAAACCTCGGATTTCGAGCCTGGCGACATTGCGGCGTTCTATTATAATAATAAGATACTTGTAAAGCGCATAATATGCGGTCCCGGTGATTGGATAAATATAGAAGAGGACGGAACGGTTTACGTCAACGATGTAATGCTGGATGAGCCGTATGTCTTTGAAAAATCGCTCGGTGACTGTAATATTGAAATGCCTTTTCAGGTCCCAGACGGCAGGTTCTTTGTTATGGGAGATCACCGATCCACATCGGTCGATTCAAGAAATACCGCTGTCGGATGCGTTTCGCAGGAACAGATAGTTGGAAAAATAATGTTTCGCGTTTGGCCTTTCAGCCGGATGGGAGTCGTAAAGTAATATAAAATCTTATGAAAGGGGAGCTTGGATTGCATAATAACGGTTTGCAGGATGTAACTGCGGCAGTCGCAAAGAATCACCGCAAAAGCATATGGAAAAGAATAGTAAGCGTTCTGGCGTGCATAGTAGTATTCTGCACGACATATGCGCTGATTCTCCCCGCCCTTACATTGGAGAGAGACGCGGAATGCGGTCTGGAGGAGCATATCCACACCGAAGCCTGCTATATTAAGGATGATTCAAACTCTGCGGAAGTCCTTGTATGCACGGCTGAAACGCTTGGTTTGCACCAGCATACTGACGCCTGCATCGGCATGGACGGTGAGTATATCTGCGGCTACAGCGACTTTGTGATACATTCCCACAACGAATATTGCTATGATGAGAACGGAGTGCTTGTCTGCACTTTGCCTGAGATATTCCCGCATACTCATACCGATAGCTGCTATCTTATGTCTGAAGATGCCGCTTCGGAGCTTCCCGGCGGTTTTGACGTCAGCGTAGATAACGGTCTTGACAGCATTACCGGTCATGTCCACACTGATGAGTGCTATGTGAATGAGCTTGGTGAGCTTATCTGCACCTTGCCTACTGAAGCCGCTCATGTACATACCGATGAATGCTATCTTACGACCAATGAGCTTTGTTGCCCGCTGACTGAGGGCGAAGGTCATATCCACGGCGAAGGCTGCTTCGATGAAACAGGTGCGCTTGTTTGCACAGTTCCTGAGAGTGCGGGTCACACCCACACGCTGGAATGCTATTTGACCAACTCTACGCTTATCTGCACGCTTGCTGAGGGCGAGGAGGTTCACGTCCATACTGATGAGTGCTATGCTCAGAATAGGGTCCTTGTATGCGGTATCCCGGAGGAGCCGTCCTTTGTTGACGGTGATTCTTCTTTGACATTCCCTGAGGGCGATGCTGTTGACAGCTATGCGACTGAGGGATTGCCAGGCGAACCATCTTTTGAAAACAATATAACAACTGAACCATTTATTATAGATGATACCGCCGAAAATGGCGACAGGGGAGAGCCCATTTGCGGCATGACCGAGATTATTCCGCACCGCCATGACGATAGCTGTTTTGACGCAAACGGAATGCTTATCTGCGGCATGACCGAGGTGCTTGAGCATATCCACACGCAGGATTGCATGGGCAGGCTGGACGATTCCGACGAGCTTACCTGCACTATTGCCGAGGGCGATGGTGCGCATTTCCACACCGTTGAGGGCGGCTGCTTCGACGAAGAGGGAACGCTTATTTGCGAGATCCCGGAGTCGGAGGGTCATGTTCACAGCACTATTTGCTACGGAAATTGGATTCTGGTTTGCGGGATGGAGGAGCATACCCACACTGATGAATGCTATTCTTCGGATGAGCCCGATGCCGACCCCGAGCGCGAGGTTTACTGCGGCAAGGAAGCGCACACCCATGCTGGCGAATGTATCAATGAGAACGGCGTGGTTGTATGTACGATTGAGGAGCATAAGCATGGGGAGGAGTGCTATGTCAACCCCTATGCCGATTTGGAGACGTTCTGCGGCAAGGTTGAGCATATCCATGCTGATGAATGCTTTGATGAGAACGGTTTGCTTGTTTGTGTGATTGAAGAGCATATCCATACTGAAGAGTGTTATATAGATGAATCTTTGGCACAGGACGATGTTACGGCGCGAATTTACACCTATACTGATCAAACGAATGGTGTTAGTATGCTAATGGTAGCAAATTTGGGGATTATGCCAAATGCTGATGCATCTTCTGTTGATTTCACAAAATATATTACTAGTGCTACTCTTATGTATTTAAAGGATGGCAAGTGGACACCTGTACCAGCTGGTTACAAAGTTAAAAATGGTGAAGAAGTTGGATTTAGTATTGATTATACATTAGATCAAGGTGCATTGGGCGGTTCGAGCACAATTACATATAAATTGCCGGAAGCAATACAGGTAATAGAAGCGCAAACTGGTGACGTTTTGGATAATTCAGACAACCCAGTCGGTACATATACAATAGGTACTGATGGATTGATTACTATTATAATCGACCCTAAAGTTGTAGAAGATAATAATAAAGGTGAAACAAGCGGCTATATCAGAGCAAAAGGTAAGATAGATAGTTCAAAGGCAGACACTGGCGATGATATTGTATTCAATGGTGATGTTACACTTGATACATCAATTACCATTTTGCCGCCTGATAACTCTGACGTTTCTGTAGTTAAATCCGGTCCTGGCAGTATTAATGATGATGGTACCATAACTTATACTGTCACCGTCAGCAGTACAAACGGCACTACTGATAGTGTAACGCTTGAAGATGTTATAACTACAAACCCGGGGCAGAATATGACCCTCAGCAATGTAACGATAGACGGAACAGCTGTAGAAACCCCGGCTTTAGAAAGCGGCAGGTTTACGCTTGATCTTGGTGTATTGCCGAAAGATTCAACTAAAACAATTACATATACCTACACAATGCCAGAAGGCTGGAAGAATTCAACTGTAGATATATCTGTCAATAACGAGGTTAAGGCAACTACCAAGAAAAATGATGATTCTACAATAGAATCCAACAAAGGTACTGTATCTGTTACCCACAAGCAAACCTATCTCGACAAGAGCGGAAGCCCGAGCGATGATGGCGAAACAATTACCTGGACTGTCACTATAAACGAAGGCAATCATAATATCGGCGGATGGTCGTTTGCGGATAAGCTGAACGGTGTTGATTTGCCAGACACCGCATTCCCATTGGTGCTGAAGGCTTCAGGCGGAGATAAGATTGTAATTAAAGACATGAGCGAATTGCAGAATTTCCAATTCCCTAATGATTGCAATGCATCTTATACTATAGAATATTTTACCCCCGCAACACCTGCGCCTGGTACGAGTGTTGTATCAAATGATTTCAAGCTTGACGACCACGACCCCAATACCACCGACCCTGAGATAAAGGTTGATATTCCGGTTGACAAAACATTCCAACCTGTTTCGAAAGAGGCTTTGTCAGTTTCGCCTGACCCGAACAACCCAGATACGGCTCTAGTAAAATGGAAGGTTAAGATTTCGGCTACAGATGGTTTGCTTAAAGCGCCGTGGAAATATTCTGATACTTGGAATAATGCTTATGGTGGAAATCAGTATGTTACGGAATCGCAGTATGATAGCATTGTTAATGCTATTGAATCAGCTCTTGCTCAGAACGGAATACAAAATTATGAAATTAAAAAGATAACACCAGGCTATAATGATGACATTCTGGGCTTTGAAATTATCTTTAATGAAGATTTACCGGCGGGTAAAGTGATTGAATTTTCCTATGACACTACTGGTGTTATAAAAGGTGATCCAGCAACAAAGACATTTATTAATTATGGCCAATACAACAATTCTGAAAAAATCGAAGCGTCAATACAATATACCGCTTTGATTGAAAAGCATGATAGTGGCAAATGGAATGAGAGTACGACATATTACGACTATCAAGAAAAAGATGGCATATTAAAGTGGACTTTGGTTATTAAGCCTACCGAATGTAAAACTAATTACACGGTAACAGAAATACTGCCGGAAGGATTGGAATACAGTAATGTCTACTTAAAAGAGCAGAATGGTGGCTGGGGAACGATTGATAATCTTCAAAATCCCGGTGATGTTCACAAACCGCCTGATTGGGCGCAGTCACAAGGGCATAATTGGAATATATCAACCACCAGAGATAATAATATATTAAACATTATTATCCCTAAGGATTTTGTTGATTACGAGTATAAAAATGCCAAGCCTATTGAAATCCACATAGAAGCCAAAATCAAAGACGATTTCGCATTCACAAAAGACCCGACAAACAACGTTTTCACCGGCACATTCAAAAACGAAGTAATTTTGAAAGACGGTGACACTCTGCTCGACGAAAAGTTCCAAACCCAGATAGTTACAAAAACACCGCTGCGCAAAAACGACAATACCGACAAGAATAAGTCGGAAACCACGCATAATTACGAGCAGTTGCAAAATCAGGAAATGCAGTGGGAAATCCTTATAACCCCGCCTGACGACTTCGCGGATGGTACCTTTGTGATTACCGAGATGCTGCCGCACGGCGTTACATTGACAAAGTGCCAGCTTGTTCCGAACCGCAGCTTCAGCAGCAATGATATGGTTGCAGATGGCAGTTACACGTTCAGCAACGGATCAAATAACTATGCGGTTACAAAAGAACAGAACGAGCTGCCAGAAGGTCAGAAGATAAAAATTTCAATACCAAAGGAATTTATTGATGAGCACGTAACCTTCAAACTATATGTCAATGCTAAAATCAACGATGACTGTAAGTTTACTCAGGATGGTGCGAACAATCTGGTTGCAAGCTTTAAGAATGAGGTTTCTATAAACGGCGGTATATCTGTAAACCAGACGCAGAAAATCAACAAAAAGCCGACGCAGAATCTTACAAAAACAGTTGGTGCGGCTGATAAGAATAATGTAGTACCGTATGAGCTTAAGATAAATCCAGACGGACTGGACATAGTTCCATCGCTTGATGAGCTTACATTGACTGATACCCTGGTATTTCCAAGTGAAACGGGTGCAACGGCTAACCTTGTCGGCAATTCGTTAAAGGTTTATAAGGTTAATGAAGACGGCACGGAAACCCTTCTTGATATTCCGTATACACTCGTGTATTCGCAGGATACGAGGTGGAGTTGGCAACAAATAGAAGTCTATACCATTACAATGAAGGTTCCTGATTCAACACCGTTGAGGGTTGAGTATAAGTACGTAATTAAAAATGGAAAGGTAAATCAACAAATTTCACTTTCTAATACTGCTAAGCTTGAGGGCGACGGTCAAAAACCTGAAGGCGAGAAAAAGGATACAAACTTCAATATTTCAGACAGCGCAGCCGGATTAAGTGTAGGTTCCTTCTCACTTGAAAAGGTTGACTCTGAGAATACCGGCAAGCACCTTAGCGGCGCTGAATTTGCGCTTTATAAATGGAATAAGGAAAGTAATAAATACGAGAAAGTTAGCACGGATAAGGATGGCAAAGAATTAAAGTTTATATCCGATGAAAATGGACTGGTTAACTTTGGCGACTTGGAAGTAAAAACAGCATACTATTGCAAGGAAATTGTTCCACCTAAGGGTTATACTCTTTCCAATGAAATCAAATACTTCTACATCCGCGAAAATGTGAGTGATAAAGTTGAATTTGCACCGCCTGACTTCGGCGGTACAGGATATCCCAAGGGAATTACGATCCGCTTCCAAAACGTATCCTCCACCACCTCAATAAAGCTCCACAAAGTGTGGGTCGACAAGCAAAACAAACCCTATACCCCAAAGGTAGATAGCGTACAATTGAATCTCATTTGCAAGGCATATGAAAAGGCAAATCCTAATGTATGGGTAGCAGATGTTCAGCTTGTCGGCACATCAACAGGTGGTGGTGACTTCGCAAACCCAGTCACAATCACAGCCAAGGAGGGCTGGGTAACAACTATAGAAGGCCTTGATAAATACGGCACAATAGAAGTTGATGGCCAAAAGGTCGAAGTAATCTACAAATACTCGGTTGTGGAAATCAACAACAACCCAGACATCGAGGTTACATACAGCGACAACCAATCCGGCATAACCACCGGCACCATCACCATCACCAACACCGTCGACACCGCCCCCAAGCATGAGCTTCCTTCAACCGGCGGCGGCGGAGCAGCCCCAATAACCGCATTAGGCGGCGGGGTAATTGGAATTTCGTTATTACTTGCGCTTGTAAAAAGGGCGCAGGATAAAAAAACGCGGGAAAGCGGATAGATTTCTGTTTCCCGACGGCAATAAACGCAAACCAAAAAACTATATATGTAAGGAGAAAAGAATTATGAAAAAAGCAAAAAGATTAGTCAGCTTACTGTTGGCGTTCGTAATGCTTCTGTCTCTCACGGTTGTAGTGGGAGCGGCGACAGTTGAGCCACCTGTAGAACCTGACAGAAATGTAATGCAAGGTCCATATGACGGTGGTAAAATAACAATATCTAACGCAGTGGTTGGCGAAGATTATACGTTATACCAGATACTGTATTTAGCAAACTTTAGTGATGAGGGTATAACGACACCTACTGATGGTTCAAACCCCGAAGGCGGCAAGTACTCATATATGCTAACCGAAGCATGGAAAGATTTCCTTGATTATTCCATTACAATTAAGAATTCTGATAACACAGAAACGGTGACTACAATCGGAAAATACTATCTTAAACTAGACGCAGAGACAAATACAGTAACGTGGGCAATAGAAGGAACGGATTCATATGGCGATGTTAAGGCTGCTCAGTTTGCATTATTTGCTTTGCAATTTGCAAAAGAAAAAAAAATAAAACCAGTAGCTAAGATAGCGTGCACTGGCGATTCAAGTGAAACTACTAAATCAATATCTTTCGATGATTTGAAACTTGGCTATTATCTTGTAGATACAACACTTGGTTCTCTTTGTAGCTTGGATACTACAAATAAAGTTATAACTATGATTGATAAAAACTCTGTACCTACTAACTTAAAGGCTGTAGAGGAAGATTCAACTGGTGCGTTTATGCAGAAGAATGCGGAAAGTGCACATGATTATGTTGCGAGCAATGATGCTGATATTGGCCAGACTGTAAATTTTAGAAGCACTGTAACTATTAACCAAGGCGTTGAAAATTTGATGTTTCACGATATAATGTCAAATGGATTAACATTTAACTCGGATTCCGTATCAATTACTTATAAAACGGCGAGTGGTACCGCAAATGAATTGGATAAAAAATATTACAGTGTTGTCACATCAATAACTGAAAAATGTGAAGAATCACAAGATCAAAATTGTACTTTCCACATTGTATTCACAGATGAATTTATTAAAAAAACAAACGAAATTGCAAATGAAAAGATAATTGTAATTACGTACAATGCAACACTCAATGCAAATGCAGTTATAGGCAACGATGGTAACCCCAATACAAGCAAGGTGAGCTATGGTGAAAAGCCCAGTTATACTCCTGGCAGTACAACATTGACAAAAACGTGGGAAGTACCATTCTATAAATCTACTGGTGAAGGAAATGCAAAAACAGGTCTTTCTGGTGCTGTTTTCAAATTAAGGTCAAACAAGCAGGATACATCAAAAGCTGCAACGAAAGATGAAGCTGGTGATACAATCATGCTTGTTGAAAAAAAGGATTCTGACGGTAAATCCTATAGTCCAGTTAAGTATAGACTTGCGATTTACACAACTGATGCAAGTGGTAATAAAACATATGAATCAGGTGCTGTAGACACAATTACTACTGATGAAACTGGTAAATTTACAATATGTGGGCTTGACTCATATAGCTATTGGATGGAAGAAGTAGAAGCACCTGAAGGATATAATAAGTTAAAAGATCCTGTACTTGTTAAAATAGAATATAACAGCCAAACTGGTGTGGTTACTATTAAGAAACAAAATACTCCAACTAGTGAAATAGAAATAAAGAACAATTATGGCACCGAGCTCCCCGCCACCGGTGGCATCGGTACAACAATCTTCTACGTAGCAGGTTCAATCCTCCTCATTGGCGCAGCTGTACTTCTCATAGTTAAAAAGCGCATGAGCGACGAAAAATAATCATTCCGTAGCTATATTTAGATTTTTGCATAGGAAGAAGACTTGGCGAAAAGCCAAGTCTTCTTCCAAAGCTTATGAAAAAGCACAAAACCTGTAAATAATTTTCTGCTTTTTCACAAACTTTTGTCCATTTTAATTCGAGGTATTCCTCAATGAAGAAAAAACGCAATTCCGCTCAGTCCACTCCCAAGAAAAGGCACAATACCACACCAAAAGCTCAAAGGAAAAATCATAACACTACACCTTTGCTCTTCCTCGCTTTTCTTGCCGGTCTGGCTCTGGTGCTTTATCCTTCCGTCAGCGATTATTGGAATTCCTTCCACCAGACAAGGGCGATCGCCGTCTATTCCGAAGAAGTTGCCAATATGGATGATAATAAATATGACGAGCTTTTTGAAGCCGCCTACGCCTATAATCAGTCCCTCATTCAAAAAAAGGATAGATATACCATGTCCGACGAGGAACGCGCCGAGTATGAATCTCTTCTCGATGTCTCCGGCAACGGCATCCTCGGCTATATCGAAATCCCCATCATCGGCTGCTCGCTCCCCATCTATCACGGAACCGATGCAGCTGTGCTCCAAATAGCTGTCGGTCATATCGAGGGCACCTCCCTCCCGGTCGGCGGCGCTGGCTGTCATTCCGTCCTTTCAGGGCACCGCGGTCTGCCCTCGGCCAAACTCTTCACCGACCTTGACCGCCTCACCTTTGGTGACACCTTCATAATCCAGGTTCTCAACCAGACCTATACCTATGAGGTCGACCAGATTCTTATTGTCCTTCCTTATGAGATGGATTTGCTCGCCATCGACCCCGCTAAGGATTACTGCACCCTTGTAACCTGCACCCCCTATGGCATAAACTCTCACCGGCTTTTGGTTCGCGGTCATCGTATCGAAAATGAGGAGATAGCCCAAACCGTCCGCGTCACCGCCGATGCCCTGCAAATCGACCCTATAGTGGTAGCCCCGGTCGTCGCCATGCCAATGCTGCTGGTGCTGTTCATCGTGCTGATGATTCCTAAAAAAACAGTAACTATAAACGGAGGTAATTCAGATGAAGAATTTTAAGCGATTCACCGCTTCGCTCCTGGCGCTTTTCATAGCTTTTCTTCTTTTGCCGTCCACACTGTCAGCGTCCGGCGTTATAGATACCGACAGCGCCTGTGGGCTGACCATCAACTATGCCGACGGTGAAACCTCCTTATCAGGCGCATCCTTCTCTATATATAAGATAGCCGATGTCAGCGCCTATGGCGAGTTCACCCCCACCCCCGATTTTTCGGGCTTCAATGTTGATATCAAGGGCAAAAATGACGAAGCCTGGCGTAACTTAGCCACCACTTTGGAGGGATATGTTCTCCGCGATTCAATAGCGCCGACCGATAAAGGCGTAACCGATTCGCACGGCGTCCTCAGCTTCCCGACAGGCGAATCAAAGCTCGAAACCGGACTTTACCTTGTCCTCGGCTCGCGCCATACCCAGAATAATTTGATTTATGACTGCTCGCCGTTCATAGTAATGCTTCCCACAACTCAAAGCGGCGCATGGGCGTATTCCCAAACGGTGGATCCCAAGTTCACATCCACCCCTGTTCCTCCCACGCCTTCCTATGATATCACCCGTAAGGTTTTGAAAATCTGGAAGGATGATGGGCACGAGAATCGCCGCCCGCAGTCAGTAACTGTCACCCTTCTCCGCGATGGCATGATTTATGATACCGTCGCCCTGAGCGATGCTAATAACTGGCGCTATGAATGGAATAATCTTGATGGCAGATCCAGCTGGACAGTGGTCGAGGAGATCCTCACCGACTATGCAGTTGAAATCTACCGTGAGGGTATCACCTTCGTAATAACAAATACCTATGTCCCCGATATCCCCGATGATCCGCCCTCCGACTCCGGTGATGATGACCCCCTCCCGCCGGATGAAATAGAGATCCCGCCCGAGGAGCCAACCCCCGAAGAGCCCACCTTACCTCAGACCGGACAGCTCTGGTGGCCCGTGCCGGTATTAGCCTGTGCAGGACTGACCTGTATAGCGCTCGGCGTAATCCGCCGCAGGAGCTAAGCCATGTCCAATAAGAAGGGCATCATCCCGATAGTGCTCGGTTCACTGCTGATTTTAGGCGCAGTCAGCCTTTCCAGCTATAATCTGTATGACGAGCACCGCGCCCAAACCTCAGCAAATAACGCAGTAAGCCTTTTGGAAGATTTCATTCCCGCCCCGCCGGAGCAAATATCTCCCGCCGACCCCGCCCAGTCCGGGCTCGCGACTGAAATAGAGATTCCGGATTATATTCTGAACCCCAATATGTCCATGCCCAAGCAGGAGGTTCAGGGGATAGATTATATAGCAACTCTGAAAATCCCGGCATTGGAGCTCGACCTGCCCATAATCAGCGACTGGAGCTATCCGAATTTGAAGCTCGCCCCCTGCCGTTATTCCGGCACAGCGTATCTTGACAATTTGGTGATAGCCGCGCATAACTATAAATCCCACTTCGGCAACCTTAAAAGCCTGATTCCGGGCGATATGGTCATCCTTACAGATATGGACGGCAACGAGTTCCGCTACGAAGTCGCAGCCATAGAAACTCTCCAGCCCACCGCCATTGAGGATATGACCTCCGGCGACTATGCCCTAACCCTTTTCACCTGCACCCTTAGCGGCTCAGCAAGAGTAACAGTTCGGTGTGATAGGGTAGAATAGCTTAAAAGAAAAAAACTGCGGTTCACGCGTGTGAGCCGCAGTTATATTGGCGCTTTAGCTTGATATAACCCCCGGTTCTACCGGGGGCGAAAAAAA